>Ga0181571_10001438_pt1 | contig 17207 bp, 14 predicted proteins | sample 101ome_17_FD_132440 | JGI IMG/M metagenome (GOLD analysis project Ga0181571, IMG submission 132440) | Coastal salt marsh microbial communities from the Groves Creek Marsh, Skidaway Island, Georgia - 101407AT metaG (megahit assembly) | ecosystem: Environmental > Aquatic > Marine > Intertidal... | reverse complement strand
TGAAAAAAATTGACGAAAAACATCGGAGAAACGTACGAGACCACCAAACACTCACGTCGCTCACCGGTCAATATCATGGCTCGCAATGTCGCTATCCTCGATATGTACAAACAGAACCAGCGCAACCGGAAGCGCTACAAACGCGTCGCGCAGGAGCGCGACGAGCTCCTCGCGAAGTACGTCGTCTACGAGGAGGAGTTCGTGAAACTCAAAAAGGAGAAGCAAGCCTTCGAGGAGGAGCGCAGCACGCACAAGAAGCGGGACGAGGAGATCAAGCGACTGCACACTACGATCGAATCGCTTCGCGGCGAGACGCTTCAACTGCAAGCGAAGAAGAATCCGGCGACCTACATGATGGCGCATCTGATCATGATGTGCGTCTACGTCATCGGACTGCTCCACTATGTGGAGTCGAACGACCACGCGCATGTGGTTCTCTGCACGATGGGGACCTTGCTGTACACGTGCGTAATCTGCTATTTCAACAACTAGAGGGTTTCAACGAACATTTCGGGGGAGGGGGGTAGGATTTAGGGTTTTTTTTTACGGCACCGTGTTGGTTTGCGCCGCGGACAGCATGTCTTGGCTGATACGAAACAGAGGGTCCGCGTCGTCCTCCACGGCGGGCTTCGACTCGATCACAGGTGCTTGATCGCAGTTGGCGGTCGTCATCTTCTCGATCACGATCTCTCGACGACTGGAGGAAGCCACGAGCACCGCCAACATCGCGGCCATGGTCGCGGCCGCGAACGGATCGTACAGCGCGATCACCACAAGAACGTAGAGCACCACGAAACGATCCACCAAGCCCAACTCACGTACCTGTAACGTGCGGCGAAACACGAAGGGATTTAAGAGCAGGAGCCCTAATAGTACTAAAAGGAGCGGCTTCAGAATGCTCTCCATTTAATTTAACCCGAACTTTTTTTTTGTCGCTCGAAGATGTTGTGCTCCAAGGGATATCGTGTGTCCAAGGACGACCCGAAGGTGGTCGACGAGTTGGTGTGCGCGCTGACGGTCACACCGCGAGACGACTTCGGTGGCTTCGGAGACGACGCGAGCTTCTGCGTGTGTCGCGAAACGGCTAATTTTTTGTACATCCCGAAGCATTTCGGTCTCCAACGCTTCGGGGTTCCGCGCTCCGTTCGTCTGTCGGAACCGGAACGGATACGGTTGAATTTTCGAGGGGAACTCATGGCGAATCAGGTCGCTCCGGTCGAAGCGTACATGCGAGCCGCGAGGGACCCTTTGCAGATGGGGGGCATCCTTCAGCTTCCGCCCGGATACGGTAAGACGGTGATCGCCCTGTACTTGGCTGCCGAGTTGGGCGTGAAGACCTTGGTCTTAGCCCACAAGGAGTTCCTAATGAACCAATGGATCGAACGGATCGAGGCGTATCTCCCGGGTTGTCGTGTGGGAGTGCTGAAACAGGGGTCGGTGAAGACCGTCGATCGCGACATCGTCGTCGGAAGCGTGCAAAGCGTGAGTATGCGCGACTACGATCCGTCGGTGTTCGAAGGGTTCGGAATGGTGATCGTGGACGAGTGTCACCACGTAGGCGCCGGTGTGTTCTCGCGGGCGCTTCCGAAGGTCACCTTTCGATACGCGTTGGGTCTGTCCGCCACGGTCACGCGCAAAGACGGACTGACGTGCGTCTTCAAGTGGTTCCTAGGAGACGTGGTGTATCGAATCGCGCGCAAGACCTCGGTGGAGTGCCGAGTGCTCGTGGAGCGCTTCGTACCCGAACGAAGCGAAGGGCTGTACGGACGCGAGCTGACGCTTCCTAACGGAAAACCGAACATCGCCCGAATGATCAACGTCTTGGCCTCTTGCGAAGAGCGCACGCTTCGCATCGTCGACATCGTGACGAGCATGCTCCAAGAGACGCCCACGCGCAGCGTGATCGTGCTCAGCGATCGACGCGCGCATCTGGAGCATATGCAAACGCTGCTCCGGAAGAACGATGTGGACGCAGGGTTGTACGTGGGCGGGATGTCCAACGCACGCTTGGAGGAGAGCAAAACCAAACCGGCTCTGTTAGGAACGTACTCGATGGTGAGCGAAGGATTCGATCTCCCGCGATTGGACACTCTCGTCCTCGCGACCCCCAAGAGCGACGTCGAACAATCCGTGGGGCGGATCCAACGAAAACACTGCCTCACCGAAGACGACAACGTGCCCACCGTCGTGGACGTCGTGGACAACTACTCGGTGTTCGCCAATCAAGCGATTCGCCGAACACGGTTTTATAACAAGAACAAGTACGTTGTGAGCGAACACGACAAAAAAATATCCTAAGTTTAATTAAACAAAATTTCGAGCTCATGTTGGCGGTAGTTCTTAAAAATTTCGTTCTTTTCCTCATGCTACTGCTCATGTGTCACTACACTATCGTTCAAGAGGGAGGCGACGTCGCGACCACGACGGCAACGGCTCCTTTCAAGGTACGCAAAACCGTGGTGGTGGAGGAAGAGGATGAGGAGGACGTTGAGGAGGAGGAAGCCACCGTACAAACGACCAAGGTGTCCAATGTACCGGAGACCCACAACGAGAAGAAGGAGCTGTACGACTTCGTGTTCGAGGACACCGACGCCTCGAAGACGCTGAACGACCTGTACGACAATCACATCAACGTGGCCCGGGTCACCTGCGGAGACCCGGACTCGTTGGACTGCGTGACCTCGAAAGAGGCCAAACCGGGCGCGGAGGTGCTCGCGAAGCAGGAGTGCGTATCTGGTTACGACTTCGAGACGATCGGCGCCGCATCCGAACAAACGGACACCCTGACTTCGGGGTGCCAATCCGGAGGATACGCGTCGAAGCTGTTTACCATTTAGATGTCACGCACAGGCGCTTCGAGTCAGAAAAATCTATTTAAGTCGGTTTCGAGCGATATACAAGTAGCCATGCAGACCGGGACTATCTCTTTTTGCGATAGGCATGCGTTGAACATAAAGTCGGAAGATGTTAAACGACGAATACTGGCGCAACTCGGTGATCAGTTCGGACAGCATGTCGTGCGAAGACACTACGATATGTACAACCCGGAAATCACCCCTCAACGTTTGCAAACCAAACCCCATCTGATGTGTCTTAAATCCAATGGCAACCCTTATTTTATGATGTTGACGCGCGTGAACCACGTCAACACCTGCGTGTTCATAGACAAGAAAATCCGCCACGGATACTTTCTTCCGCGGATGATCATCGCTCATTTGCAGTTTCACGACTCGTTGTTCGACGGCACGGTGATGGAGGGCGAGATGGTACATGCGGAGAACGGCTCGTGGTACTTCCTCATCAACGATTTGCTGGCCCACAAAGGCGCGCGCTTGCTGGACGTGATGCTGCCCGAACGAATCGAGCTGTTGTACAACGCGCTGCACAAGGAGTACAAGGAGCTGGAGAACCCCCTCTTTCAGTTTCGAGTCAAACGATATGTACCGTGCCATCGCGTCCGAGAACTCGTGGAAGAGCTGTCCGAGAAACTCCCCTACACCAACCGAGGTCTCATGCTCAAACCATACACGATGAGAGCTCGCGACATCCTCGTGAACTTCGAACAGGGGTTGAAGAAGACGCTCGCTCGTGTGCGATACGGCGACGAGAACCGCTTCATCGCGCCGAACGAGCTCGTGCGCACGTTCAAGATACGCAACACGAGCGAACCGGACGTGTACGAGCTGTTGGAGCAGAGCACCGGGAACGTGGTGGGGCAGCCTTTGGTGAACACGTTGGAAACGAGTCGAAAATTGAACGTCATGTTCGAACACGCGCGCGTGGTGGACACTTTCGAAATCGAGTGTCGATTCGACAACATCTTCAAAAAATGGACCCCACTGTTTCGATGATCTCCTTCGCCGCGTCCATGCTCTTCGTGCATGGACGCACCACGCGTGCGTACGCGTGATTGCAGGTGGTGTCGTCTCCGTAGGTGGAGGACTCGAGGACGAACTCTACGTCCGATTGTACACGAAAAAGGGACTGTTTGACCTCCACGATGTCGTTGTGATCGATGTCGCAAGGGAACTGAAAAGCCGGGTAGGACTCTTGGTGATAGGTCGCGATTGTGCTTCGAGGGGTTTGATGGATTTCGATCGGCTTGATACAAGTTACTCGTCCGATGTCGTCTTTGAAGTCGGTGCGCAGCTCCAGATTTCCGTGGAAAATCTTTCGGAACTCTTTTCGGAATGCACGAGCGGACGGGTACAGAGCAAGGATTCGAGCCGCGAGCTGCTCCGCTTGCGCGTTGGAAAAATCGATACGAACCTCCGAGGAGGAAGATGAAGGGCTGTGAAGCACGACCTCGGCTACGGTGTTGTTGTCCTGTGTCATGATGTGGTGTGTCTACACTACAATGGTCGCACACGTCTTAAATAAAAAAGAATGGGGGTGGTATAATTAGGCGGAAATTACTTGTTATGGAGTGGGCGGGGTTCGTTCACTTCGAGAGCCATTTGCTGATGTACTGAACGCTCTCCATAGTGAGCTCGGTATCCTTCGAGCTACGAATCGCGATCACTTCCGGAAGGTCCTCGCCGGTGGCGAACAGCTGACGCACCCGGCGTTGGATGCGGGCCTTCCCGATGTGCTTCCCTTGGTCGAGGTTGGTCATCCTCGGGGGAATCGCATCGATCGCCGACTTGTACGCTTTGGCACGATAGAAGGATTGCGGATCCTTCATCTTCGAGAACTTGTTGAACAGTACGAGCAGGTTGCGACGGACAAGGGGGGTGTAGTTTGTGCGTGCGCGCACCATGATTGTTTCGCGGAGGTAAGTTTTTAGGATAGAGACTGAGTGAGAGGATTAGGTGTCTACCACACAGTATGCGGTGAGAGTTTGTAGTGAGTGATCTTGCAAGAGAATTTTCGTCAAATTTTTTTACGGAGACGCTTTTGTAATCGGACTAGTGCGATAGTTAGTTTTTTTTATATAAATGTTTTGGAATTCAGTTGGTTTTCTTGAGGTTCTCCACATTCCAATACAGCTTGTTCCAATTGTACTTCTTGCGTACCATGTTCTGCTTGCTGTAGAGCAAAAAGGCGATCAGATAGAAGAGGACCAATCCGGAGGAGATCGAGACGAACAGACCGCTCATCGGACCTTCCTTGGTCAACGTGCTCGAAAGTAGGCCGATAATGCTCACGATCACGAAACCGTACTGGATGAACCGCTGTTGATAGCGACTACGCTCCAACTTGTAGTCGGTGCTTTGATAGCGACGCATGTTCAGATAGTTGACGTTGTCGTAGTCCGTCAGGATAGCGGTGATCAGCTTTCGTTGTTCGTTGGTCTGCGCTCCCTTGGTCAGCTCGTTGTAGTCGTCGAGAGTTTTGATCGTGCTCAGATAGGTCTCTAGCGAAGTAATGAGCACCTGGCGCACCGACTCGGACCCGGTAAACACGCCCGCCTCGTCCCACATATCGGCGGTGAACACGTTGCACACGGGACCGGTGGCGAAGCCCTCGAACGTCGAGCTGGTGATCATCTTGTACAAGCTAGTCATGAGGATTCCCATCAAAACCACGGAGCTCAACGTGATCTTCACCATCGAGTTGAGCTGCGGAGAGAGGTTGCCCATGTTCATGATCAACGCTCCCATCACAACGCTGTAGACCACGAGCATCGTGAGCATCAGGATGGTAAACATGTTGGAGCGAGCGTATCGGCGATTGATGTTCTTGTTTTTGCTGACGAGCGTTTGTAAAAGGTTCTTCTCGCGTTGATACCGTTTTCGCAGCTCGTCGAGACCGTCGTTCGACACGCCGCCTGCGACCGCGGTATCGGAGATTTCGCTTCCGACCGTCATCGCGGCCGCGCGGTCCACAAAGTAGCAGTTGATCGTGTTGTACACGTCGACATGCTGCGCTTGCGGACTACCGGTCTCGGTGAGGGTGGCGTAATACACCGAAATCAGTTTGGCGGCGTCGTCCACACTTTTGTTGGACAAATTTTGAGAAACGCCCGCCGCGATGAGTTCCGAGGCGCTGCTACCGGTCGAAGGAAGAGTGACCGTCTCTCTGTAGTTGGTACTCGAAAAATCCACAACACCGTATTTGGTTCCAAACACCGTGTCAAAAGCTTGTGCAGACATCCGTTGTTTCTATAATACCAATAAATTTTTAACATGTATAAAACACCACGAACTGTTAAAAAAAAGGGGCACGAACGCTTTACATGCACATGCGATAACTTACGCTCACACCGGCGGTAGGACTCGATCGAGTGATTCGTACCAAATCACCGGATTTGATGTCCAAATAGCGCGCCATCGCGTCGGTGCGTAAAATGACCGGGAGTTGCGTCTTGTGTCGAATGTCGTACGTTTTCATGATGCTCGCCACCTCCTCCGGATCCGAAACGATCTCGTGTTTGGGTACGTAGGAGTGCTTGGACACGTTGTAGAGCAACTCCTGCAAATGGAAGACCTCCGCACCCGGCATGTGCGAGCGTAAATGCCTCAAGTTCGCGTTGTTGATTTTGTCCCGAAAGACGATGATGTACTTGCTGTCCTCTTTGAACTTTCGTACGGAGTTGATTCGAAACTTGGGGTTGCAATCAAAAATGAGAGTGGACTCGTCGTTGATTGGAATCGCGAAGATGGTCATTTGACGACACATCGCTCGAATCTCCTCGTCGGAGTAACCGTCCAGCAACGAAATGTCGACACCGCGATCGCTCAACATTTCCTTCACGGTGACGAAGGCGCGCACTACTTTGTCCAACATGGTGATTGGGTGCCCTTAGGTGGTTTACTCTCAAGGGATGTTTTTTGATTTTCAATTTTTATTTTTAAATCTCTGCCAAGAACATTTTCACGACATCGAGGCCGTTAGGAGGAAGCTGCACGATCTCCTTCCGGCCGCGCACGTCCGAGCAGATCCACCCGAGTTTCTCGAAAAAGACTCGCACACGGTGCTCGGTGGCCACCAGCTCCTCCTCCGGTACGTCCACGAACACGATCTCCTCCATCGACGCCCCGTCGAACTCGCCGTAGTCTCGGCAGTGCTTACGATAACGTCCCACGCGATCCGTGGTTCGACCGAATTTGTACAAGTAGGTGTCCGTAGGCAGTCCGAGGAAGTGCGCGTGTATCCATCGAAAAAAATAGATCCCGCATCGCGAAGCGTTGGTCTCCGTGTCCTTCGTGATGATGTGGTGCATGTTCTTCTTGAAATCCCGGTGCGACTCCTTCATCGAGGAGTCCATGTAGTCCGAGCTTACGTAGATATCCGCCTGTTTACATCGCGAGGAGACCACCCTGCCGTTCTGTAGGCACACGTACTCCGAACGAGGCACTCGACGTCCTCGCACCGCCTTTCGTATCGAAGGATATCCTTGAAACCACCAACGAGTCCGCGTTCGGCGTCGAAGGTCGACGCATCGGACGAATTTTCGCCCGACGTGATGATATTCAGTAAGCTGCATTAGAAGTTGGGTGAATGCAATATGTTCAAGTAATGTTTAAGCATTTTCAAAATGAATCGCGACACTGTGTTGCAACGATAGGTTGAACAAAACAGGGGTCGAGTCGGGCGAAGCGTCCTCCGCAGGAGGCTCCACCTCTTCCTCGACGTTCGCCTTGACGTACAACAGGCTCTCCGACTCGTTGTTCTGTATCTTGGTGACCATGTGCCCCTCCTTTCGGTTCAAAAACGCTTCGGAGGGTCCGCGGTAGTCTCGCAGCCCGAGCTTATGGAAAAGCGCGACGTCGTGCGACGCGTCGACGCGCACGCACCACATGCCATCCTCCATCGTTACCGACTTGACGCTCCAACCGTCCGACGCCGGACTGATCAGTCCTCCCGAAGAGGTGCGAAGCGCGATTTGGACGGACTCGCGGTCGCAATGTAAGATTCGGCGGAGGCTGTCCGTGGGACGGAGGCTGACGTACTCGCATCCGTGCACGCGGAACGAGGTGTGCGCGTGCAATCGCCATTGCAGGTCGTGATCGCGCCCTTTGACGTGTAGGATCGGGTAGAGCGACCCGCTCAAATCGAACGAAGGGAGAGTCACGCTGATGGGCAGAATGGACGCCTCCGAGACGGTGAGCTTTTGGGTGTGCAAATATCGCGACGATTCCGCGCTGGCTCGTTCTCCGCTGTCGAAGATGTGCGTTTCGTTGATCTTCGCGAGAACTTGCGTAGGAAGATATTGTTGGGTGTTCTTCGGAGTTTGTTCGACACGCGTCCGCGTGTAACCGTCGAGCTGACGTTGGAACTCCTCCTCGTCGAGCGCCACGTCGTCGATCGAAGAGTGGATGTCCTCGAAACGCGGCGGGACGTCCGTCGGGCTGTTCCGCTCCTCTAGGGTACGATCGTGCAAACGTACGATGTCGTCGACCGATTGGCTGGTAGAGATGGTCGGGACGTCCATAGGCCCCAACTTCGCGGTCGACTGAACGACCGCGTTTCGTCCTTGATGTTTCAAAATGACCGCCTTCAATATCAACAGCACGTTTCGATTTTTCACTTTGATCGATTTGTTGACGATGGTTTGTTCGGTATCCGTCATCGCTCGATACGTGAGTTTACGTAGTTCGGTATCGTTCACGTCCAAGGGGATCTTATGCTTGTCCATAAAGTATCTTCGAATGATATCGAGAAGTGTCATAAGATTGTCTACACTCATGAAACCGGCACTAGACGCGATCGCCATTCGATCCTGTAATTGCTTAATAGTGTGATAAAGAATTTTCTTGGAAAAGCGCGCGGTCCGATGACGTTTACAAATATCACGGAATCAGACTAAAAAACAGAAGTATGATGTCAGAGCAGGACGCTCGTCTTTTCGCGGAGCACGCGCTTATTCCACCGCCTAAGACCGAATCCAAAGACATCTCCACGCGTCAACATCGCGTGGTGATAGACAGTCGCGATCGTGATATGATCAAGTATCCCGATCCTTCCAACTACGTTATCGATATCAATCACGATATTCGCGACGTGCTCTCCGTGCAGTTGGTCGCGTACGACATTCCCTTCAACGACCTCAACGTGACCGAGGACAACAATCTGTTCGAATACCTCGACGCCAACGGAGATCTTCAAACCATAGAGATACCGGAAGACGAGTACAACGTCATTACGCTGACCAATGCTATTAACACCTCGATAGGGTATACCGCTTTGATCACCTCGGCATCGAACATACGATTGGAATTAGATACTATATATGTTACACGCTTTTTATTCGCATCCGATACGGGGTACCGCCATCGAAGCGTCGCGAAGACGCTCGGTTTCGAACCGGTGGACATCACCGCGAGCGGCTCGACTACCGCAAAATACAAATATCACCTAGAAGCCGAGCGTTACGTCGCGTTGTTCGTGCAAGCGGCCAAACTGTGCCAAACCACAAACCCCGGCACTCACGAGTGTTTCGCGATGATTCCTCGTTACGTGGACTCGGAGGGCGCGCAAGCCTTAGACACCTTCGTACGCAAACGATTCGCGGCGCCGATCGCCGCTCTGGACAAGATACACGTCCGTTTCAAAACTCGCGGAGGGTCCTACTACAACTTCGAAAACAAGGATCACCGTTTGGAGCTGGTGTACACGTGCTACCGGCAGCCCAAGAACTACAACGCGATCTTTGCCAACTCCTAGGTCGCCACCTCGAAGTGAACCTTACGAAGTCTGGTCATCTCTTCGTCACGCATCGAGCTGCGAACGATGTCTTTGAACGGCTTGCGTTTGAGACACTCGACCAAAAAGTATACGCAGAACATCCCGCACTCCGTGTTTTCGAACTGTTTTCGAGTGCGATTCACCACGACGGGGAACTTGTCGTCGCCGGATTGGCTAGCTATCTTTCGCATCAGCTCGGCGACGGAGGAGGGCGGAGGCTGACCGTTCGAGTCGAAGAAGTACGCGCCGTAGTTGGAGTCGGATTTCCGCAGTCCGACGTAAAGGGCGACCCAATGCGATCCGCTCTGGTCGTGTCGGTCCAAATTGAACACGAAGCCGAGACGAGCCTTTCCGAGACTCAATGCGTCGAACGCGCACATTTGGCGCACCACGCAACGACCTTCCTCGGCGTAGGACGAAAAGTCGACCGGCATCACGCCCACGAAAGCGAAGCTGCGGTATCGCCTCTCGTACTGACGCATCACGTTGTCGATGTCGACGTTCGTCAACCATGTGTTGGGGTCGGCCCGCCAACTCGCTGGATAGACCGGGCGAAGACTGCTCGATCCCAAACCACCCGCGCGGTTGACGACGCAGCGATCGGAGGTGCAGTTGGTCTTGGCCCGAGCGTTCAACTCCTTCCACATCGCGTTTTTTGTCTTTTTTTCAAGACGCACTCCGAACACTCGCGCGATCTCCTGGATCTGCGCCTTCGTGAGACAAGTCGCACTCGTGGTTCGCTTTCCGGCAGCACACACACGATCCATCGTACGTATTTTACAATAACTAACTCAAAAAAAAATTGACCACTTTGTAATTCCGCATATAAAAATATGAAACTTAAGTAATCAAGCTACCCGATTCTACATTCCGCCGGGATGAGTCAATCGAAAACAACGATAAAAAGATCGCTCGTCAGTTTTCTGAATCGTATGAAAAGCGTGAAAAACTCGAGTTTCACACACACGAGTATCACCGAACCGGCAGGATCTTTCTACATTCACTCCGAGTACATCAACGAGTTCCACAAGCTGTATCAACACGCACTTAAGGCAGGATGCGATCTGTATTTGACCGAAAAACACGTCGACGTATCACCGGTATTGATCGACTTCGACTTTCGTTTCCCGCTCGATCAAGTGGAGCGTAAGTACGATCTCGCGATGTTGCGCGAGATCGTGGTTTTGTATATGCGCGAGTTGGGACGATACGTCGAACTCGACGATCCGCCCGCGATTTACGTGATGGAAAAGTCCTCGCCGGTGGTCTTGGACTCCAAGAACGTGGTGAAGGACGGTGTTCATATCGTGATTCCCGAGGTGGTTACGAGACCGTCGGTGCAACTCCTCGTTCGAAAGCGTATGCTAGAGCACATACAGAACGTCATCGCGCCGATGGAGTGTTCGAACTCGGTCGACGACATCTTCGACGAGTGCGTGATCAACAAGAACAACTGGCAGATGTACGGCAGTCGCAAACCGGGTAGCGAACCTTATCGAGTGACGCATATTTGGCGCGTGGTCCAGAACGACGAACAAGGCGAGTTCATCGAAGAGCTCCCTTTGGCGAACGACGACGCGGAGTACGTCGCAACCTTATCGATTCGTAACAAGTTGATCGAGAGCCCTTTGCGAACGAACGATCCCGCGTTCGAGGACGTCGAAGCTTACGACAAGCAACTGTTGGAGGAGTCGATCAAACGGGAAAGCCGTTCCAAACTCTACAACAAAATTTGCGACACCCAAGAGACGAACTTCTCTCCGAGCGAAGAGGGGGTCGACATCTCGTTCGTGCGCAGCTTGATCGGAATCTTGGACAAGAACCGCGTCGATCGATACAACGATTGGATTCGATTGGGGTGGTGTCTTCGGAACATCAGCACCGACTTGTTGGAGGATTGGGATGAGATCAGTCAGGCGTCGGAGAAATACGAACCGGGTACGTGCGAACGCTATTGGACTTTCATGCGCAAAGGAGGGCTCGGTATCGGTAGTCTGCACATGTGGGCGAAACAAGACAATCGGCAAGAGTATCAAAAGCTCATTTCGAAGGATATCTCGAAATACATCAGAACCAGCATCAGCGGTCTTGACTACGACATCGGGATGGTCATCGTTCGCATGTTCAAGCATCGATATCGATGTGCGAATATCCGAAACAACCTTTGGTACGAGTATCGGGATCACCGATGGCGCGAACAGGAAAAGGCGTACAAACTGTTCTATCAAGACATTCCGACCTTGGTATTCGATCAGTACACGCAACACATCACCCATCTCGAGCATTCGACCATTGGTATGGAGGATCAAAACGAGCGCGATCTCATCATCAAAAACTGTGACACCTTTCGGAAGATTCGCGCCAAATTCAAGAACACCTCTTTCACCAAGGACAAGATGTACAAGGAGTGCTCCGGTCAGATGCTCGAAGAGAAGTTCTTCGAGAAACTCGACGAGAACCCCTCTTTGCTCTGCTTCGAAAACGGCGTGTACGATTTGGACGCCTGCGAGTTTCGAGAGGGGCGCCCCGAAGACTACACGTCTTACACCACGGGTATCAACTACATCGAGTTCGACGAGGAGAACCCGTACGTGGATCAGGTGAACGACTTCATCGAGAAGGTGCTACCCGATCCGGACGTGCGCGAGTACGTACTCTTGCTGTTCGCGAGCATCCTAGACGGTACGAATCGTGACGAGAACTTTCACATTTGGACCGGTTCCGGCTCCAACGGCAAGAGTAAAATCGTCGAGCTCTTTCAACAGTGTATCGGCGACTACGGTTGCATCTTCAACGTGTCGATGCTGACGCAGAAGCGCGGAAAATCCAACGAGTGCAACCCCGAACTGGCGATCGCCAAGGGGAAACGCTTCGCGGTGCTTCAAGAGCCGGAAGAGAACGAGAAGATGAACGTAGGGGTGATGAAGGAGATGACCGGTGGCGACACCCTACAATGTCGCGGGTTGTACAAGGATCCCTTCAAATTCAAACCGCAATTCACGTGCGTGTTGACGTGCAACCACATGCCGGAGATGCCGGCGAACGACGGAGGCACTTGGCGACGCGTGCGTCGCGTAGAGTTCACCTCCAAGTTCTTGGACGCGCCCAATCCGCAGAATCCCAACGAGTTCAAGATCGATCGCGAACTTTCGCAGAAGTTCGCGGTTTGGCGCGAAACTTTCATGACGATTCTGTTGCGCTACCATCAAAAATACAAGATACATGGCCTCAACGTGCCCGAAAAGGTCAATATGTACACGAAAGAGTATCAGCGCAAGAACGACGTTATCGCGGAATTCTGCGAGAACTACGTGCGAGTGGAAGAGAACGCATCCACTCCGGTCGCGCAGCTGTTCGCAACATTCCGCGAATTCTTGACCAACGACAACATTCGGGGCCGAAACATCCGACGCAGCGACTTTCAAGAGACCTTGTCGAAAACGTACGGAAACGCGACGACGGTTTCTGGAAAACTGGTGTGGAAAGGAATCAAGCAGATCATGCCGTCAAGCATCAAAGACGACGAGGACGATTGTTAAACTCGGAAGTCACAAGGCTGGATTCACCATTAGCAATGGTCGTAGAATTTTTTTGTACCGTGAATTTAAACACCTTTCGGAGATTATTATTCACGGAATGGCAGAACCGTCGAACATGTTATGTTTCTTGCTCATCGACGCGGATATATACATCGACGGAACAAAATTCGATATTAACAATCACGAGAAGTTTTTCAAAAAAGCTGCCTCCCCGTTCGTCAACGCCGTACATACAATACGGACTATACAATCCTCAACTTTGAAGAACACGTTTCGAACCGTATTGGATACGATACGCGCGCCCGAAAATACAGTCACCAACGTATGGTTCCACATGATATGCAGATATTCGGAATTTGAAGGTACTTCGAGTTTCTTATTCCACGATAATACCGTTTTCTCGAGTGCCGATAACGGCGTCACGGACAAGGGGTTCCGATCGTTTTTAAAGTACATCCCTTCGCACATGCACGTGGTGGTCACGGTGGACGCTCCGCGCTCTAGCAAACTAGGACGTCTGAAGTACCTGTACAACGGTCGTAACTTCTTGCGCCCCTACTTGAACAACCCCCAACCGGACATCCACGTACCCGCGAACGTGTTCGTGTTAGCCGCGGCATACGAGGACGAACCTATCAACGGCGTGGGATCCTTCATGATCCCGTGGGACACCGATCTAACCGACGAAGCCTCGGACGAACGGTACGACAAAACAATCGGTAACGAGTTCGACAAGCTGGTGAAAAACGTGGACGGTGCTACGGACGGACTCGACGGAGGCGAACATATCATGCTCTTCACCGTATTGTTGCTCAGATCGATGCATTATCACTGGATGAAAGACGGAGCCTTGCCGTCCTTTTTGGTGTTGCACACGCGGCTGTTGTACATGCACGATTTGTGCGTCGCTCATCGCGACTCGATCGTCGCGATTCCTAATTTGAGTGGCGAGTCTCCACCCTCGTTCGCACTCACGAACGGCGCGCGCAACCGATTGCCCGTCTTGTTGACCGAGCGCGTGCTGGACATACGAACGCGTGTGTTTCCGAACATCACGATCGACGAACCCACCGAATTCAACTTCTCCGATACGAACGACATGCTCGCTCAGTCCCCGATGTATTTGGCGATGTCGAACAGCGACATCGACTATCTGATGACCAAAGTGCGTTTGGACAAAATCGCGTCGCTGCATTGTTCGACCACGGAAGAAGGCGCGCCGAATCACGTGATCGTATCTTCGGAAGACATGCAAGCCATACGAAGCTACGCGTCGTTTCACATGTTGCGACGATTGGATTTAGATTACAACAACATTACTCGAAACGATTTTCACACGCTGCGCACCTTTTATGCGAACGCGATCGAAATGCTAGGATACGTTTACGAGTTTAATCAGTTCGCAACCGATGAGGACACTAACATACTTGATTACAATCAAGCGTACTCGACATACAGCATCGGTGGAAGATACACGTTAGAGGAGTTCGAGAGCATCGGTTCGTATTCAACTTTGTTCGACGAATACGCGTACGTTTCCCCCGACGATTTTTCTCCGTGCAACGATTTCACATTATGCAACGATTTCACATTATGCAACGACTATTCGCCGTGCAACGACCTGTACGAAGCGTACAAAACATGGTTGTCCATATACAACGAACAAATGGATATATACGAAGACGTTGTGGATCCGGAGCGTTGGTTCCACGGATTCTCAAACCATATGGTATCCTATCTCCATCACAAAGAGATCCCTTCCACTAGCCACATCGCTTCTATCTTGGGAGAAAGCATCGAAAACAGAAGCATGCACGACTGGTCCATCAACACGAAACTGCACTCCTTCGACGAATGCGCGCCGATGTCGTTCCGATTCGTTTCGACGATTCAAACTCAGATGAACACACAGCGATTTCTGAGTTTCGACGGATTTGTGTATGTCACCGGATTCGATCTAAACACGACGTTCAACCCGAAGGTCGAATATTCCATCGAAGAGGAACGAACGTTGTACCTCGGGGTAGATCAAGACGATAGCGTAACGACCGGAACGGCGACGCGATGGAACCAATTCCCGGAGGAGTTTTGTTTGAAGCTCGGATTGAAACACGTGGAGAACATACAGGATCCCTCGGTTCGCAACTATCTTCGTACCAATTTACGATTTTTCAAGGTGACCGTTTTCAACTACCAAAGTGCGGAGCTGTCGTTGTTCGTGAGGAACATTCACCAAAATCTCGGAAACATGTTCGACACGTACATTCGACGAAAAGACGACGCGACGGAACCACGCGGGGGGAAAGTCTTCCGTCTCCAATGGCGCGACGACAATCTGAGCCCGTCGTCGAACAAGCATCGTAAGTATGCCATCAAGATACGACTCAGGACGTCGGAGTTCGTCTACCGAAAAACTCTGAAACATTTGTTCCTTCACTGCGTGTTGACACCACCTCAAGGATCGACCTACGCGTTGTCGCAAGACGACACGAACTTCAACTATCATAACCGGTTTGTCAAAGACCCCGCTCATTACGATCAGTGGTTCGTGAGCAATCCGGAGAGCACTCCATTCGAGGATGATTACACGGACGTGTTGACGATGGAGGTGTCCTATCCGCTAACCAATCCGGACGCCTCGATTTTGACTACGGAGGAGTTCGGCGTTTATCTCCGATGCGTGTCCAACTGCTTTGTAGACATACGAACCGACGAGGAAAGCATGGAGGACGACTTGGATTTGCAGCTGCATATGTTGAAGAAGGAGGACGTGGCGACGCTCGATTCCGATTTGTTTACTTTAGGAAACCTCACCACCATTCCGAACCATTCGTTCGAGGATCGTACTTTGCACTTCCACACTCGATTGGACACCCTCCACACTCGATTGGACACCCTCCACCCTCGAGTGGAACCCAAAGTTACAAATGAAACACAGACCACTATTGATGACGACATATATGTCTACTTCGAGACATCATCCTCGTCGTCACAATACTTGAAATATCTCAAATATCAATTCAATTTTCCTTTTGAAAATGATCTTACCGTGTTCAACGTATCTTCGTATACATATTTTTCGGACATTGTAATCAATATTAACGATGATAACATGATACTAGAATGGCATGTAGACAAACGTTATCAACATATGAAATATAACGTGGTAACGTCCGCTAATAGTAATGCAATGGTATTTTTAGACAATATACAGGAAGATTTTACAATCAACCCACAAAGCCTAACTTACAATGAGTTTGAAAATAAAATCACCGTTGAAGATGCCGCACCCGCACCACCCACCTACGAATCGAAATACCTCTTTGAGCACAACGACACCGAGAAAGTGACCACAACCGACAAACTGAACGATATCAGCGAGTTGTATTTGGTTGCGTACCGCTGCTACATGTTCAACTCTGACGCGACACCCTTAGAGCTACCTACTTATGTTCAACTCACGACACATAGCGCAGAGTGTATCACTACGAACGCGCTCTACGACGTGAACAATGACTACTCAGATATCGAATTTGTCTATGCGGCCAATTCGATCGACATTCAATTACACTCGGATATGAGCAACATGCCATCGGAGTTGTACCACGAGTTGTTTACGATCGGTGAGTTTCTAACGAGTTCGACCAACTCCTCCGAGATCACCTTGACGACGGACGCCCAAGAGGAGAAGATTCGTGTTCGGAAGGACGCCGTCGATCTGTTCCGATGCGACGGGTTCAGGGAGTCCTTGTTGCAAACCGACGACACGACCGTAAGCGACTTGATTCGCGGGATCACTTCCTCCGGTTTCTCCAACATTATCCACCACAACACGTTCGATATTCGCCTAGACACCGACTTCGGAAGGATCGAAGTTTCCTATTTTACAGAAACGATTGGGGATACCATCACACCACCGACACTCGCATCGATGAGTGTACATTCCAACTCGGTAGATTTCGACACTCCAATAGCGTACAGTAGTGACATCGAGTTGGACTACAACCATTATTCGGGAGTGTACCGAGTGTACGATTT
>Ga0181571_10001432_pt1 | contig 17231 bp, 12 predicted proteins | sample 101ome_17_FD_132440 | JGI IMG/M metagenome (GOLD analysis project Ga0181571, IMG submission 132440) | Coastal salt marsh microbial communities from the Groves Creek Marsh, Skidaway Island, Georgia - 101407AT metaG (megahit assembly) | ecosystem: Environmental > Aquatic > Marine > Intertidal... | reverse complement strand
TGGTGTTGGCCTGCGCGATCGCGGCGGTGAGTTGCGCGGGAGCGGGCATCGTGACCGCGCCCGCCTGATCCTCGTCCCACAGCGTGTTTGGGAACGCGTCCAAACCCATGTTGATGTCGTCTTTGGGAGTTCCTTAGCTCGTTTCTTCGAGCAGACGTTTGGTGAGGACCCCCGCTGCTATGGATTGTCTTCTATTTGTACTAGGGCAAAGGGCAGTTTTTGCTCTTGACCTTTGGTGCGTGCTGCTTCGGCGAGGTTTCAGCTTTGGCGCGAACGGGTTTGTTCACGACTTCTTTCGGAGACGCGAGTGCAGTGTCAGCGGCGCTCGATTTCGCGCGCTGCTGGCCTCGTTGTTTTTCTCACGTCTCCACCTCGCAGCAGGTGTGTTGGGTGCTTCTTCCGGATTCTTGTTTCTCGACCGGTCAGCACAATTTCCGGGTTGGCTCTGGTCGTGCGCTACTGGAAAGCGACGTTAGGCGACCTACGGCGGAGGTCAGGGACGAGATCGAGTCAATCGCTGATTTTCGCCGTCGCTATGAAGGGCACCCCGCGGCGATATGGGCGTCGCGCGCGCCCAGATCGGCGCCTCGACGCAGAAAAAAACTCAAACCCACCTGAAGCGGGTGATCGTCCCCTCGGAGGTGGACCGGGCTGCCATATCGTGCGCGTTGGAGCTCTCGAGTTGTCAGAAAAACACCTGGCGGGCGAACAGTTGTCGTCGCTGGCGAGGGGTCGCCCCGCTGGCTACGGTGGTGCTCCTGCCGCTCGCGCCGAGGTGTGGGCGCGCAAACAAACCGCAAGCCGCCAACCAAAGCGCGTAAGTTAGAGTCTCGCCCAGATTTCACGAGGGAGGCAAAAGAATGCGCGTCAGCGGAGTCCGCTCTTGGTTTTCGTGTCTCGGAAGGTGTATCGCTGAATTTAAAAATGACCGGCCAAAAACAAGCGGAGGTGAACACAGCTCGAGAATTGCCGTTTCAGCCGTCCCATAAGACTGTAGACTCCCCCGTTTCTTGAGAACACATCAGCACGAAAGCGTTTGTTTCTCCCGCTCCCTCTCGCCCAATCCGCGGAAACACGTGTGCTTTGAAAGTTCAGCGAAAGTTCATGGATGTCTCGAAATGGCGCCTCTCAACAAAACTGGACTACGAAGGTAGTCCGAAGACGTCACAGGGAGACACGCGCAGCTGCTCACGCAGACCACATCGAAGCGCGTGACGGCTATGCCAGCATTCACCCTCGCGCTTAACTCTGGAACTTTCGGAGCGTCTTCTCCCAGCCGTGCCGCCACTCGCGTCCGCTCACGTGCCCCGGCTCGAGGTCCCCGGCGGTGCGTCTCGATGGGTTCCCTCAAATCGAGCGGCGGAGAAGACGCGAGGAGCGTCCCGATTCTGTTCCTCGACATTGACGGAGTGCTGAACCGAACGGCGACCGCGCCGCAGATAAACATCGAGCAGGACAAGGTGGATAGGCTCAAGGGTGTCCTGGAGACCTCCGGCGCGGACATCGTCCTCACCACCTACTGGAGGTGCTTCGAGGATTACATCGGATACGTGCTCATGAGGATGGGAGCACAGGGTGATCGGGTGGTGGGAAGAACACCTGGGGAGCCGCACTTGATGGACAGCGTGAAGCACGACGACAACGTCAAGTACGCGCGCATCGTGGAGATAGAGACCTACCTCACCCACAGGTTCGGCGAGGACAGGAGCGGATGGCCCAAGTTTGCCGTCGTGGACGATAAGCAAGTGGTGCCGGCGGGTCACGATTGGAGCGACCGTTTCGTCAAAACCGAGCCAGAGGTTGGCCTGACGGACGAGCGGGCCGGGGCACTCGCGACGGCACTCAATTTGGAACCCGCGGAGGTTGCGGCGGCGTGAGATGTGGGTATGAATATAGTTACATTATACTCGCAGTTGAATGCGTTGCGCTACTTGAGTCATTTTCGATGAGGGTTCTCGTTACCAACCCTGAGTGGGCCGCGCGGGTGGAGTGCTTCCCCCCAGCGGCCTCCTCTGCAGCGCTCTGGTTCCAACGCCCGCTACACCTCCGGATGTGCCACCGTATTGCCCACCGTAGCCTCGTGATGGTGGCAGATCCGATTCCGTCATATCTGCAACACCGCCGGGGGACACCCGGGACGGCGCGGCAGTCGGGCGCGACACGCCGCCCATCGTCTTGGCCACCTGCTCCGCCATTCTCGTCTGTGCCTGCTCCAGATGACCCAAGATGGTCCTTTGTGACCGTTCCTGGAACGTACGCTGCGCGTCTGACATCTGCGAGAGCGTGCGAGTGATGGAACCGACCTGCTCAGCGAGCGACTGCACAAGCACAGCCAGCTGCTGAGTGTCCTCGGCACCGCCCATCATCACCTGTTCGCCGCCACCACCGGTGACCTTGATCCTGTCGAGCTTGTCGAACAGATCGCGACGCAGCTTGTCCACCTCGCTCTTGACAGCATCCACGGCGGCACTCCCGCCGATTCCCTTCGACACCGTCACGGGGGGCAGCGAGGAAGATCCTGCGGGATTCCCAGCCAAACTCGCCAGGCTGGACATCCCGGCAGCCTTTTTCCCGGACCCATCCAGCGGCGTGCTGAACAGCTCGCCTCGCGACCTGTCTTGGACGTCGCGCTCTAGATCCTTCCTCGGCTCGGTTCCGTTTAGCAGCGCGTCGAGTTTGAGGTGAAGCGCGTGCAGCGACTGACCCGCGCGATGGTGAAACACGTCCAGGGCCCGCGCTGTGTACATGGTCGGATCCATGCTCCTGACGGTGTTCGGCATCACCCCGCTCGTGCCGTGTTCCGTGGATTTGACCTTGCTCAGCACCCGACCTCTATACCCGCGGTACACCTTTTGCACCTTGATTGCCGCCCGCTCTTTCATCTCCTGCTCGCTGGCGCCGTCGTATCGCATGCCAAAGCCGTCATCGCCGTAAATCATGCGAAGCTTCTTGAGGTAAAAATCCGGTCGCTCGTCCATCTTGTCCCAGACGTTGGCATCAACACCGTCGTTCTGGAGGGCCCTGTACGCCTTGGAGTAAGCGATAACCTCTTCGCGGAACACAATCTTAATAGAGAGTCTCTGGAAGTGCTTCTGCACATCCGGAAAGTACTGGAGCGCGCCCACGAGCATGTTGCGGTCAAAGGAGAACAGATCCACAAACGTCACCGCGTGCGCAGAGTACGAAACCTTGCCCTCCTTGTACAGGCACTCAACGCAGAAAACCTGGCCTGTGGTCACAATCTTCTGTCGGCATATCGCCACACCTTTACGCACCATGAACATCTTGTCACACCAGTCGCCAGGCACCAATATCTTCTCCTGCGGGGGGTAGGTAGATTGCTTCATGTTCATCGTGAGCTGGATGACGAGCGCCTCTGGGCACTTGCGGAAGAAGTCAACCTTGGTGATCCAGGTGTTCATCCCAAGCGTGATCTCCGCCCTAAGCGCGGGAGACATCTGCTGCAGCAAGGCAGTGTGTGCGTCCACATGCGAGGACGCCAGGCGGTACTTGAAATACTCGCGCAGTCGCATGCACAAGTCATGGTCCCACCTGCCTTCCTTGAGAAAAGCGTTGAGCTCGCCCATGAGCTTGTAAAAGTCGTTCTTCTTCGCATTCTTGGTCGAAATCACGTTCGACACGGCGCCGATGATGTAACCGTACACGAACGCTCCGACCAACATGGCAAATGAGACGAAGACCCTCTCGATCAGCGTGCTCGGCAGGATGTCGCCGAAACCGATGGTGGTCATCGTCATGCTTGACCAGTAAAACGCAGCGATGTAGATATCAGTCGTGCTCACCACCCCTCTTGGATCCTGGCCAACCTCCAGCTTGCCGGATTCGTGGAAAGTGTTGAACGCGGTGTATTTCATCCAATTGTATTCGCTGTCCTCCAGGTCGGCGACAAGTCCCCACGCACACGCCATCCAGTGGCTTGTCACCAGCGCGAGCACCGCGAACCTCACGAGCTCGAGCATGGAGTAGTCAATGTTGTACTGGGTCTCCAACCTAGCGAAGATGCGCGCCGCGCGCAGGATGCGCAGGAGTTTGACAAGCCTCAAAAGGCGCAGAATACGCAGCACCTTCATCCTGCCCACGCTGCTGGTGTTCATCAACAACGCAATCAGGTCAAAGGGGAAAACAGAGACGACGTCAATGGGAAACCAGCCTTTGAGGTAACTCCTGACCACGGTCGGGTGATGGAACACCAGCTGACCATCTTCCGGGTCGTAGATGGCGACGAAGAAGTTCAGCACGATGTCCTTGACGAACAGTCCGTCCACAGCGCGGTTGATCCAGAAAAGAGTGTCGATCTTTGTATCCATGAACGAAACCTCCACAGGGGTAACAACGGCGGTGTACAGAAGCAGGACGAGCGTCACCATGTCCCACCGCCGCATGTATTTCGACCTCGGCGAGATGACCCAAGGTGACGGTTCCATGAATATCTTGTGCTTCTGCATCTCCTGCACTCCCGCGGCGACCATGCCGATATCCAATTTCGCCTTGGACTTCTCCCTGAACTCCTTCTGGATGTCTACAACGGCATCCTCGTCGTCAGGATTCCTTTCTCCCTCCAGTGCAACCTGCCCGGGGAGGCCGCCTCTCTCGTCCACTATCGCGCCCTGGTACGTGTTTTTGGCGTGCTCTGCATCTCTACGCGCCTCGTCCTCGTCATCGAGACCGAGGAGTTGAGCCCCCTGCGAGTTGTCGGCGCGGTCTCTCGTCAGAATTATTATTGCGTGGACGACGGGTTCCGGGGGTAACGCGCAATGCGGGGCGGAGGGGACACCGAGCGCGGGAGGACGGGCGACGCACCCCGAAGTTTCGAGCGGCGTATTTATCCTTGTTGTTCCTGATTTGAACCATGGCGCTCCACCAGCCACTCGCGATAGGACTCCCTAGGACTCCCGGTCACCTGCCCTCGGGCGGTTCCGCGGTTGACGAGAGAGAATTGGGGGGAAAGAATTCGCAGGGCAACCGCGTCGGAAGCGGAGACCGCGAAGCTTCGGTCGGGATGGACCCCGCGACTGAGGGAGCGGCTCTGATGAGCCTCACAAGAGCTCTTTCCCTCTCTGTGCGCCCTCGCTGTCTAGACCCACGTGGGGGCAGCGCTCCGGAGCAGTGGCTCGAAGGCGCGTATCCTCTCGTTCTCGAGCAAATTTCCGGCCCGAGAAACCGACACCCGCGATCGTCCGATCCGTGACGCCAAAAACCTCCTGAGTCATCACGGCACTCCAGGGTTCGTCGAGCAGCAGCATGACGGGAGTCGGCGCCTTCATCAACGGCAAGTGGGAGGTGAGCTCGCCGTCCCGACTCATCCCGACCGAACCCTCCTCGCCGCGTTAGACCGAAATTCCGACTGAACCCGCTCTCCCTGCCGTTCGCGCAGCCCAACGCGGTGGTGACCGTGGAGAAGGGCGCTCACGTGCCTTTCCATCCAACCCTCGCGGATGTGAGCGACCAGACCAAGCGAGCGTTCTCGGCGGTGGCGGCGGAGCGGGTGGCTGCCAAGCTGGAGGCGAAGGCCAGACCGATGGAGTTTCAGGCCAAGCTGGAGGCGGCGGCGCAGTTCGCCCTGGACGCCGAGGCGCACGAGGCCCGGCGAAAGCTGGCCAAGAAGAAGCGACAGAGGGACAAATCGAAGAAGAAGAAGAAGAAGCGGAGGCGGGATTCGTCGTCGTCGAGCGACAGAGACTCGTCGTCGTCGTCCTCGGAGGAGGAGGCGAGGAGGAGGAGCAAGAAGCGTAAGAAGGAGAAGGACAGCAAGCGATCGAAAAAGCGGTCGAAGAAGTCCAGGCGGTCTTCGTCCTCGTCGAGTAGCAGTAGCAGCTCTAGCTAAGTGTTAGCTCTAGTAGAAGTCAACTCGTACGGCTTCACTACCTTCTACCAGGTAGCCTCTTCTGCCTGAGCTTTTCCAGCTCTGTCACGAGACCGTCTGCCCTATGCCTCGCCTCCTCAAGCTGGGTCGTGCAGTCCGACGCCTGCCCTCTGAGCCCTCCCCCGCCGGCTCTGCTCGCCTCCTTCACGTACGTGGCGAGTATTTCGATCCTCTCCTCAGGCATCACGAAGATGCCTTCCTTCTTTGTAGGCACCTGCTGCATGGCCTGCAGCGCGGCTTCGCCACGGGTGATCCTCCCAAATATTGCGTACTGCCCGTCCAGGTGAGGAGCGTCGCCGAGGAGGATCGAGAACGACGACGTGGCCGAGTTGGGGTCATCATACCGTCCCATGGAGAGGGTGCCAAAAGTGTGTTTAACGTCGTTGCTGAACTCGCCGGGGAGCTTCTTCGACGCAACCTCGCGCTGGTACGCGTCCATGGGAATCCTCCGACCTCCCACCACACCGTCCACTTGCGCAACGAAACCCTTATCGACCCTGAAGAAGTGGTTACTAATGTACAACCCTCGCCTGCAGAGATCGAGAATGTGGGCCGATGTAATAGGCGCAACGTCGGGATAGAAAGCCAGCTCGATGTCGCCTTTTGTCGTCTGGAACACCACGCGTTCGTCGCTGAGCCTCTGTGCATCACACGGTCGACATGTCAGGGCAAGCCCCAAGACGAGCAGGAACAGCGAGACGATGCGCATGCCGGGGGTTGCTGCGCGGGAGATTCTGCCGCTGCTACCGAAGGGAGTACTCAACTATATATAAAAATTGGGAAACAGCTGAACTCGACGCGACCCGCAGTTGCTGTCGCCCCGGGTCCGCCGGCGCGCTCGCTCGAACCAAGGTGGAGGGTGATGGGTAACAAGAAGAAGAGAGGTGGTGCACCTTCCCCCGGACATGGAACGCCGGGAGGCGGCGCGGTCGCGTCGCTGCCACAAATAGTCGAGGAGGAGCTTACCGCGCTTCAGGCCATATACGAGGACGAGTTCTCCTTCGACGAGCGCGAACATCGCCAGTTTCGCATCCGGGTTTCGCCTCCGAGCCTCGATGACGATAAGGACGACCAGATCCCGCGCGTCGTCGCGGTGATGGTCGTCCAGTACGTTGCCGGATATCCGAAGAAACCGCCGGGCGTCAAGCTGGACCGCGACGAATCTCGAGGGGTCCAGCCCGGAGTGCTCGAGCAGCTGGAGGCGCAACTGAGGCGACAGGCGGCGGATCTGGCTGCAACCGAAGGTGACGTGATGGTTTTCAACCTCGCGGAGGCGCTCAGGGAGAACCTGGCGAACCCAGACTTGGTTCCCACGAGCGAGAGAGATGAATCGCTCTGGGACAAGATGAACAGGAGGGAGAACGAAAACGGTGCCGACCCGAGTGCGAGTGCAACTGACGCCGAGACAGCGGAGGGAACCGTAGGCAGTCCTGCCGTCGTCGACAGGAAGGAATCCACGGATCTAGGAGGGGACGACGATGACGATGAAGCCTACGGGGACTATGCCCTCCACGAGGATGACGACTGGGAGGAGGTCGCTGTCGCAGCTGCCGCAGCCGCGGTTGCCGCGGGAGCCGCCGGGGCGGATCTCGCACCTCGCGGGTTGCCGACGCTCGCACAGCCAAGAAAGCAGAGCTCGAGGAGCGCGACGCTTCAGTTGCGGCTAAAGAGCGAAGAGGATACCGCGGGTCGTCAAAAGTCAGATCCTTCTCTGAAGAAATCGCAAAAGGTGGAGAAGAGTTCAACCTTCGCAGAGAAAACGGCGGACCAAAATGCAGGTGCCAGTGCTCCCATCATCGAGGATGACGAGTCCGATGAGTCCGAAACCGAGTCGGACGATTCGGAGTCTTCGTCTTCCGAGTCAGAAGAGGATTCGCAAGAGCCCAGGGACTGGCTCCGGATGGGGGAGATCAGCAGCAGGGGTGGCAAATCATCCGTGTCACGCGACACCCACTCGTCCCTCGATCTGGTCGACTCGCTCATGCGCGGCCTTTCCTTCATGGGATCGGCAGTCCACTCTACTGGACACGTACCAGAGGACGAGGACGATGATGCCGCCGCCGATAGTTTCGATCGAATGTTTCCACAAGTCGACGAGGGCGACGGTTCAAGTGCATCTCGGAGAAGGCATGAGCAAATGCTCCACCTCCTTGTGGGTCACCTGCTCGGTTTGCTCTGCGAGGCGGGTGGTCCCCTTCCCCACGCTTTACCGGCTCTCACCTCTCAGCTCAGGGCGTGCGGTGTGATGCCGCGCTGGCTTCGGGAGGTGTTGCTGCATCGGCCCGCACACTTCCATCGGGCTTTCAAAAGAGCCTTCGACGCAGAGGGGCGCGCCGCCTCGGCGAGCGTCAACGGTGACCCGGCAACGCAGTGGGCGATTCAAAAATTCTGGGGTGGAGTCTCCGACGACGCAGGCGACGCTCGCAAACATCCAGGTGCGATGATTGGCGTAAACGAGGTTGGATCGTCTCGGGGTAGGAGCAGGCTTGCAAACTCAGAGTCGGTCCTTGACGCCGCAAAGCTCGATGTGCCCTCAAAACCAGTGCTTCCTCCATCCAGGTACGCCACAGACTTCCAGGAGATTCGTATGCTCGGACGCGGTGCGTTTGGTCGTGTGGTGCTGGCTGTGAACCGGTTGGACGGACGCGAATACGCCATCAAAAAAGTTCGTATGGCGACCAAGTCTGGCGGACCCGTGTCTCCCGCGGCAGCCGCGAGGGTGCTCCGCGAGGTGGCCACCCTCTCGCGCCTGGAGCACAACGCGGTGGTTCGATACAATCAGGCTTGGGTCGAGGAGGCTGTGGAGGAGAGGCGCGGGCCGAAGGGTGGGAGGATGAGCATGATAGATGGTACTTCAGATGGCGGCACTTCGGATGAGGCTGCTGCATGGGGCGGCGGTGGCGGGACCGCAACGGAAGCAACAGAGGCGTCCGGCACGACGGCTACCGGCACGACAGTCACGACCTCGTTTGCGGCACGACGACTGAACGAGCCCGTCGCCGTCGCGTGGCTTCATATTCAGATGGAGTACTGCCGCGCAAACCTGCGAGACGTCCTCGACCGAGAAGCGCATCTGGGAACAGAGATTGACGATGAGAGAGCTTGGGCGTGGGGCAGGCAGATCCTCGAGGGTCTTGCGCACATTCACGCGCAGGGCATTGTTCACAGGGACCTGAAACCCGGCAACATCTTCGTTGACGCGAGGGGACAGCTCAAGATCGGTGACTTCGGGCTCGCAAAGTTTGGCGGCGCCGACGATGGAAGCTCGGCCGCCGCGGAGGCTGCCGCCATCGCCGCAGGCGCTGCGGTTGCCGCGCGCGGAGAGGCTGGCGACGATGACCTTGAGCTTGACACTGACAATCCGGACATTGACGTAGAGTCTACTGGCGCCGTTGGAACGTACCTGTACACTGCTCCGGAGGTTGAAGCCGGTTGGGTGAACCAATCCAGCAAGGTTGATCTCTACTCGGCTGGGATCGTGTTCTTCGAGATGCTCCGGAGGTTCTCAACCGGGATGGAACGTGCGGTGGAGCTAAATCAGCTTCGGTCTGCACGTCCAACCGCTGGCCAGAGCGGAAGTGAGCGGCTGCCACCGGACTTTCGATCAAAGTACCCGCAGCAGACGACGCTCATCGCGGCACTCCTGGCTCCAGACCCTTCAGAACGACCGTCAGCGGCTGAGGTTTTGTCGAGTGGTTTCCTGCCCCCGAAGGGAGGTGACGAGGCGTTGGAGGAGGTGCTGCGGGCGGTGGAGACTGGTGGCGCAGAGCACGACAGAGTTGTCGAGCGGCTCACATCCGACGGCAGTGCGGGTGCGAGACTGAGCGAACGAGCGGCAGCGACGGAGCGAGGGGCTCCCGCGGCTGTCGATGCCGCCGCCGCAGAGCGAATGTTGACAACACTTCGCGCGACGTTCAGACGACACGGGGCGAGTCCACTGTCGTCGCGCGCCGTGAATTGGTTGAAAGAAGGGGACACCATACTCTCGCAGGCGGGAGGTGAGGGACACCGACTACTGTCACGATCGGGCGCGCTGGTCGTATTGCGGCGAGATCTTCGGTCGTCGCTGGTACGTCAGGCAGCTGCAGAGGAGGCAACAACCCTTCGAGCATCCTGCGTGGGTATAACGTTTCGATCCTCAACTCCTGGCCCGAAGGATGGTGGCACAGGCGGAGCCAAAAGCGGTGGTGGCGGAGGAGGTCTACCTCGTGAACACGTCCAGGCTGATTTCGACATCATCGCCCCCAAAGAGTCGACTGAGGCTTCCATCGCTGATGCCGAAGCGATCAAGTGTGCATGGGATGCGTTAGTCGAGCGAGGCTTGTCGCCGCGGGTGTCCCTTAACCATCGCAGAATACTCGCTGCGGCATGGATTCGTGCGGGAGTTCCTTCGGAGTTCAGGCCTCGCACGGCGGCGATATTGCGAAGGGACGCGTCGCTTGCCGCCATCAGACTGCCACCTGAAGTTGTCAAGCGCACAGTAGCGCTACACTCGCTTCGCGCGGAGGACCCGATCGCAGCGACGGCGCAACTCTTGCACGAACTTGTGGGCAGCAGCTCCACGCAGAAGACTGGTTCGACGGTGTTATCCGCAATCAATCACTTGCGTGCGGTGAGCGCACACCTCGAATGCATGGGAGTACCCGCATCCAGGATCTCGGTGTCTCCATTGCTTCCGCCGCCCGAGCCTTACCACTGCGCCGGCTTCTTCGAGCTTACCATCCACACGTCAAACTCTCCATCCACTGGGGCGGCGGCGAACGGTGTGTGCGTCGCCGCGGGTGGCCGATACGACTCATGGCTTTCGACCGTGTGGCCGAGTCATGCCGCGCACCCGCCGCCTGGAGGCGTGGGCGTGAGTGTCGCGGTGCGAAAGGCTGCCACGCTCGCCGCTAGCGCCGCTCAACGAACAAAATCACCGCATGCAGTTGCCGCAGCAGCAGCGACTGATGTCATCGTGTGCGCGAGAGGTGGAGGGGGACTCATCCAGGAGCGACTTGCACTCGCCGCCGAGCTTTGGGCGAATGGCATACGGGCAGAGGCCGTACCGTCGACGGCACCAAGCGCCACAGAACAGTATCAGTACGCAGGACAGAGAGGCGCCCGATTCATGGTCACGGTTGATGGCGCACTGTTGAGTGCGGGCGAGCGGGTGCGGGTCAAGGGCTTGGGAAGGGGCGGCGCGGAGAGAGACGTGTCAAGGCAAGAGGTTGTGGACGTACTCAGAGGAATGCTAAGCGGGGGAGGAGGTCGGTGAGCATGCTTAATCGTAGCTGTAAAGAACTACTGTACCTTCGTAAGTTAGATAAAGGTCATCTCGCTTGCTACCTACATGTAGTGCTGCTCCTTGCGCTGCAAGCGCTGCGATGCCCACATCCTCAAGTTATGAGCGCGACGACCGCCCTCCACATCTGCTCCCACCCACGTGCAAGCTCTCCAAGAGGCGATGGCCCACCTCGACCATGCCCTGTCTTGCCGACGCCATCTTCAGAAAGTTTGCCGACACCGCGTGCCAGTGTGAACGCGTCGTAATGTATCCGGCCCGGCTCCGGACAACCTTCTGGCGGCAGCCGGTAGAAGTTAACATGTTGTGTAAGAACCTCGTACCCGTTCCCCCGCGTGTAGAATCGTAGGGCCCCCGCATCGTGTGTGATGACGTGGAGGTAACTGACTTCCACTTGATGATCAAAGACTGCACGCTCGACGATGCGGTCGAGAAGCTCACTAGCGAGTCCCTTGCGTCTGTGCGACGCGAGGACACCCAGGGTTAGGATGTATACGTACGGTGTGTTGAGAACTTCGCCACCTCCCTTCGGTTTAGTTTTCGCCAATGCTTCAGTTAACCAACGTGTCATCGCTCTTAATCTGCCACGTTTCCTCCGAATGAAAGCCGCAACCACCTCCCTGTCCTCCTCGTCTGTTTGCGGCACAACCCTCGCGGTGACCACTCCCACAATCCTCTCGTCACCCCCAAAATCCCTCTCCACTGCGCACAGGGTGATGATCCCATCGCTCTCGCTCAGTGCGGTCAGATAAAAGACTTCCTCATAAGTGATCGGAAACAGCGCGCGATGGAGGCTCTCACACTCTCCGATGTCACGCGGGGTGAGCCTCCTGTAGTGGATCGACCCGCTTGTGCTCGGACCCAAGGAGCCCAGCGCGTCGAAAGTCAGTACCACGCTGCCATCCCTGCCACCGGAAGCATGCGTCGAGGCGAAACCTTGCTGGGCATCGGCGATCGGGACGCACGGCACAGAATGAGGCGCCTCGTTCACGCCGCCGTTCCGCGCGCTCGTCGTCGCGGACAACGAGGTCGCCTCCCGCATCCCCGTGGCCTACTCACGTGCCGCCTAGGCTATTTCACCATATCTAACCCGGACGCCTGGCGGCCACGCTTGTGCCCGAAGAACTGAAGAAAACGGAGTCGTCGTCACTTGCTGTCGATGTCGTGAAGCGGGAACCTTCGGCATATTTTCTGGCACGCGGCCTCTGCAACAAGGGGACGAGGGGTGCATCACAGACCCACGGGGCGTGCATGAGCCAGACGCGCAAGGCTGTGGCTGCGTTGTTTGCCGTGACGGTGTCGACGGCGGTGGGAATCGGATACATCCACCTCGAGCAGACGGAGGAGCGAAAGGTGTGCCCCTCGGCTCGTCGGAGAGTCATCCCAATCCGTGCCGAATTTCCTGCCTCGACGCGGCACGTTGCACTCGCGACACGCCGCGCGACGGATCAAACGACGGGGTGACCCCCTGCCATCATACATAGACGTGAGCGCGTCACAGCGAGCGCCGAAGCCTACCCGACCAGTCCGTCTGAACCTTGAATCGCCCCGCTGATCTCTCACCTGCAAAATTCAACTCTGCAGAAGCTCCACGAGGGTGTGCTTAGGGACCAGGAGCTGCTGAGAAGGAAGGAGGAACAGTTGTTCGGCACTAGCCGCGGAAGCAAACAAAGAAAATGATGTGGACAGATGGGACGGAAGCGCTGAGGACGCTTCGCGACCGATCTGTCCACGCTCTCGCCACCACAGCGGAGTTGCTGAGCTCGGCTCGGGACCGCGCGATCGTTGCTGTTGGAGTTCCTCTTGCCCTGCTCGTCCATGGCTTCCAAGCGTCCGCGCTCTTCGTTCGGTTGATTTTGTTCACCCTTTTCGCAATGATTGAACAGTTCTGGTGGAGGCTCGGTATTTTCGACCATCTCCTGGTGGCCAGGGACGTGGTTGTTGACTCTCTGAGGGCAGCAGGGCAGGCAATCTACAAATGCCTTGCAATTGTCATTATCGAGGCTATGTACGTGGTCGAGGTTGCCATGCGATCTGCCGGATTGATGGTCACTGCGGTGCCCTTGATGGCAAGGAAATCTTTGTTGGACCTCATGTCCCGCGTATTCAGCAAACGAAGCTCGAAACCGCGCAAAATCACCCCAGCGAAGCCGAAGGTTTCCTCAAAGAAGCTGCAACCATCTGTTTCGGCAAAGAGGCCTTCGCAGATGACCGTGGCGATGCTCAGACATGAGCTCAGGGCGAGAGGACTAGACAGTACCGGTCTCAAGGCGATGCTCGTGGATCGTTTACAAGATGCACAAGATGAAGACGACGCAGGGGTATCGGACCCGAAGCCCACCTCGAGTAAAGGAGGTCGAGCGCCGGGATCTGTTATGGGATCATCTTTTGCTCATCGTGGTGTCGATGCCATCAAGCTTGCTGGCGCTGCCATATTGATTGAGACTGCTTACGTTTCTGAGATTGCGGGCAAGTCGATGATGATGTTAACGACGAGTGCCTGGGACGGGATACTCTTCGCAGTGGGTGTAGTGATTGGACTCTGTATGCGGGTTTACCACGCGTTGCAATTTGGCGTGGCGGCGGCTTGGGTGACTGTCATTGGGCTCGTCGAACAGGCGTGGTGGAGACTTGGGCTTGTCGACATTCTCTTGGTGGTGAGAGACGCGGTCGTCGAGTCTGTCTTCGCAGCTGGGCGTTTGGTGTACGTGTATATTGCATCCATCGCCATTGAGATTGCGTATGCGGCAGAGGTTGTGCTACGATCAGTCGGTGTGTTGGTTGTGGGACTGTCAACACCGGTCATCCAACGTATCAAGCGACAGCTCAGAAAGCTTCCCCTATCCAATGACGGGAGTCTCGACGCGAACGGCTCGACGGCTCGCACGTTGGCCATCGATGCCGCTCGCGCGCGGGACATGATGGTCATCGGTGGACTTTGCATTGCCCCTGCGCTCCTCGCCGCACCTGGAATGATGCGTCAGGGTCCCAGCACCACTAGACTGCTCGCTTCAATCACTTCTGTGTGCATATTTGCATACGTAAGCACCAAACGCTTGGTTAACGTGGTGCAAAGACTCACGCTGAAGCGAGGCATGTTCGGATATGACATCAACAAGCGTGGTACACCCGAGGGAGAGGTGAAGGTTCCTGAAGCGGCGGGTCTTGCGCCTGGATGTGTGTACCTGGTCTGTCTGTCAATCTTGCAGGGTGCGCATCTACTTCTTGGAGGAGATCGCGCAAAGGACTGGGCGCTGGAGCACAACTCGGCGATGGCCACTATTGGGTTTGCCATTTTCCTCGGATTCGTCGACGACGTATTGGATTTGCCATGGAGAGCAAAGATGATCCTTCCGGCGTTTGCTGCGTTGCCGCTGCTGCTATCCTACGACGGTAGCACCACCATTTTGGTGCCTAGGCCCATTCGGCGACTGCTCGGGGATGATTCAGATCTGCTGGAGCTCGGCTGGATCTACTACCTGTACATGTTCCTCATGGTCATCTTCTGCAGTAACAGCATCAACATACACGCAGGAATCAACGGGCTTGAAGCTGGTCAGAGTGCGGTCATCGCCGCGGCCATCGTGCTCCTCAACGTGACCACCATCGTCGCGACGGGAACGTACGAGGAGGCAGACCCTTCCATCCGCTCTCTCTCCATGCCGGAAGCCATCCAAAGGGCAAACATGCTGATGAAGACACTGGGAAGCAAGAGTTCAGTGGCGCTGAAGGCTGTGAAGCAGGCGGAGAGGTTAATTGCGCAGAATGACGCAGGTATGCAGATGCATGAGGCGCATATCTTCTCACTCTGCCTCTCCGCGCCTTTCCTCGCTGTGACACTCGCACTGATGGCGCACAACTGGTATCCGAGCAAGGTGTTCGTCGGCGACACGTTCACGTACTTTGCTGGCATGTCGCTTGGGGTGGCGGGAATCCTCGGACACTTCAGCGAGACGCTCGTGCTGTTCTTCCTGCCGCAGATCGTCAACTTCTTGTACTCCTCACCGCAGCTCTTTAAGATTGTACACTGTCCGAGGCACCGACTGCCCAAGCTGGACACGGAAACTGGGCTGTTGCACCCGTCAAAGGCGACGGAGACGCACTACAACATGAACCTAGTCAATCTGTTCCTCAGAATATTGGGTCCACAAACAGAGCGAACGTTATGCATGGCGCTGCTGACGCTGCAGGCGGTGTGTTGCATGGCGGGGTTCGGCGTGCGAATTGTGCTTTCTGGCAGATGGAAGTGAAGCATCAGTGCATAGACTGATCGTTCATTGAATCCTAATTTAAATCTAGTAGCTAGCTAGAGTAGCTTCGAGTCATCAGTCTACTCAATCTACGCGCCTCGCCGTGACCTTGAGCTCCGCACGCTTGGTGCTAAACTTTGCAGAAACCGACTCAACGTCTACCAGGTGTGGAAGTTGCAAGTTAAGCTCGTATTCGGGTGAGGACAAAGAGACGGTCTCTTCCCCGACGTCGAGGTTAACCGACGCCATTCCTCCAGTCAGTCTCGGCAACCTCACCCTCACCTCCACCGCAGCATTGCCTGCAAGCATCGTCTCCTGTATGTGGTGCTCGGGCGTCTCCTTCTTCGGTTTCGCCGCAGCTGGCTGCCTCGCCGTGGGCTTCTCAGTACTGGACTCTTCCCTCAACGCGCCCGGATGACCTAGCCCAACTTGCCTCTTACCCCCGGGATCTGTTCCCTTGGCGTATACCCCCTCCGTGGACGTGTCCAGTATACCCGTCTTTGCGTACTGCGACGTCACTTGATCCAGATCTGCGGTACCAATGGCACCCGTGTCGATCACATGACATTTTGTCCGTATGCTCTCAGGAATATGACCAAGTGGATCGTACTGCTCGCCCGGCTTCGGTATGCCCTCCGACGATCCGTCCGGATAGAGCTCTGCGGACTTTGACGCTGAGAAAAAGCCCTTTCTGACCGCTTGACCCTTCCTAATGCGATCTGAGGTTGTGTCCCTATTCCGGTCGCCGCCGCGCGTGCCAGTCTCTTGGATGATCGGGTTGCCCGGTTCCCTCGTAGCGGTCGCCGAAGGCTCCTCCCCGCGCCCCGCATCGGAGGCAAACACCGGGAACGCGTGTGTGTTCTCCGAATTTTCCCCTTTGGGTCCCTTGTACCGCGCCGTCGGCAGCACCTCGGTGCGCGCGGGGGCCAGGTCTATGCCGTGATCCTCGTGAATGTTTTTCGTCGCAATCTGGATCAGATAGTCTCTGTAGTGCTCCTTCGTGACCGTCTTGCCTCCTTGAAGCGCCCTTTGCACGACCGCGGGATGGAATAATACGTCAACCGCGGTTGCGTCTCTCCCCTCCCCGTCCTTCATGCCCCTCACAGGACCTACGAGCACCGGCACCCTCATGTTCCCAAGGCCCCAAAGATCGAGGTGTTCCTCTGAAGCCGGAACGAGGTTCGCCCCGCAGACGGGATCGATGCGCGGGTGAGAGCAAATATTAACGAAAACCTTGCCCCCAGCCTCGGTCCACTTGTTCCTGACGCCCCTGAAGCAAAAGCCCGCCTCGGGAACGAGCATCACCGAGCCGGGCGGAACGGTCATGTGCGCGGGTCAAACTGGGTTGCCCAATTCGCGTCAAGCCCGGTTGACGTGACAGGAAACCGTCGACCTTGTCATAGTTTTCGAGCGTCGCCTCGAAGACGAGCAAAGCCGAGCGCGCAGCCAGGGGCGAACCCAATAACACGGTCGCTCGATGGAGCCACTCAAGCGGCGCAGGATGTACTCCTCATCGCCGCTTGCACCCGGATACGAGACCTCCGAAGGGGGCACCCCGCATCCCGCGCGTGCACATGGCGACTTTTCAGCTTCCATCGCTGATCCGTATGTGGTGCCCGAAGCCGAGCCCGACGGAGCACAGTCGTCACGACCTGGCCACATGTGCAGTACCAATCGCCGCGAGATTGACGATCTGAACGCCAGCCTTCCAGGTTTTCCGGTTTAGGGTTTAGGGTTTAGGGTTTAGGGTTTAGGGTTTAGGGTTTAGGGTTTAGGGTTTAGGGTTTAGGGTTTAGGGTTTAGGGTTTAGGGT
>Ga0181571_10001431_pt1 | contig 17231 bp, 17 predicted proteins | sample 101ome_17_FD_132440 | JGI IMG/M metagenome (GOLD analysis project Ga0181571, IMG submission 132440) | Coastal salt marsh microbial communities from the Groves Creek Marsh, Skidaway Island, Georgia - 101407AT metaG (megahit assembly) | ecosystem: Environmental > Aquatic > Marine > Intertidal... | reverse complement strand
TCCACCGCATACGACATCGCGCTTAATACGAAGAGCAGCGTCCAAATCTTGAAGTAGACCCCCAGCGGGTGCTGGATGGCTTCTTCTTCACGGATGACGGGTTCGTGACCGTCAGCAGTATGGTCCATGAGTTACCCCCTACCAGAGATAGAAAAATGCGAAAATAAAGACCCAAACCAAGTCGACGAAGTGCCAGTACAGCCCGAGAATCTCGATCTCCTCGTAGTTACCGCCGCGCTTGGTAAACCAGCCCGGAGTTTGGTGATCAAGGTGTCCTGCCGCCACTTTGTAACAAAAGATAAATAGGAAGATCACGCCAATGGAAACGTGGAATCCATGGAAGCCCGTTACCATGAAAAACACTGATCCGAACTGAGCGGCGCCCATCGGGTTGCCCCAGGGCCGCACCCCTTCTTCAAGAATTAGCTTGCTCCACTCGAACACCTGCATACCGACGAAGGTAGCGCCCAGCACCGCTGTCGCCAGGAGCAACCAGAACGTCACCCACTTGTTCTTGCGATAGCCATAATTCACGGCAAGCGCCATCGTGCCCGACGATGTGATGAGTACGAAGGTCATAATCGCAATCAGAATAAGCGGGATGGGCGCACCACCGAAGCTCAGCGCGAACACCTCGCTGGCACTGGGCCAGGGGTCGAGCGTAGACATCCGCACGGTCATGTAGGACGCCAGAAAGCACCCAAAAATAAACGTGTCGCTGACCAGGAAGATCCACATCATTGCCTTGCCCCAAGGAACCCCCTTGAAGGCGCGTTGATCTGAACTCCAGTCATCAAAGAAGCCCGCTAAACCTGGCTTCAACTCCAGTGAATCCGATGCCATCGTCTCAGTCGACATGGTCTCCTCCCCCGTTTAAATAAAGCCGCAGATCCTGAGCAGGATCTCGAAATTGTTACCCGTGAACAGCAGGCCAAATACCAACAGCCATACACCCAGCAGGTAGTGCCAGTAGAGCGCGCAGTTCGATACGCTGTGCTCCATGGCGCGCGCATTCGATTCGTTAAAGGCGCGACCCGCCGCTCGAGTCAGCGCAACCATGCCGCCTGCCATATGCAGTCCGTGTATACCTGAAATCATGAAAAAAAAGCCGACCGACGGATTGCTAAAGTCACCGAGCACCATCGATGTCAGCTGTTGCCACGCCGCAAGCTGCCCGATCAGGAATAGCACCGTCAATACGCCTGCACCCACCAGCGCGCCGCGTACCCACTGAACCTTATCTGCCCGAGCCCACATTAAAGCGGCCTGAAGGCACAAACTACTCAACAACAACACGCCGGTATTAGCCCATAGCAGGTTAATCTGCGGCGTTGGGCGCCAGTCCTGATACAGCATCCGGCCACCGTAGGCGACGATCATCAGCATGAAGAAGATGCTCACCACGCTCAGCAGCACTTTTAATGCGGACCGCCGTGAATTCAGCGCAATCTGTGTGCTCGATAGTGCGGGCGCAATCGGTCCTGTATCCGCGATCCAAGGCTGTTCTGTAAAGATATTGCTCATTGTGCAACCTCAGTCTGGGCGTTACGCGGCGGCACGTTCTGAGGAATGAAGTCTTCCTCAACACCTGGCACGCTGTAGTCATAGGCCCAGCGGTACACGCAGGGCAGCTCCTTGCCGAAATTGCCGTGCCCGGGCGGCGTGGTTTCGGTTTGCCACTCGAGCGAAGTTGCGTTCCATGGATTGCTCGGCGCCTTTTTTCCGTTGAAAGCACTGACAATCAGGTTGTAAAGGAACACGATCTGCGCAGCCCCCACGACCAACGCTGCGATGGTAATGCTGGCATTTACGCTCTGCGCCGAATCAGGCAGGAACGTGGTACCCGTAATCTCAAAATAGCGCCGGGGCACACCCATAATGCCGAGATAGTGCATGGGCAGGAACACTAGGTAAGAGCCCACAAAGGTGACCCAGAAATGGAAGCGCGCCATGCCCTCGTGGTACCAGCGCCCGGTGATCTTGGGATACCAGTGGTAAATCGCACCACAGACCACCATCACCGGTGCCACCGCCATCACCATATGGAAATGCGCCACCACAAAGAGAGTGTCCGAGAGCGGCATGCTGACCGAGGCGTTCCCTAAAAACAGTCCTGTCATACCGCCATTAATGAAGAACAACAGGAAGGCGATAGAAAACAGCATCGGGATGGTCAGATGGATGTTCCCCTGCCATAGCGTGAGCACCCAGTTGTAAACCTTCAGTGCGGTAGGTACCGCGATGATCAGCGTGGTCGTGGCGAAGAAGAAACCAAAGTAAGGGTTCATGCCACTGACATACATGTGGTGAGCCCAAACCACGAAGCTCAGGGCGCCAATAATCACGATTGCCCACACCATCATGCGATAGCCAAAAATATTTTTTCTGGCGTGAATACTGATCAGGTCAGACACGATGCCGAATGCGGGCAAGGCTACAATGTAGACCTCGGGATGACCGAAGAACCAGAACAAGTGCTGGAACAACAGGGGGTTGCCACCCACGTGATCCGCCTCGTTACCCATGGTCATGATAGCGGGCATGAAGAAGCTGGTGCCCAGCAAGACATCCAGCGCCATCATGATGGCGCTCACAAAGAGCGCCGGAAAGGCAAATAGCGCCAGCACCGTCGCGACAAAAATGCCCCACACCGTGAGTGGCATCCGCATCAGCGTCATGCCTCGCGTTCTGGCCTGCAGGATGGTGACCACGTAATTCAGACCGCCCATCGTGAAACCGATGATGAAGACGGCAAGAGAGGCCAGCATCAGCAATATGCCCGCTTCAGAACCCGGGGTACCCGGCAAAATCGCCTGCGGCGGATACAGGGTCCACCCTGCACCGGTCGAGCCACCTCCGACAAAGAAGCTCGCCGCCAGCAACAGCACCGCCGTGAAGTAGACCCAGAAGCTGATCATATTGAGCCACGGGAACACCATGTCGCGGGCGCCCACCATCAGTGGTATCAGATAGTTACCAAACCCGCCCAAAAACAGCGCAGTGAGAAGGTAGACCACCATGATCATGCCGTGCATGGTTACCGCCTGCAGGTAATAGGCGGGATCAATAAAAGTGAAAGTGTTCGGCCAGGCAAGCTGCAGTCTCATGAACCAGCTGAGGACCAGCGCCACCATGCCGATAGCAATCGCCGTTGCAGCGTACTGGATGGCAATGGTTTTCGCGTCCTGCGAGAACACGTATTTACCCAGCCACGTTTTAGCGTGATACAACTCCATCTCACCCACTTCAGCGGGTCGAACAAAACTAGTCTCGTCGTGTGCAATATGTTCCATCGTAATCTCCGGACTATCTCTGTTGCGCCAGCTGGACCGGCTCTTGTGGATTCTCGAGAGTGCTGATGTAAGCCACCATGTCTTCGATAGCCTGATCGTCCGTCATGGTGTTAGAGACCAGACCCATTTGAAGGCCATACAGATCATCGGCATGGCGGCCACGAATACCATCGCGGAAGTTCTTAATTTGTGAGGCCAGATACCAGTCCTCCAGTCCCGTCAGCGCAGGGGCATTGACAGTCCAGACGCCCTCGCCGGACTTTCCGTGACACTGGGCACAGGTCGACTCATACAGCGCCATAGATTTGCTGGGGTCGCCAGATGCGCTGGGCTCGTAGCGTTCTACTGCGGCGGTCAAGCTTCTCGTGGCGGTGTCATCAAACTCCGCTTGACCTGACAGCGTGCCAATGTAGCTGACGACGTTGTTGATAGCGGCCGCATCGGCCAGCATCATGGCCATGGGTGCCATAGTGCGCCCCCAAGTGTCGTCCTCATGCGTACCGCGAACGCCGCGCTTGAAGTGCCTTAGCTGGCGCTTCATATACTCACTGTCCATGCCCGCCAGCCGCGGTGCATGCATTGCTTTATTGCCCTCGGCATTCGCACCGTGGCAAGAACTGCAGACTGCATAGCCCGCCTGCCCGGCCACCAGATCTGTACTCAATTCAGCTTGAGTTTCAGCAAAGGTCGGCTGATCTGCGAGCCAAGCCGCATAACTTTCGTCGCTGTCGACGATGACCCTACCGCGCATAGCGTAGTGACCTACGCCGCATAACTCCTCACACAGCAGGTCATAGCTACCCGTCTCAGTGGGCTCAGCCCAGATATACGACACCTGACCGGGAACGAAGTCCATCTTCACGCGGAATTGGGGGACGGTGAAGTTGTGAAGCACGTCTGTTGATCTGAGTAGGAAGGTCACTGGCTGGTCGACTTTAAGGTGCAAGACGGGGTCATAAACGATCACGTCGTCTTGCCCAAAGGGATCAGACGGATCGATGCCCAGCGGGTTATCTTCTGTCGTGTGGCTCACCGCCACCGCCCCCAGCCGGCCATCTTCGCCAGGCAGCCGATAAGACCAATTCCATTGGCGCGCCAGCACTTCGAGCTCCATCGCATCGTCCGGCGGCGTGACAACGTCTTTCCAGACGAAAAGGCCGGGCGCCAGCATCGCGGCGACAGCGACCGTGGTCAAAATGGTCAGCCAGCTCTCCATCTTGACGCTTTCCGGTTCATATTCCGCGCGCCTGCCTTCCTTGTTTCTGAACTTGATAATGCAGTAAGCAATAAAGACGTTACACAGCACGAACCCCAGCCCCGTGACGACAAACGTCAGCGTGACGGTGTCGTCCATCGAGGACCAGTTAGACGCTATTGGTGTGAAATACCACGGACTGAGGAAGTGGAATACCACGGTCCCCAATACCAAGACGAGCAATACGATTGCAGCAAACATAGTTTATCTCTCGCACCCAGTGCAAAAAATGGGCACCAACGCCCCCCCAGTACGCGACCATCAGAGTAAGAAACTACCGCTTACCGCATTCTTCTCGTGATGTGCCGATACTCCCTATTGGTGGCTGTACTTTGCAGCCGCGTTATTGTTGTTGTTTGTTCGGACGGCCCTGAAAAATCAGCGCCCAGTTCCTGAACTTCTCCCAATTGCGAAGCAGCCACATCAGCGCCCGGGTATGTGTTACCTCGGTGCCGGCTCGCTCGAGTTTGGGATGTTGTTTTAAAACTTTTTTCAGTTTTTTCTGGTCTTCCCGATCGGTTTCTACAAACAGCACGTGGCGGCCTTGCGCCAATGCTTTTTCAAATCGGGTGAAGTGAACGTTCGGTGCCTGCATGCCGATAAAACCGGCCTCCCAGGTCGCAAAACCGAAGCCAATAATCGCGAGGAAGATAAAGGGGGTCCAGCCCACTTGCGCCGCAATGCCTGAAAAATGGGCAACCAGCAGGATCAAGCCCGCCACCGCTGCGCCAAGAACCGCGCCAATTTCACCCGAGTGGATGACATCTGTTTTCAGGAAACTGGCAACGCGATTCACGTCGTGGTTGTCGAGACCGACGTCATCATTGCTAAGCAAATAGATCTGGGGACGGGCTATGCCGCCTGCTTCGAGGTCGTGCTCAATCTGTTCTAAGTCGTCCAGATCGTCACTGATGTAGTAGAAGCGCTTCATGAGCCCTCCTTTTTCTATTTATTATCGTTATGTCCTCGACGACGCCCTTTGGGTCTTCCGTCGAAGCAGTTCTCTCTACCCGGCCTCTTTGTGCCGTGTTGCCTTGTTTTAGGCGTCGAAAGAACTCCCCGTTCTCCCGAGTATAGACCCCTCGTTTCGAGAAAGAAAGCGCGGCTATTTGCTGGTAATGCGAAGTCTTGGTCACCGGTGATTGGCCACCTTTGAAAGGAGCGTTCACCGGCATGAACAGCCTCGAGCGAATGGCTTAAGCGTGCACCAGTGGATCACCTAGTGGACAAGAACGGCTCGCGAAGTGCAGGGCGTATTCATGAACTCAAGCCTCGACCAAGGGCGCCTTTTCAAGAAATTGGCTGAGTGGATCAAGCAAGTAGTCGCCGAAGGGCTGAATGTCGCGATATCCCAATGACCGATAGAGCGCGTCGGCTTCGGGTTGATAGATGCCCATTTCCAGGCGCGCACAGAAAATACCTTGAGCCACAATTTCTGATTCGATGGCAGCCATCAGTTGCTTGGCAAGACCCGACCCCCGCTGAGTTTCGGCCACGTAAAGCCGCTTGATTTCGGCGTAGGCCTCGTCGCGGCAATACCGAGCAGCGACGCAACCAACGCATTCGTCGGCCACTCGAGAGTCGGCCCTGCCATCCGCGGTGCGGTGCCCGATATCGGATGCATCAGTCGACAACCCGGTAGACAACTCAGTAGACAAAAAAGCGCCGATGAAAGCGGCATCGCCGGTCCTCAGGCTCTCGCTACTGACGAGGTGATTGCTCTCTGCGGGATACAAAGACGCCATATACTCATCGGAGAGCACCAATAAATGATCAGCCTCTCCGCCTCTGATGGGCGACAGGGTAATCCTCACAACACTCGCCCTGCGGTATGCGTCGCGAACGCAATATCTCGTAACACCAACTTCAACCCTCCCCCAGTAGCCCACCCGATCGCAGGAGCCCCAGAGCCAATACAAACATGACACAGGCAATGGCGGCATCGATAATACGCCACGAGCGATTGGTACCCATCAGAGGCGATAGTGCGCGTGCACCAACTGCCAACAACGAGAAAAAAGTGAGGCTAGCCATGACTGCACCGACGCCAAATGCAATCTTTTCAGCACCGTTATATTGGAGTGACAGTGTCCCTAAGAGCACCACGGTGTCCAAATACACGTGAGGGTTGCCAAAAGTCAGCAGCGCAGCCACGCCTAAGGTACCGCCCAACCCTTGATCACGCCCCTCTGCGGCTTGCATCCCTGACTCGCCCCGCCAGGCGTCTTGCAACCGCTGCAGACCATATACGCCCAGCCACAACGCCGCGAGACCGAACAGCAGCCCCGAATGCTGCTCAGCAAAATCGCTGAAAAACCAAGACAACCCCGCGATACCAATAGTGATCAGAAGTGCGTCGGATAAAGAACAGAATAAGACTACCGCCAGCACATGCTGACCCAATAGGCCCTGCCTCAGCACAAAGGCGTTTTGCGGCCCTATGGCCAAAATAAGAGACCATCCCAGCAACAGTCCGGATAGAAACGGTTCAATCACTCATTGGCACTCTGCAGACGCAGCGGTTCAAAACCAGCGCACCATCCCGATCAGTCCCGCTGCGGCGTAGAAAAACTGCAGAAGGAGAATCCCCCTATACCCTCCAAAATAGGCCCATAGCCCAATTGAAATTGCCGATATAAAAAGCAGGATGAATCCCAGGAACTCAAGCCCAATGTTCGATGCCACAAACAGTGAGTACGCGATTGCTGTCAGCACGCCGAACCATTCGAGATACTGTAATTTCGGGGTCACTGTCTGACTCTCCGCATTGGTCTATTCGAGGGCGCCGGAGTATGCATGGATCGACAGCCGCTCGGAAGCGTTCTCTAAAATCGGATTTAGCCTCGGCGCACCAAAAAGCCAACGGGGTGCCGGGAATGTGCCGAGACTTCGCCGTCGCGCTACAGAAATTGAATTCGCTGCATTTATGGGTGGGTGACGGCATCGCGACCCCGGCTCTGGGCGCCACCCTTCGGGGCTGAGCTTGGGTTAGCATTGGGCACTCGCTAGGAGAGAGAAGTGAACAAGTGTCATCGTTGACGAACTTGCTGCAATCCCGCTGGTATTGGGCCGTGGTCGCCGCGTTCGGCTTTATGTTGCTGGCTGTGGCGCTCTACTATCAGTACGCGCTGGGCGACGAACCTTGTCAGGTCTGTGTTCACTCTCGGCTCTGGGTGGTGGCCTTCTCTCTGATCGCGCTGATTATGCTGATGGCACCGCAGAGCGCCGCGCTGCGTGCTTTAGGGAACTTGGGTGTGCTTATCGCGGGTGCGGGCCTTTTCGAGCGTGCTCGGTACTTGTACCGGCTGGAAAACGGCATCGGCGACGGTAGCTGCCAGTTTCAACTGGGTATGCCTGACTGGTTTGCCGTTGATCGGTGGATACCCTGGCTGTTTGAAGTCCGTAACCTCTGCTCATTCACCCCAGAGATGCTATTTGGATTGAGCATGGCAGAGACATTGATGGCGCTGGGCGCCGCAGTATGCGTGGTGGCAATATGCACGGCAGCGCTGGATCTGCGGCGATGACAGTCGTTAGCACTCGATCAAACTGACCGGCACCTCAAGGACGTTGATCGCCAATCCGCCCCGCGCCGTCTCTTTGTATTTGTCCTGCATGTCACGACCTGTGTCGCGCATCGTTTTGATCACCTGATCGAGCGAGACAAAGTGTTCGCCGCTACCACGAAGGGCCATCCTTGCCGCGCTGATCGCCTTCACGGCACCCATTGCGTTCCGCTCAATGCACGGGACTTGCACCAGCCCCCCGATGGGGTCGCAGGTCAGACCAAGGTTGTGTTCCATGGCGATTTCAGCGGCATTCTCGACTTGCGCGGGCGTGCCGCCCAAAGCATCCGCCAGGGCACCCGCCGCCATCGAGCACGCTGAGCCGACCTCACCCTGACAGCCGACCTCCGCTCCTGATATCGACGCGTTGATCTTGTACAAAATGCCGATCGCACCGGCGGTTAACAGGAAGCGGCAGACATCGTCATCGCTAGCACCTTTACAGTGGTGCAAGTAATACTTGAGCACTGCGGGGATGATGCCGGCCGCACCGTTAGTCGGCGCCGTAACAATACGACCCCCGACCGCGTTCTCTTCGTTGACCGCAAGCGCATAAAGCGTCACCCAATCCATGGTGTTGAGCGATTCATCGCCCAATGAGTCGCCCTGACTCTTGAGCTGACGGTATAGCTGCGCTGCCCGTCGTTTGACCTTGAGTCCCCCGGGCATAATGCCCTCAGTGCGGCAACCCCGATCGATGCAGGCCTGCATCACATGCCAGAGTGCTAACAAGCCGCTGCGCACTTCGGCTTCGCTACGCCAGGCCTGCTCATTTGCCAGCATCAGCGAGCTAATGGACAGACCATGCTCTTTACACTGCTCGAGCAACTCTTCGGCACTCGAAAAGGGATAACGCACTGGCGTGGGGTCGTCGACGATCACGTCGCCCTCGCTGGCAGACTCGTCCACCACGAACCCACCCCCCACGGAGTAATACACCCGCGTCGAGAGCAGTTGTCCCTGCTCGTCGAGAGCGGAGAAGCGCATCCCATTGGCATGAAAGGGAAGGGTCTCGGTGCGATGCATGATGAGGTCATCGCGATAATCGAACGCGACCTGATGCTTACCCAGCAACGTCAGATTGCCCTGCTCACGCGCGGCCGCCACTCTCGCCTCAATCCGGTCGATATCTACAGTATCCGGTGATTCGCCTTCCAGCCCCAGAATGATGGCCTTCGGAGAACCATGTCCCGCCCCAGTCGCGCCCAATGAGCCATAGAGCTCAGTGGTCACCCGACAGCATTGGGCGAGCAATTGCGCCTCATCGAGCGCCAGCGCGAACATACGAGCCGCATGCATAGGGCCGACGGTATGAGAGCTGGAGGGACCAATGCCCACCTTGAATAAGTCAAAAGTGCTGATAGACATGAGCTACAAACCGTTGAGGCGTGAACCGGGCGGTGGCGGAGTGTAGCGCCTGCAAAATGACCGCGTCACGCGAATTTATCGTTATTTCAGTTCGCCGGTGTCTACGGCAGAACCGGCCTTTATGGATTTGCGGCGCTCAGGATTTCGTGACTCACGCATTGCGCCCCATTGCTGACAATGGTGTCGACACCAAACCCCTGTCATGAGGCTGCTCACCGCTCCACGCTAGCGAGCCCAAGTAGCCGGCAAGCCCCTGTTTAAGGCGGATTTTAGGCCTCTCCGGCAGTTGCGTTGTGCGCTGTCTCCATTATCATGCGCGGTCTTTTGACTGATTTAGGGCACCACTGCGGCGAGCCCGCATGGCCTGTGGACCAAGACTATGAGTACCCCCACCAAAATCTATCTTGATGAGTCGGAGATGCCGACGCGCTGGTACAACGTGATTGCGGACTTACCCGCACCCCCGCCACCGCCGCTGCATCCGGGTACTCACCAGCCAGCCACGGGCGAAGACTTCGCTGCGTTGTTCCCCAAAGCGTTGATTGAGCAGGAAATGTCGGCGGAGCGTTATATCGATATTCCTGGCGAGGTGCTGGATGTCTACCGATTGTGGCGCCCCAGCCCCTTGTTTAGGGCGCATCGCCTCGAAAAGCTGCTCGATACACCCGCTCGCATTTACTACAAGTATGAAGGGGTGAGTCCCGCGGGATCCCACAAACCCAACACAGCGGTGCCCCAAGTTTGGTACAACGCGCAAGAGGGCATCCGCAAACTGACAACAGAAACAGGTGCCGGCCAGTGGGGAACTTCTCTCGCTTTTGCCTGTGCTCAGTTTGGGCTTGAGTGTGAGATATGGCAGGTGGCCGCTTCCTTCAGAGCCAAACCCTACCGCCGTACGATGATGGAAATTTGGGGTGGCGCTGTTCACCCAAGCCCCTCGGATGTCACCGAGTATGGCAAGCAACTGCTAGCCCAGGACCCCGATCACCCGGGCTCGCTCGGCATTGCCATTTCAGAGGCGGTGGGCGAAGCCGTTCAGGATCCAACGGTTCGCTACGCACTGGGTAGTGTTTTGAACCACGTTCTACTGCACCAGACAATTATCGGTGAGGAAGCGCTGCTGCAGTTGGCCAAGGTTGATGAAACGCCTGACGTGCTCGTGGGTTGCACAGGCGGTGGCTCCAACTTTGGCGGCCTTGCGTTTCCGTTTCTGAGAGAGAAGCTCGCGGGCAAGATGAATCCAACCATTCGCTGCGTCGAGCCGGCCGCTTGCCCCACGTTGACCAAGGGCGAGTATCGCTATGACTTTGGTGATACAGCGGGACTCACACCGCTCATGAAGATGCACACGCTGGGCGCGTCATTTATCCCCGAGCCCATTCACGCGGGGGGCTTGCGCTACCACGGTATGGCGCCATTGGTCTCACACATATACGAGCTGGGACTGGTCGAGGCGATCTCTATCCCACAGACCGAGTGCTTCGAGGGCGCACTGCAATTTGCGCGCAGCGAAGGTATCGTGCCGGCTCCGGAACCCACCCACGCGATTGCCGCAGCGGTGCGTGAAGCCATGGCTTGCAAGGAGTCAGGCGAAGAGAAAGTGATTCTGACCGCACTTTGCGGCCATGGTCATCTGGATCTAGCGGCCTATGAGAAATTCCTCGCTGGCGAGATGGTTGACTTGGATCTCTCTGACGACGTGATCGCCGAGGCGATGAAACAGGTACCCGTAATTAACGCCTGACGTCATCGCTTCGTCAGCCGCTCACTTATTTTAATCCGGAGTCTACTATGACAACCCAACCTCTTTATCGCGCTGTGACGCTTGCGCTGGCAACTGCCGCTACCGGCATGGCCGGTTCAGCGACGGCGCAGGAATCTGAATCCACCACGGCGCGCCTGATGGAAGAAATCGTTGTAAGCGCCCGCGGTATAGAGGAAGGTCTTCAGGATGCGCCGATCGCTGTCTCTGCTTTCACAGGGGAGACGCTGGACTACCGCGGCGTCGACAGTCTCGATCAGATAGAGCGCTTCGTGCCGAGCCTGACCTTACATAACAACCCAAGCTTTGGTGGTGCATCAAATTCAGCGGCCATTTATCTCAGAGGCGTTGGGCAAAAAGAATTTCTCCCTACCACAGAGCCAGGCGTCGGGTTGTATGTTGACGGGGTCTACGTTGCTCGATCGGTAGGCGCAATCCTCGATGTCGTCGATATCGATCGCCTCGAAGTGTTGCGAGGCCCGCAGGGCACCCTGTTCGGCCGCAACACCATTGGTGGCGCGATCTCGATTGCCACCCGCAAGCCACAGCCCGGCGGTGATTTTGAGGGCAGCCTGGCCGCAGCCGCAGGGACAGATAGTCTGGTGCACCTGCGGGGCACAGTGCAGGTTCCACTCGGCGAAGCTGCTGCTATGCGGGCGACCATTGCTTCCATGACGCAGGATGGCTATGTCGACCGAACTGACGGCACTGACTTGGGAGATGACGACACCTTCACAGGCCGCGTGTCATTCGCGTTCGAGCCCAATGACGACTTCGCCGCGCTGATTACTGCCGACATGACGAGAGATCGTGAAAACGGCCCCGCGATGGAGCTGATCGGCATTGATTTCACCGACTTAAGTCAGCTCCAAGGAGTGGTCCTGGCACCCCCGCCCCCCATGGCGTTTATTCACAATGTCACCACCGCGGCAATGGGCCCAGGGCAGCCGTGTGCGGCCACGGACCCAGCCGGTAATGGCGTGACATCAAACCCAGCGTCACCCAACTGCTATGACGATCGCTACATTGGCGCTGATGGTAAAAATGAAGGTACAGCCCCCGCGTATTCAGAAACGGATGTCTTTGGCATATCAGCCACGCTGAACTTCAGGTTGTCTGACAGCCTCGCGCTAAAATCGATTACCGCATACCGCGAGCTAGAGTCAGATTTTGCGCGGGACGGTGATCACTCACCTCACCGAATTTCTCAGTTTGCCGACACACTGGACCAAGAACAGTTCACACAAGAGCTGCAATTGATCGGCAGCCACGACCGGCTGGATTGGATTCTCGGCCTTTACTACTTCTCCGAGGAGGGTGACAACGTCAACACCCTCGACTTTACGGTCTCTAACTTCCGCTCGGGTGGCGCGTTCGACAATACGGCTTGGGCAGCCTTTGCTCAGGCAACCTACGACATCACCAACCGACTCCACGTGACTCTGGGTGGACGCTATACCGATGAAGAAAAGGCCTTCACGCCCGATCAAATCATCTACAACAACTACTATGCGGGCATCAGTAATGTGGTCCCCCCGGGTAACCCCCTTGCCGCGTTAGATGCCCCTTTCTTGCAGGCCGGCTCACGCATTTTGCCCCTGCTAGAGAAAGAAATTTCTATCTCTGAATTCACGCCCATGGCGAACCTGTCTTTCGATCTGACTGATAGCGTCATGCTGTATGCCACCTATTCCGAAGGGTTCAAGTCGGGTGGCTTCACTCAGCGCGTTTTCCCCCCGATCGTGCCGCCCTTTACGGCACCACCCGGCACACCGGACATCGACCTGATTCCTACCTACGAGCCTGAATTTGTAGAGGTCTTGGAAGCGGGTTTTAAACTCGACTTGCTGGACGGTCGGCTGCGATTGAATGGCGCGATCTTCCAAACGGATTATGAGGAGCTGCAGGTGCAGGTCTTCAACAGTGTGGCCCCAGTGACCCAGAACATTGGCGAGGCCAGCATTGACGGGTTTGAGGTAGAGCTGTTTGCCTCACCCGCGGAGGGCTGGTTTATTGAGGGTAGCCTGTCGCTGTTGAATGCTGAGTACGACAGCATCGATACCGCTAACACGTTGATCCTGAAGAGCAATGAGTTTGAACGAGTCCCCGAAACCACAGCCAGCGTCGGCCTATCCAAGGAGCTCAATCTCGCTGATGTGGGCACTCTGCTGTTGCGGGCCGATTGGAGCTATCGGTCTGAGACCTATAACGACGCCTATAACACAGCCCTGCTCGAGACCGATTCCTACAGCTTGATCGACGCCAGCGTGCGTTGGACCAATACCGGGGGTGACTGGACCGTGATTCTGGCGGGCACCAATCTCTCGGATAAGCAATACTTGGTCACAGGCGTCTACGGCACGGCGTTCCAGTCACTGGAGGGCGTATACAACCGCGGCCGCCAATGGCGCGTCGAGGTGCGTAAGGCCTTTTAAGTCTCGCTGCCTGCCGGCGCTACTGGCGCTGGCAGGCCCGTTCCCCCCAATACACTTGGACCTCCATCCATCCTCCCCTCTCTGGAGCTGACACATGGCAAGAGTGGCGCTTCCCAAGCCTGAACAGATTACCGACCCCGCAGTTGAGGGTATTTTTGCCTGGGTAACCGAAATGGAGGGGAGCGTACCCAACCACTTTTACGTGGAGCTCAATTTCCCCGAGTTTTTCACTGCCAAACTTGGTGCCACCAAAGTGCTGTGGGAGATGGGTGAACTCACCATGGAAGAGATTCAGCACGTCGGCATTCTGGTCTCGCAAGCCAACGGCTGCGCCTACTGCACCGCCGCCTTCTGCACCATTCTGAACTATGGGCTAGGTACTGCCGAGGACTATGTGGGCAACTTGTTGCAGCAGGGACTAAATGCCGTTGATGGGGATCGCCTCAAGTCTCTGCTCGCGTACGCACTACAGGTCAACAATGATCCGGGCGCGGTGAGCGATGCCCAGATCGACGCGCTGCGTCAGCAAGGCCTTACGGATAAGGGTATTGTGCAACTGACCCATATCGTCAGCGACTTCTCGTCTTACAACACACTGAATCTGGCGCTGGATACCGACTACGACTACCGGGACTTCTGGAAAGAGCTCGCGGGTTTCAGCGCTTCAAACTGAGACCTTTCGCTGTGCGATTCACACGCAACGCTCGGGTGCTGGTATGGTGTCGCACCTAAAGCGGTGCCGGAATAACAAGTCGCAGTGACCACCTCCGCCAACATTAAAAATATCGATATGGTCGTTGTCGGCGCGGGTTTTGCCGGCCTCTATATGATCTATCGCGCACGGCAGTGTGGCCTCACCGTTCAGTGTTATGAGATTGGAGAGCGCGAGGGTGGCACCTGGTACTGGAATCGCTACCCCGGTGCTCGTGTGGATATTGAGTGCGTCGAGTACTCCTACTCCTTCTCCAAAGAACTCGAACAGGAGTGGGACTGGAGCGAGCGCTATGCCAGTCAGCCGGAGATAGAGCGCTACGCCAACCACGTCGCAGAGCGCTTCGATTTGCGACGCGATATTCAATTTAAAACCCGGGTCACCGCCGCGCATTTTAATGAGAGTACCCAGCGTTGGCTGGTCGAGACAGATGCCGGCGAATGCGTGTCTGCACGATTTTGCATTATGGCTACGGGCCTGATCTCGGCACCCATCGAGCCCCGGTTCGACGGACTGGATGATTTCACCGGCGAGCAGTACCTCACCAGCCGCTGGCCAGCAGAGGAGCCAACCTTTGCGGGCAAACGGGTCGCGGTAATCGGTACCGGTTCTTCGGGTATTCAGGTGATTTCCGAGGTCGCGCAGGAGGCCCAGCAGCTCTATGTGCTTCAGCGCACACCCTCTTTCACCATTCCCTTGCGCAACAAACCGGTAGAACCCGGTCACGCCAGCAAAATGAAGGCGCAGTATGAAGAGCTGCGAACACGCCAGTTCAATTCCTTCTCGGGTTTTACGCTGGTGCACTCTGATCTGGCACCACCGCCAACAAAAGCCGCGCTGGAAGTGAGCGAGGAGGAGCGTCTAGCAGAGTATGAAAACCGCTGGTCGTCGGGCGGTCTGTCTCCCTATTACGCCTTCACCGACAGCTTGCTCAGCATGGAATCCAACAAAACGCTGGCTGATTTCGCGCGCGCAAAAATTCGGGAGCGGGTCGATGACCCCGCCATTGCCGAAAAGCTCTGTCCTGACTACCCTATTTTGACGCGGCGCCTGTCGCCCGAGACCAACTACCTCGAGGCATTCAATCAAACCAATGTGGATTTGATCGACCTCAATGAACAACCCATAAGTCACTTCACCTGTGATGGCATTGCGGTCGGTGATGTCGAGATCAAGCTAGACGCGGTGATTTTTGCCACTGGCTTTGACGTCATGACTGGCGCTATGGATCGTATCAACATCCGGGGCCGCGACAATGAAGCGCTGAAAGCCCGTTGGGGAGAGGGCTTGACCAGCCATCTCGGCATGATGACCCACGGGTTCCCGAATCTCTTCTGGGTCAATGGCCCTCACAGTCCCTTTTACAACCCAATCCTGCTGGCTGAATTTCAATGCGATTTCATCACCGACCTGATCGCCGATCTCAGCGATTATGAAACGACTGTCATCGAAGCTGACTCGGAAGAAGAGCACCAATATGTGCAGCTGACCAACCACATCGGCAACAGCACGCTATACCCGGAATCAGACAACTACTACATGGGTGACAATGTCCCGGGGAAACCCCGAGCGACTTTATTCTGGTTCGGCGGTTTCCCTTTTTATCGTAAGCAATGTCGTCTTGCGCGTGAGAATTGGAAGGGCTTTGAGTTAGGATCAAATCGACAGAAGAAAAATCAAAGCGGCTGACGTGGGTTACCAGCATACGCAAAGCGCCACAGTCATTGCTCTTGGAAAACCCCTGCTAACAGCACTAACCAATATGGATAAGCAACATGGAAAGAGTCAAAGACAAAGTCATCGTTATTACCGGCGCGGCATCAGGTCTTGGCCTTGCAGATAGCCGCGTGCTCGCCCGCGAGGGAGCACAAGTGGTGATGACGGACATTGACCCTGAGTCCGGACAGGCGCATGCGAGCGAGATTGGCGCTCACTTCATTACCCAAGATGTCAGTGAGGAAAGCTCCTGGCAGCAAGTCATGAATGAAGTTGAAAGTCACTTCGGAAGACTTGATGGCCTGGTCAACAACGCCGGCATCGCACCGATTGCCAACATCGAGGACACCACCACCAAGGTGTGGCGGCGGGTGATGGGCATACATTTGGATGCCACGTTTTGGGGATGCCAGTCAGCCATTGCACTAATGAAGAAGAGCGGCGGCGGTTCCATCGTGAACATGTCCTCGACCGCAGCGCTCATTGGCCTCAGTCCGTATCTCGCCTACTCTGCGGCCAAGGGTGGTATTCGTGCGATGACAAAGTCGATCGCCATACACTGCCGCTCTGAGGGGCTGGGTATTCGCTGCAACTCGGTGCACCCCGGATCAATTAGCACGCCGATGGTGCACAAAGCCCTGAAGACATTGATGGGGACTGATCTAATGGCCGAAGAGGATCCCGAAAAGACCCGCGTCGCACTGGGCATCGGTGAACCCGAGGACGTTGCCAATATGGTGCTATACCTCTTGTCTGATGAGTCCAAGCACGTCACAGGCGCAGAAATGGTGATCGATAACGGCGACACCGTCATCTAGAGCAGACATCACCGCTCGCCTCGGCTTATGCCTCCGACAACATGTGCTTCAAGCAAGCAGCAGAGCCTTGATTCGCGGCAAGCGATAACCCCGGAAAATAGGAGAAAGCGATGCATATCACCGGCATGGTGCACATCAATATCAACTGCACCGACTTCCAGCGCTCCAAGGCGTTCTACGAGATGCTGGGTTTTCAGGTCTATTGGCCCGTACCCGAGACCAACACGGAGGAAGTCGCCAATGCCGTTGGCATGCCCAAGTATCAGGTAGAGGGTGCGCTGATGGCGCTTCAGAACGCTGAGCAAC
>Ga0181571_10001426_pt1 | contig 17269 bp, 16 predicted proteins | sample 101ome_17_FD_132440 | JGI IMG/M metagenome (GOLD analysis project Ga0181571, IMG submission 132440) | Coastal salt marsh microbial communities from the Groves Creek Marsh, Skidaway Island, Georgia - 101407AT metaG (megahit assembly) | ecosystem: Environmental > Aquatic > Marine > Intertidal... | reverse complement strand
TTCGCGTTTCAACCTGCCGCCGAAAGAGCGCTGTAAGCAGACAGTGAATTTAATTCCCGGAGACGAGGCTATCAGTGCCGATGCCGACGACGAAGCCGAGTCGCGGCTATTGTTGAGTAAGCACCGTTGCGGCTTGTGCAACGCCGCTATGGACAGCTACTTAATCGACGAGGAACACAAGCTGCACGTATGCGGTAATAACCCGGACTGTTCCGGTTACGAGGTCGAAGAGGGCAAGTTCCGGATCAAAGGTTACGACGGACCGCTGATCGAGTGCGACAAATGTGGCGCTGACATGCAGCTCAAGACGGGGCGTTTCGGTAAGTACTTCGGCTGCAGTAACGGTGAGTGTAAGAACACCCGCAAATTGCTCCGTAATGGTGAGGTCGCACCGCCCAAGATGGATCCGGTCTCCATGCCTGAGTTGATCTGCAGTAAGGTCGAAGATCACTACATTCTCCGCGATGGTGCGTCGGGCCTGTTTCTGGCGGCCAGTCAATTCCCTAAGCACCGCGAGACGCGACCGCCGTTTTTAGACGAGCTATTGCCACACCAGGGCGAGATCGATCCCAAGTACGGTTATTTGTTTGATGGTCCCCGTGGCGACGACGCGGGCAACCGTAGCCAGATACGCTACAGCCGAAAAACCAAGGAGCAATACCTAATGACTGAGGTGGACGGCAAGGCCACCGGTTGGAAGGCGTTTTTCCGAGACGGCAAGTGGCTAGAGGAGGGCAGTGGTAAAGCGCAGCCCAAGGCTAAGGCCAAAGCAAAACCGAAGGCCAAGGCCAAAGCGAAAAAAGCGCCAGCAAAAACAGCGGCGGACACCGGCAGTAACTGAATCGTGGCGGGCGCGCGCGGGCTTTGCAATCACGCGTTGTACATGTCGCGGGTGTTGCTAGATCGTTGGGCTGACGCCGATGCCGCTTGCATGCCACAACGGGTGCTGGATGCTGCGTACGGGCCAGCCGTGCGGTTGCACTTACTCGATGCCTACGGCTGGTTTCTGTTGGCGACTCTCAAGCTTAATCGCTTGCCCGATCGTCCCCCGCATCGGGTGGACGAGTTACCGCCGCTTGAGCAGGGTATTGCCACCCCACCCGAAATCAGCGAATTCCGCCAGCTAGAGAGTCAAGGTTGGTTAGCTGGCCTGCTGGCCCCCATCCCTCTGGGATTACCTACGGCTAGTTCCTCCCAAGTGAGTCTGGCAGTCGAACTAAGTCAAACCGACAGGGCTCACTTTGAGCGCTGCTACCGCGACTGTCAGGCACTGTTTGCGCGAATGGATGATGGACTTCAAGAGCAGTAAATAGGCTCTAGACTGGTTTCTGGGGCGCCCGACTGTTAAAGTGGACCGGCAACTCACCGTTCGAGGAGAACGCATGTCTACCGCTTTACTGGAAATCGTTGATTTAGGTGATGGCGAGATTGTGCTGCAGCGCGCTGACGAAGACGAAGGCGAGCCGCTGGTAAGTATTCAGTTCTCGGAAGAGACGAGTGCTTACCTGATGGAGCATAACCTCGAGGTCGCCAAGGCAATGATTCAGGCCGGTATACAAACCGCTGCCCGATTGGCTGAAATGGCCGGGGTGGAGGTTGAGTCGCGAGAGGCACCGTCCAGCCGCACGCTGCACTAGCGCTCGCTGCACTTCAACCGTCATAACGGGTCGATAGGGCCCGATCTTACATTTCTACAGGGTCAAAAATGACGCCTGATGACCCCTACGCTGATGCCTTCAATGGCAAATTCTTCCGCCGCCAGGTCCACCTCGATGGGTGCGTAGTCCGGATTCTCGGCTAGCAGATCAATACGGCTACTGCTTCGACGTTGGAAGCGCTTAACAGTGACTTCGTCGCCAATTCTAGCGACGACAATTTGGTTGTTCTTGGCTACCGGCGTACTGTGCACCGCTAACAAATCGCCGTCGAAGATACCGGCATTGATCATGCTGTCACCGGTGACCTGTAGCAGATAGTCGGCTGCAGGGGAGAAAAACTGCGGTTGCAGCTCACAGTGGTCCTCAATGTGCTCTTGGGCGAGTACGGGTGAGCCTGCTGCCACGCGCCCGACAATGGGCAAGCCGCGCTCTTCAATCAGGCGAATGCCTCGTGATGTACCCGGGACAATTTCTATAGCGCCTTTGCGTGCAAGGGCTTTTAAGTGCTCCTCGGCCGCGTTGGCGCTTTTGAAGGATAGCTCGCGGGCGATATCGGCCCGGGTGGGGGGCATACCGCTATCGTCTATGTGTTTGCGAATGACATCGAGAACGCGCTGTTGTCGCTCAGTGAGTTTGATCACGGCGGATACCTCTCGCTTACTGGTTATGTATACACGCTGTGATTTTATACAGCACGGTCGAGTTTGTCGATACCAGTATCGGCACCCGTACATGAATTGGTGTTACGGGATTGTGCTGGGTTAGCATGGGGCATCTGCTCAGGAGATATGAACACATGGTGCCCTCTGATCACATTCTCAATACGTGGCTCGCCCCCGTGGCTGATGCGACCGGCATTGATTTGACTGTCTGGATTGTGGCGGCGGTCTTGGTCTTTGGCTTGGTGGTCCGGGCACTTATCCGCCGATTGGTCGCGTTTGTTCATGCCCGCGCAAGCCACTCAAAGAATCCTTGGGACGATGTTTTGGCGAGAGCCTTGGCGTCGCCGCTCGAGGGGGCAGTATGGTTGGTGTTGGCTTATGCACTGTTAGCGCTTTTGGATATTGGCGATGATCTCCGACTCACCGTGAGCCAAGCGGCGGACACCGGGGTGTTGGTCTTTCTAGGTTGGGCAGGCTTCGGCATCATTCGCGAAACCGAGGCTGAAATGCTGTCGGACAGCCGCGGCAAGCGCGACTCGGACGACCGGGCCACCGTCAAAGCAGTGGGACAGTTAGCGCGCTTTGCGCTGGTATTGTTACTCGCACTCATGATTTTGCAGTCCCTTGATATTTCGGTCTCGGGTCTTCTGGCCTTTGGCGGTGTGGGCGGTATTGCGGTGGGTTTTGCAGCCCGTGACGTGCTGGCAAACTTTTTGGGGGGCTTGACCATTTTTATGGACCGCCCGTTCACCGTAGGCGACTGGATACGCTCACCCGATCGTGAAATAGAGGGTACGGTAGAAAATATTGGCTGGCGCATGACCCGTATCCGTACCTTCGACCAGCGGCCGCTGTATGTACCGAACTCGGTCTTCTCAAGCGTGTCTATCGAAAATCCATCCCGCATGAACAACCGTAGGATCTACGAAACCATCGGGATTCGCTATGACGACGTGGCGCAGATGGACGGCATCTGTAAAGCCGTGAGGGCGATGCTAGAAAACCATGAGGCCATCGATTTGAATCGAACCCTCATGGTCAACTTTGTGTCCTGTGGTGCATCCTCATTGGATTTCTTTATCTATACCTTCACCAAGACCACGGACTGGGTGCAGTACCACGCCATCAAGCATGAAATCCTGATGAAGATTGTGGACATCATTGCCGAGCACAGTGCGGAAATCGCTTTCCCCAGTCAGACGCTCTACATACCGCAGGAAGAGCCTACTGACTGAGGGCTCTGTAATTCCGGCAGCCGGTGTTTTTGCAGTATTTGCGGCAGCGGCTCACCTCTAGGACCGCGTCTGGTAAAGGCCCACTGGTCGATATGCCACTCAAAGGGTTTGGCTTTTTTGAGTAGTACGCTGCGTGCCGACCCAGCGCGAACGTCCCCCGCGCTTGAGTTGATGCTGTCTGCGGCCTACTATTCGCTCTTCAATTTGTGTGCTTTCTTCTGCTTTTTTCTTTTGGTAGGTGGTCCCCTTGAATAAACCCGAATACCCCCAGTATCAGATCCCGGTTCACCCCGACACACGTGACGGCAGAGATCCCAGTTTGCTTCGCGGCGACAAGATCACGGGTGACCGTTATTACTCTAAAGAATTTGCCAAGAAAGAGTGGGATCACATGTGGACTAAGATCTGGCATGTGGCGGGTCGCTTGGCTGACCTGCAAGAAGCGGGGGATTACGTAGTTCATGACTTCATGGGGCAGTCGGTCATGTGCGTACGCCAAGAAGACGACACGATAAAGGCGTTTTATAACGTCTGTCAGCATCGTGGTTTGCGCCTTGTTGACGACACCTCATCGGTTTCAGAATTCCATTGCCCCTATCACGGCTGGGTTTGGGGCTTAGACGGCGATCTGAAAAGTGTTCATGACCCCGAGAATTTCTCCCAGGGCAACCCCTGTGGCAAGTTGAAGCTAAAGGAGTTGCGTTGCGATACTTGGGGCGGCTTCGTTTGGTACAGCTTTAGCGATGACAGTCCCGATCTTATGAGTTACCTAGATCCGCTGCCCGAGGTCTACAAAAATTACCCGATGGATACCGCGGTTCGGGTTTTTGCCCGCAAGATCCGCCTCAATACCAACTGGAAATTTGCCTCGGTTAACTTCAGTGAGTCATATCACACACGCACGGCGCATCCGCAGGTACCGCCTTTGATTGATCAGGACTACTGGAGCGCGCGATCAGAGGCTTGGCCCAATGGCCACGGTCGTACTGTGCAGCCTATGCGCCCGAGTCTTCGTGACCGGCTGCCCGAGGGGGAGGTGAATCCTTTTGACGACCTATTAAGGGCGTGGGACATCGATCCTGACAGTTATCCCGACTTTGAAACCAAGGCCATTCAGGGTTGGCATGACCTCAAGGCCGCCAAGCGACGGCTTTGGAAAGAGCGCGGCTATGTACATTATGAGCACATGAACGATGAGGAGCTGACCGACAGTCCCCACACGGTGTTCTTCCCCAATGTCACCATTTCGTTTCTGCCCGATAACTTGATTTTTTTCCGCACCGAGCCCGATCCCAAAGACCCTACCAAGTGCACCTTTGATCTGTGGTGTATGGCCTTCCCAGTGGAAGGGCAAGACATGGTGCATGGCATTATGACCAATGACCTACTGCCGCTTGAGGAATGCGAAGAGCAGACCGTCGATTTCGGTGGCGGCGACGGTGTTCCCGAAATCATGGGCGGCATTGTCTGGCAGGATATGATGCTCGCTGAGGCCCAGCAAAATGGCTGGGAGTCGATGGGCTTCGAGGACTACTACCTTGCGGATCAGGAAACACGCGTGCGCTATTGGCACGAAGTGCTAAATGACTACCTTGAAGGTCGGAAGGGCGTTTAACGAGAGCGTGAGCCAGGCAAAACCAGCCGCTTCAGTGCTTTTTCCCGGCACGGGTGGCGCACCATCGCTTGGCCTGTGCTTAGACAAGGCACCGGTGATGCTGCTGGCAGCTTGCGCTTTTAGCGTTTCTGGAGTGGGCGACTCAGCGCCGCTCGCGCGCTCTTACATAGTTGCAGCCTTATGAGTAAATCTTCATTTGGCTTTTAAAATATTGATAAATAAGGACTAAATGATGCCTAAATTGCAAGGAAAAGTGGCGCTTGTTACCGGGGGAGCTGATGGCATCGGTGAGGCGGCATGCCGCGCTTTGGCTGCCGAGGGTGCCACGGTGGTGGTGAGTGACATTAATTTAGCGGGCGCCGAAAAGGTTGCTGGCGACATCCGCAATGGCGCCTGGGCCTGCGAGCTCAACGTCTGCGAGGAGGCGGCCTGGCAGGCGGCACTCGATGAAATCATTGGCCGTTCTGGGCAGCTAGATATTCTGGTGAATAACGCTGGCGGCAATGGCGCTGGGAACGTGGAGGAGATTTCGTTCGACGACTTCCGCAATGCCATGCGTTTGAATCTCGATAGCGTATTTATTGGCTCCAAACTTGCCATTGAGCTGATGAAGGCCCGAGGCGGCAATATCATCAATGTATCGTCGATTCACGGTATCCGTGCCGCGGCCCACGCAGCTTCCTATACCGCGGCCAAGGGTGCAGTGCGCTTGCTCACCAAATCCATTGCGTTGCATTGCGCCCAACATGGCTACGGTATTCGCAGTAACTCCATTCATCCCGGTTATATTCTGACGACGCAGATGAAGGACTGGGTGGCTGGTCAAGAAGATCCTGACGAGATGATGGCAGGTCTGGTGGCGCATCACCCCATTGGCTTTTTAGGTGATCCTGCCGACATCGGTGCTGGCATTGTGTTTTTGGCCAGTGATGACTCGCGTTTTATGACCGGCAGCGAGCTGGTGATGGATGGCGGATTCTGCTTGGTCTGAGGGTTTGGCGGTCGCCCTAGGTCAGGGCGACCGTGTCCATGCTCGCTTTGAGTCGTAGCTTGAGCTTTAGCCGACAGCGACGGCTTGTCCCGCTGAGGGCGTGACCACATTGTCAGAGGAAAATGGGACATTAAAGCCCTCGGGTAAGTCCTCGGTCATATCCAGTACCGCTGCCATGCGGCCCATGCCCACGTAAAGCGCGCAGTGCAGCAATAGCTCAATAATCTCGGCTTCGGTGAATTGCGCTTTGAGCTGGTCAAAAAAGGCTTCGTCGATTGAGAGGTGGTTGCAGGCAAAGCGATCACCTAATTCGACGGCAAGCCGCTCGCGATCAGACAAGTTTTCCACCTGCTCAGGCGTTTCGAGGCTACAGACTTCGTCCTCGCTTAAATCGGGTCGCGCGACGTTGTAGCGTATGGCCATGCAGCTGCGACATTGGTTATGAAAGGCCACTCGCAGTCGTAGCAACTCAATGAGGCGTTCGGGTAATGTTCTGGTGGTGGTGAGCCCACCGACAAACTGACAGGCGGCCATGGCCGCTTCAGGGGCATGGGCCATCATGCGCGTCACACCCAACTCAAGCTCAGTCGAAATACCTACTTGGGTAAACTCGCGCAGATCCTGCGGCCACTGATCAGTGGGGACAAAACTTAATCGACTCACGGTATCCTCCTTGTGCGACTATCATGCGCCGCTTTGTTTGACTGAATTATTGGGTTTCTTTGAACAACTCTCTACCGATCAACATCCTTCTAATTTCAGAGGTGCCCGCACCAATTTCATATAACTTGGCGTCACGAAGCAAGCGACCCGTGGGGTATTCGTTGATATAACCATTGCCCCCCAGTAGCTGGATGGCATCGAGGGCGCAGCGCGTGGCCATCTCAGCGGTATACAAAATCACCGCAGCGGCATCTTTGCGGCTGTCTTCGCCGCGATCCAGAGCCCGTCCAACGGCATATAAAAAAGCACGACTCGCGGCGGTAAGCGTATACATGTCAGCTAGCTTGCCCTGTATCAATTGAAACTCGCCAATCGGCTGCCCAAATTGCTCACGCTGATGAACGTAGGGCACTACGGTATCTAGGCAGGCCTGCATGATGCCCACGGGTCCGCCTGAGAGCACGGCGCGTTCATAGTCGAGGCCTGACATCAGCACGGCTACGCCACCATTAAGGCGTCCCAGTACATTCTCCTCGGGGACTTCGCAATTTTCGAAGACCAATTCACAGGTGTTCGATCCACGCATGCCCAGCTTATCGAGCTTCTGTGCGCGAGAGAAACCTGCAAAATCGCGCTCGACGATGAATGCGGTGATGCCGCGGCTGCCAGCATCGGGCTCGGTTTTGGCGTAGATCACATAGACATCGGCATCGGGGCCGTTAGTGATCCACATTTTGTTGCCGTTGAGCACGTAGCGGTCACCTTGCTTATCGGCCCGCAATCGCATGCTGACTACATCTGAGCCCGCACCGGGCTCAGACATGGCCAGTGCTCCGATATGCTCGCCACTGCAGAGCTTGGGTAAATAACGCGCGCGCTGGGCGTCATTGCCGTTTTTTTGCAGTTGGTTCATACACAGTTGGGAATGGGCGCCGTACGACAGCCCAACGGCCGCTGATCCACGCGAAATTTCCTCCATGGCAACGCAGTGGGCCAGGTAGCCCATGTTGCTACCACCATACTGCTCATCGATGGTCATGCCGAGGATGCCCATGTCGCCGAATTTGCGCCACAGGTCATGCGGGAAGTCGTTGTCTTGATCGATTTGCTGAGCACGAGGGGTAATTTCACGCTGGGTGAATTGCACCAATGTGTCGCGCAGCAAGTCGAGCTCTTCACCCAGGCCGTGGTTGAGTGTGGGGTAGTGCACGTATTGTTCCTCTACTGCTTTGCCGCGCGCGCGCGGAGTTTGTTGAGCGTGGCTTCCATCTGGCTGAAATCAACAGTCTTGATAAATGCGTTGGCGCGCTCACCCTCCAGTTCTAGTGCGTCGCCCAAGTCCATTTCCCAGCCATCGTTGATTAGGGCTTTAAGTGCGGGAACAGCTTCGGGGTTGGCCTCGGCCATTTGGTGGGCAATGCGCATGGCTTCCTCAATGAGTGTCTCCTCGCTGCACAGTTTGTTGACAAGGCCCCATTCCAGCGCCTGTTCGGCATTGATAAAGTTACCGCTAAGGCTGTATTCGCGTGCTCGGTTAATGCCAATGATGCGCGACAGTTTTTGCGACAGTCCCCAGCCCGGCAGAATGCCCACGCGGGCGTGGGTGTCTGCAAAGCGCGCTTTGGGTGAGGCGTACAAGAAGTCGCAAGCGAGCGCCAGTTCAAAGCCGCCCGTGACCGCCGCGCCGTTGACGGCACCCACAATGGGTTTGTTGCAGGCTTTCATGGCAACGACCATGGGGCTCGCGGGACCCAAGCCGCCATCAGCTAGCATGCTGCCGTTGCCGGTTAAGGCTTTGAGATCAACCCCTGCGCAAAAGGCTTTGCCGGCGCCGGTTAGAACAACCGCCTTAATACTGTCCTGAATGGCAATTTGCTCAAAGGTTTTTACGATCGCCAAGGTGATTTCGGGGTTGAGCGCGTTGTAGGCGTCAGGTCTGTTAAGGGTTACCAAAGCGACACTGTCATGTTCGTCTACTAGTAATAGAGGCGCGTTATCGGTCATCGTTTATCTCGTTTGTTAGATGGATGTTAATGGGCAAAGTGTACCAGTCTCAGGCGCTCAACTCGCGTGCCTCCCGTAGCGCCAGTCGGCGGATCTTGCCGGCGTCGTTACGGGGCAGTTGATCAACAAATTCGATGCTTCGCGGTACTTTGTAGCGTGCCAGCTGCTCCTGACACAAAGCCAGCAGTTCGTCGACTGTAGCCATGGGGCCGTTGGGGTTGGGTTCAACAATAGCATGTGTGCGACGCCCTAGATCGGGGTCGCTTAGGCCAACTACAGCCACATCTTGAACGCCGGGGTGCTGGCTAATCACGGACTCGATTTCGGCGGGAAAAATATTGGCGCCACCCGAAATAATGAGGTCGGTACGCCGATCGGCCAGATACAAGTAGCCGTCTGCATCCAGCCAGCCCAAGTCACCGACACTGGCAAAGCCGTCGCCCCAAGTTTCCAGTGACTTAGAGCCAAGATAACGGTAGTTGGCGGGTGCGCCCGCAAAACGGGTAAAGATTTCACCTACCTCGCCGGTGGCCACCGGGTTCCGATCCTCATTCAGTATCACGATTTCCGTTCCCACCGGCTTACCGACACTACCGCGGTGCGCAAGCCACTCGTGACCATCGATAATGGTGAGGCCGGTATTCTCGGTAGCGGCCCACAACTCCAGCACCACATCACCACCGAGCCGTTCGATAAACGCCTCTTTGGCCCAGTGCGGGCAGGGTGCAGCCAGATGCCAGACGGTGTTCACTGAGTTCAAGTCGGCGCCTTGCCAGTCTGGGCTTTGCAGCATGCGCTGCATCATCGTGGGTACGAGGTTTAATGTGCTGGGTCGATAGTGGGCGATGAGGTGTAGTGCGCGTTCCGCGTTAAAGCGTTGGTTGAGCAATACGCTGCCCCCTTGAAAAAGGGCGATCAGCGAGAAAAAGAATGGGCCGTTATGGTAGAGCGGTCCCGGGGAGTATTTTAGTTCGCCGCGATTCAGACGCAGTACTGCCCCAGTAGGGTGACCACCCTCGGGGTAGAAGAATTCGCCTTCAGTAATGATGAGCTTGCTGCGCCCTGTTGATCCCCCCGACGCTAATGCCTTCAGGGGATTACTGATGCGTCGCTCGGGTGCACCCGGATCGGCGCCTTCTCGATACTCGGCAGGGTTTATGCCCTGAGGGTGAGCGCTATCGTTCGCGATAAGGCATTTAGGCTTGGCGAGTTCTAACAGGCTCTCAAGTTCAGGCTTGGGCAGTTTGTGGCTAACTGGCATCGGGCTGCCACCGGCTTTGTAAATGGCGGTGGTGGCGGCTAGAAAATCGACCGAGGTCGGTAAAATAATCGGCACCAGGTCGCCAATACCAATGCCAGATTCAATGAGCTTGTGAGCGAGCCGGTTGGACCAAGTCCGCAACTGGTCGCGATTCAGCTCATCGACTTCTCCGGTCTCAAGGGCGCACGCCAATACAGTCTCAGCGGGCGTAATGGCCGCCCAGTGATCCATGGCCTCACCAAAGGTGAGCATTGCATTGGTCATTCTGCCTCCACTGTTATGGGTATTGTTATAAGCCGTTAGATAGTAAGTGACATTGCGGCGTTGTGGGCAGGCTTTACAGCAAAAAAAAGCCCAGCAGTGGCTGGGCTGTTTTACGACATCAATCGGCGTTTAGGCCAGCGTGGACTGATAATAATCCATCAAGATTTGGGCTACCTCGGGTCGAGAGAATTCCGGCGGCGGGGCAATGCCGGCACTTAACATCTCACGAACTTTCGTGCCCGACAGCAACACAAAGTCTTCCGGGCTGTGGTCGGGCGCCTCATTCATCATGACGACTTTATCAAGCTTCTTAGACCATGCGGTGTGGTCGGCGCGGAAGATATCAATTTCAAGTGCGCCCGCGGGTACCTGCTCATCAAAGATGGTCTGCGCATCAAATGGGCCATAGTAACTTCCCACGCCGGCATGATCGCGACCAACGATCAGGTGCGTGGCACCCATGTTCTGGCGGAATACCGCGTGTAACACGGCTTCGCGGGGGCCAGCATAGAGCATGTCAAAGCCATAGCCGCTCACCATGACGCTGTTGGGTGGGAAATAGACGTCGACCATTTTGCGGATGCAGGCGTCGCGTACGTCAGCTGGAATGTCACCGGCTTTTAGTTTGCCTAGCAACATGTGCACAATGCAGCCATCGGCTTCAAGTCGCTCCATTGCCATGCGGCACAGTTCTTCATGGGCAAGGTGCATGGGGTTGCGGGTTTGAAAAGCGACCACTTTATTCCAACCGCGCTCGGCAATTTCACTGCGAATCTCGTAGGCGGTTTGAAAGGTCTCGGGGAAATCGCTGGCAAAATAGCTAAAGTTAAGCACTTCGATGCTGCCCGAGACGACATGGCTACCCAAACCTAAGAAGGTTGCTACGCCGGGGTGTTCGGGGTCTAGGGTGCCAAAGATCTGCTCAGCCATGGTGCGCAGCTGCTCATCGGATACGCGCTCTACGGCGGCCACGTCCATGACAGCAATCACGGGTTCGCCCTCGACATTGGGATCTTTGAGAGCAATGCGACTGCCGGCGGTAACAGATTCATCGTTGGTGATATTCAGCACAGGTACCGGCCAGAACAGACCGTCCGTGGTTGTCATAGTGGCGGCAACCGATAGGGCATCTGCGAGATTCATAAAGCCAGTGAGGGGATTGAAGTAACCTGCGCCCAACATAACCGCGTTGGCGGCGGCCGCTGAATTTAAAGTCAGCGCCGGTAGCGTAGCGGCTTCTTTGGCCAGGTCGGCGCGACGCTCGTCGTCTTGTACATAGCGGGGGTTAAGCTCGGTAGAACCGTGTGGATTGATCACGTGTAACTCCTTATTGCGCGTTCAAGATACCCTGGTCTTCCAGGTATTTGAGCAAAATATCAACCTCTTCTTGCAGGGTCATTTGGTCTGTATGCAGATGCAGTTCAGCGTTAGCTGGTGCCTCGTAGGGGTCATCGATGCCAGTGAAGTTTTTGATTTCACCCGCCCGCGCTTTTTTATAGAGCCCTTTCGGATCGCGTTTTTCCGCCTCGGCAAGCGCGCAATCGACAAAAACTTCAATGAAAGGCATGCCGGCTTCTTCATGCAGCGCACGCACTTGATCGCGATCTTCACGGTATGGGCTAATGAAGCTGGTGAGCGCAATGACGCTGGAATCAACAAATAGCTTGGCGATCTCTCCAATGCGGCGGATATTTTCCGTGCGGTCCTCGGCGGAGAAGCCCAGGTTCTTGTTGATACCTAAGCGAATGTTGTCGCCATCGAGACGGTAGCTTAGGTGACCGCGTTCAAATAGCGCTTCTTCCAACGCCACCGCGATGGTGCTCTTGCCGCTACCCGATAGGCCGGTAAACCAGAGCGTAGCGCCGCGTTGCTTCATCATGCGGTTGCGGTCATCTCTGGAGATTTCGCCGTCATGCCAGTGCACGTTGGTTGCTTTTTGTTCTGCCATTTTTGATCTTCCCCCTAGGTGGTCAGAGCCGTATTTTACGATTCGCAATTGTATTTAAAAAGCGGGTTTTTTGATTTAAATTAACCTATAAGTCCGGTTAATAGAGGCGCCTGTGCCAAGGGCAGAGCCAATACGATTTTCATTGCGCCAGCTAGAAGTGTTTTTGGCGGTCGCCACGGAGCACACTACCTCGGCAGCGGCCAGTCGTCTGGCGATGTCGCAATCAGCGGTTTCGGCGGCACTCAATACCCTTGAGTCGGCGTACGGTGTCACGCTTTTTGACCGAGTGGGGAAGGGGCTTGTGCTCAATCCGGTGGGTCGACGTTTGCTAGATCAAGTCGAGGGTTTATTGCAGCATGCCCGCGAGGTGGAGGGTCTGTTATCGGGCGAGGATCATCGAGGTGATCTGGATTTGGGGGCGAGTTTCACCATAGCCAATCATTTGGTGGTGGATTACCTCACGCAATGGTTAGACAACTTCCCCCAGGCTCGGGTCGATATTACCTCGGGAAATTCTCCCGACATTGTCGCGCAGGTAATTAATCGGCAGGTGGAGTTGGGCTTGATCGAAAATGAGGTGGTGCACCCTGATGTCGAGTGTATTCCTTGGCTCAATGATGAGTTGGTCGTGTTCTGTGCCCCGGATCACCCGTTGGCTCGTCGGCGTAACTTGTCGCGGGCGGATTTGCACAATGCGCGCTGGATACTGCGTGAGCCGGGTTCAGGCGCTCGCCAGAAATTTGATCAAGTGTTTGCCGAGCAACTGACGCAGTTACAGATTTATCTGGAATTCGGTGCCAACGAACCCATACGTCGAGCAGTAGAGCAGGGGCTCGGTATTGGGTGTCTATCTGATCGTGTGCTGCAGCCCCATTTTGAAAACGGCAGTCTCATTAGGTTGCCATTGGCCAGCCGTTTTGGCATGCAGCGTACATTTTATTTGTGCGTGCATCGAAGACATCACCGCTCTCCAGCCGTAGAGGGCTTCATGCGTTTGTGCCTGTCGGACCAGCTGCGCGTTGATAGGATGTAGATTACTAAGGCTTCACCTTGTGGGGGGGCGGGTTTTAGCGCAGGCCAGCCTGGTCAAAAGGGTTCACTTCCCGAGGCCTTACTACTATGCTCTCTAAAGTTCATCTGGGCCATGTTGCAGCCCACATGGAAGTCACGTCGCGTTAGGTTGTGATCGACAAAAAGGATACGGTTTAGCCAATGGCAGACAATGAGCTCGATTCGATAACGCCTCACTCTGGTGGCGCCAAACCCAAATCTGGGTCCCCAGATTTACTGCACAGTTTCTTGCGCTTTGGCTTGCTCGCCGTATTGGGGCTGGCTTGTCTGCAAATTGTGATGCCGTTTGCATCCATTGTGTTGTGGGCGCTTATTTTGGCCGTAACCTTGCAGCCGACTAATCAGTGGCTCAGTCGTCAGCCTGGATTGGGGCCGCGCTCAGCTCCCCTGTTCATTGTTCTCCTCGGTCTGCTGTTGTTGGGTGGTCCGGTGGCGCTATTGGCGTCGTCGTTCGTTGAGTTCGGGCGCGATTTTCTCGGCAGCTATCGGCTGGGTGATACGGTCATCACCGCGCCACCTGCATCAGTGGCCAACTGGCCGGTGATTGGTGAGCCATTATTTGCCGCATGGACCCAGGCAGCCGATAGTGTGGCCGACTTGGTCAGGCAGTATGAAGAGTTTTTCAAAACCGCATTACGGCAGGTTGCGGGCGCTATTGGTAGTACTTTTGCCACGCTCATTATCTTGTTGTTATCGCTGGCTCTGGCCGGCATTTTTTTAGCGTACAGCGAAGCGGGTGAGCTACAAATGCGGCGCATCAGCCGTGCGCTCGCGGGATCCGATCAAGGTATTGAATTGTTGGAGCTAGCCACCGCGACCATCCGCTCCGTAGCGGTAGGCGTGATCGGCGTAGCGTTTATCCAAGCATTATTGCTGGGCTTGGGGTTTTTGTTTGCCGGTATCCCTGCCGCGGGCATTCTGGCTTTAATCGTTTTGGTTTTAGGCGTTCTGCAACTGCCTATTCTTATTATTACCGTGCCGGTGTTGTTTTGGCTTTGGGGTGTGAACGATCACGCTACCTGGGTGAATGCGGTGCTGACACTTTGGATCGGTCTTGCGAGCATCTCTGACAGCATTTTAAAACCTCTGCTGTTAGGACGTGGCTTGATCGTCCCCATGCCTGTCATTCTGATTGGTGCCCTGGGCGGTTTCGTCTCCATGGGCTTTGTCGGGCTGTTTCTAGGTGCCGTTATTCTAGCCGTGGGCTTTCAGCTGTTTATGGCGTGGGTGGATCGCGAGAGCCAAGCTGCAAAAAGCTGAGGTTCGGCTGACATTAACAAAATCATCACACTGGGTATCGATCTGGGGGGCTGCGAGCGTATTGACTCGCTGTATTGATGCACGCACTAAGGGGTTCAAATGGATAGCAACATGGCAATGAATATTGTGCTGGGTGTGGTGTTGATGCTGGTGTGCCTGGCTGTGCAGATCATGCTGTTACTCAGAACGTCTACCTTTTATTTTGGGCACCAATCTTGGGTGGAGGCGCCCCATTCGCTGCGCGGTGCGCTGGTGCCCGCACAGGTGCTGACAATGCTGGTTTTGGGTAACCTGGCTCAGGCCGGTTGCTGGGCGTTGTTGTTTTATGCGCTAGGCGAATTTACAGCATTCGGCGAGGCCTTCTATCACTCACTGGTTAATTTCGCGACCCTAGGCTACGGTGATATCGTAATGTCTCCCCAGTGGCGTTTGTTAGGTCCTATAGAGGCGCTCAATGGCGTGCTAATGGTGGGCGTCAATACCGGCGCGATCGCCGCTATTGTGCAGGATGGCCTAAAGACCATGGCCGAGTCCCACCGTCGCTGATCGTTACGGTCGCCCTACGCGTAACAACAGCCGCCTAGTATATTAATACGGAGTCGCCTTCATGAGAGTGCTATTTTCACTGTTGGTTGCCGCTGTGCTGCTGTCATGTTCAACCGAGCCCGCGCTTTTAGTTGAGCACAAGCAGTCAACCTCTAGCGGTAACGTCACCGCCTATGCAGGTGAGGAGGGTGCGATTCGTTGGCTCGACATCCCTTATGCCCAAGCCCCTATAGGTGATCTGCGCTGGCGGGCTCCTCGTCGGCTAGCCCAGCCTGAGGCGCAGTTATCGCGACGCGATGACGGTGTGATGTGTCCGCAGATGCCGAGCGAAACATCTGGCGTTAGCGGCGACGGCGCCATTGGTACCGAAGACTGCTTGTATCTTGATATTGTGGCGCCGCCAGATTATCAACAGCAGGCGCTGCCTGTCATGTTCTGGATTCATGGTGGGGGTAACACGACCGGACGCAAGGGCACCTACGATTTCAGTAGGCTGGCTGTCCGGCAGTCAGTTGTTGTGGTGACGTTTAACTATCGACTTGGCCCACTGGGTTGGTTTACTCACCCCGCTTTGCAGCGCAACGCTGAGGGCTTAGACGCCAGTTCTAATTTTGGCAGCTTAGATATTATTGAAGCATTGTCTTGGACCCGTCGAAACATAGCTGCTTTTGGGGGAGACCCCAATAACATCACACTGTTTGGGGAAAGCGCGGGTGGACACAATGTTTACAGTCTGTTGGCATCACCTTTAGCCGAAGGCATGTTTCAAAAAGCGATTGCACAGTCGGGTTACAGCACGACAGCGACGCTTTCGGAGGCGGTCAATATTGACAAAGCCGATCCTTTAGTTGACCGCGGCAGCTGGGAAGTGCTCGAGGCACTGGGCATTGAGTCGACATCGGCCACCTCAGATGAACTGCGTGATGTTGACGCGTTGGAGCTGATAAACCGCTATGAAGCCATTGAGAAGCGCCATTACTCACCCTTACTAACAGCAGACGGTGTTGTTATTCCCAACGAAGGTCTACCGGCGGCACTGGCATCATCGGTTCATGCCAAGTCCGTGCCGGTCTTGGCGGGTTCCAACCGCGACGAGGTGACGCTCTGGCTCGGCTTGAATCGTTATTTCGCGGCAGGGGAGGAGTTGTTATTCGGCTGGTTACCGCCTCGCCTGTCGATAAAGGATCCCGAGCTATACAAACACTGGGTGTCCATCCGTTCTAGAGCTTGGAAGGCGCGGGGAGTGGACGCGCCGCTCGATGCCCTAGCAGCCGGGGGTAATGAACAACTCTATGCCTATCGATTTGATTGGGATGAGCAATCGGATATCTGGCTGGTCGATTTTTCTGAGCAGCTGGGCGCCGCTCACGGTGCTGAAATCGCTTTTGTGATGGGCGCCCCCATGTATGGTTCGATAGGGCGCTTTATGTATCCCGATAGTGATTCGGCGCAAGACATGACCGACATCATGATGTCAGCTTGGGGGCGGTTTGCGCATACGGGTTCCCCGGGGGCTGTACAAGGCGAGTCTTGGGCGCGCTACACCCTGGAGTCGCCGGTTACGATGCAGCTCGATAGTCTGGGTCGTTCTCATCAAGTCTCTGGTAGGGAGACACTGCAGGGACTGCTTGACGAGATGGAGAGTCCGTCTATGTTGACCCCCATGCAGCGCTGCCTGATGCTGTGGGATACCGTTGTGAATATCGGTCGCCCTCAATACAACTTGTATAGGCAGTGGCACGGGGGCGAGTGTGCCACGATCGATGCGCTTGCTGAAAAAGCTAACATCAAAGCGGCTTACGAGCGTGAGTTTGGTTCGGCAGCGTTGCGTTAATGTCATTTGAGCCCACCATAGTGGCATTCTCGGGAGCCTCAGGCTCAGGTAAGTCCACGTTAGCCGAGGCGTTGGTGACTTCACGTAACGCGCTATCCACTGGCGCTGCGCAGCTGTTGCCCTTGGATGCGTATTATCGCGATCTGTCGGCGTTGAGTTTTGCTGAGCGCGATCGGACTAACTTCGATCACCCCGATTCGATTGAATTTGAGCGCTTTTACGCTGATCTGGAAATTCTCAAATCGGGCAGCGGTGTG
>Ga0181571_10001423_pt1 | contig 17272 bp, 11 predicted proteins | sample 101ome_17_FD_132440 | JGI IMG/M metagenome (GOLD analysis project Ga0181571, IMG submission 132440) | Coastal salt marsh microbial communities from the Groves Creek Marsh, Skidaway Island, Georgia - 101407AT metaG (megahit assembly) | ecosystem: Environmental > Aquatic > Marine > Intertidal... | reverse complement strand
AGCGCCGCGGTCGCGACACCCGAGGACGATACCGGTGCGCTCGAGGACGATACCGGTGCGCCGCCGCTTCCCCCACGCGGGAACCTGGTGAGGACCAGCCTGACGACGACGTGCGACCGGCGCCACGCCGAACCCGCCCGCCGCCGCGTCGCCTCCGCCAGGAACCCCTCGAACTGTTTCCTGGAAGCGACGGGGCGGGCGGTGAGTCCGTGCACGCTCCCGTCTTTGGCAACCTCCAGGTAGTGATCGCCCCTGTCGTCCTTGTCGCGCTCGGAGCTGACCGGCGCGAGCAGGTCCCTCGCGAGCTCGCAGTGAATCTCAAACGCGCTCATCTCGACCCGGACCTCCGCGCCGGTGCCGCTGCCCCCGACGACGGCGCCCGCGCGCTCGCGCTCGACTCGGGCGAACAGATCCGCGCCTATCCTCGGGATGAGGCCCGCATCGTGGTCGAAAGCGATGTCGTCGACCCTGCCTCGGTCGTCCCTGCCTCGGACGTCGCCCCAGAGGGTGTACGTCTTGCCAGTGCCCGTCTGTCCGTACGCCATGACCCCGACGTCGTATCCATCCCACGCCGCTCGCAGGGCAGGCTCGCCTATCGCCGCGTAAACCTCCTCCTGAGTCTCATCGAGCTCCCACGCGTGATCGAAGGTGAAGTCCTCGGAGTTCCACGTCCGCGCGTCGCTGCACGCCACCCGGTTGCCCCCCGAGATGTTGAGGCACCGCCCCGCTCCCAGGTCGCGCTCGATGCTGGTCATCGGGCGCACGCGCACGGCTACGCGGGTGTTGCTGACCACCTCCCCATCACCTCTGGGGAGCGTCATGACGACAGTGCCTCTCCTAACGCGCCACTACTTGTGAGAAGCACCCGAGGTTGGGCAAGTTTTCAAATGCGGGGCGAAACGCCAATCGGCTCGACTGTCACGCTGGGTAGTTGGGATCAGGCTAGGGTCCGTCTACAGGTTTCTGCTATGCTATTGGCTGTTATCCTCGAAGAGAAGGTTAAGGCCGGGTTTCAGCTCGCTGCCCCCGCACTCTTTGTCGGAGTGTCCCACATCCCTGGCCTCCATCTCCCCTGGATCGAAGGCGTATCCGTGATCCTCCTGCTCCCCGGCAACTTGGTGTTCGATTTTCTCCCCTTCTCGGTGAACAGGAAGTTCAAGTGGTACCTGATCTTCTCCTCCTCCTTGTTCTTCAGGTCCACCGTCTTCTGTCTACCGTTTCGATATGTTCCCGTCACGTGCGGGTGCCGCCCGCGTCGCACCGTCGTGGTGATGTCCAGGTGCGACCACTCCTCCCGCAAGGTCTTGAGGTGATTTTCGAGGAAGTTGCGGAGGTGACGGCTGCTGCCGCTGTGGTCGCAATACTTGAGTTCCAGACGCATGAGCTGATAGACACCGCGGATAGACATCGTGCCGAGCGCTCGACGATAATCACGGCGGCTTGAAGATCGAGTCCTTCGCTCGCCCGATCTCGCGTTCCGCCGGGTGCCGCGCTGACGAAGTGTCCCCGAAGTGTGGTTCGTAAACCTAAATCAGACGAGCAAGGTTTTTCTCTAAAAGAAGTGAGGACTAAGTGTTATGTTCTGTGTCTGCCGCGACGGCGATGTGAATGCGGGTGCCTTCACGACGGTCCGGACCGGCGGCCCCCGCATGGACCGGGACGTCGATATCATTCCTTGGACTTGAAGAAACCAGAGAGGCGGAACTTCTCGGTGGAGTCCTCCGTGTCAGATTCGTCGTCGCTGCTCGAGTCACTGCTGGAGTCACTGGACGACCTGTCCCGCCTGCTCTTCTTCTCCTTCTTGTGCTTCTTCTTCTTCTCCTTCTTATCCTTCTTATCCTTTTTCTTCTTTTTCTTTTTGTCCTTCTTATCCTTCTTGTCTTTCTTGTGCTTCTTGCTCGCCTTGTGGCTCGCCTCTGCCAGCTCCTGCTCCGCCGCCCTCACTTCGTCCATCCTCCTCTTCTTCTCCTGCATGAGCTGGTACTCCCTCTCCCTCGCGGCCATGGCGTCTCCCTTCCTCTTCTCCCTCTTCTCGGCGCCATTCAGCATCTCAAATATCGGCATCCCGCGCTCGTCGGTGCCAATTTTGCGTTTGTTCCCGTGTAGACGCTGGTCCGCCCAGAGCTTCTCCATCACGTCCCCGTCCTTCTTCTCGCTCGCGTAAGGATCAGAGCCGACGATGGAGGACCAACGATCGGACACCTTCAGGGCGTTCCCCGTGACCACTCTGTTGCCCGCAGGCATGGGCACGCGTCCAGCGGTGGCGGGCATCGCGCTCGAACCTCACTGTGCTCCTGCGACGCTCTTCGGTTCTGCCTTCCGCCGGAAAGAATTGCAGGCGCTCTTCCGGTTGTTGTGAGGGTGCCGCCCCAGCAACAGCGCAGCAAGCCCAGATCTGTGGAATTCACCTTAAAGGCAAATATTGTTATTGTAAACATACAAACATCTTATAGTATTTTCTGTGTTCGCCTAATTTCCGGGTTTTCGCTCTAATTATGCATGAACGCCATAGGAAATACGAAATTGGCCATTTTTGTAGGTGTAACACCTCTCCGGAGGTTATAAAAATCTCGGCGTCTCCGGCGCGGGCATAACCAAAGCCGGTGGCCGGGGGGCGCGGCTGAACGGGAAAGCGAAGGGTCGAGGGCGTCTCGAACGTGTGTGTCGATCGCGAGCGCCGAAATCGGGATTGATCGCTCGGTGGGTGCGCGGTCTCACGGGCGGAAACACAACCACGCGGGGGAACAAAATGGCGCGAAGACGCGAGAGCAACAACACCGCGGGGCTGGCTAGGACCGCGGCACTGGTGATCGCGCTCGTCGCGGGAGTCCGAGGGGCGGTCGCCGATACGACACTCGCGGCCTCTATGGCGAGACCTCTCTCGGCCGCGGGTTCGGGCATCGTTACATCGGTCAAGGTCGGGTCCGCGGGCGTCGTTGCCGATGCTGCGCTGCCCACAGTTGGCGATCTGGCCGGCGCCGCGGGCGCGCACTCGCCCGCCTTTGAGGACTTCATGCGAAAGTTCGAGAAGGCGGAGACGTACTGCCCTGGATCCAAGCCTCCGTGCGAAGAGTCTCTGAGGCGCGAGAAGGTCTTCCACGCCAACCTCGCCGCCATCCAGGCGCACAACGCCGCTCGCGAGGGCGAAGGGTCCGAGGGCAAGGGAGGGATGAAGATGGGCGTGACACGCTTTGCGGACCTCACCGAGGAGGAATTTTCGAAGCATCACGGTAAGGGATTCAACGCCATGGACAAGGAGAAGGAGACAGGTGGCGGTGACGAGGGTGTTTTGGCATCGCACGCCGAGGGAGAGAAGGAGGCGGCGCCCAGGCGCTCTGCCACCCCGCTGGGCGAAGTCAAGCAGATGCGCGCAAAGCTTGGTGCCGGCGGCGGCCTCAAGACCCCGAAGCGACACGACGGTCACAGCTGGCCCCTGCACAATCTCGGTGACGATCCCGATGAGCGCAGTGCGGAGGAAATCGCCGCCGATGAGGGCATTCCCACATCGATCGTTGAGCTCGCGCGCAAGCGACTCAAGGATGGCAGAAAGCACTGCAAGCGCTTCATGAAGTTTGTGCATCAGTACGGCAAGCAGAAGCAGTACTGCGGCGACTTGGAATCTTTCCCGTGCGAGGAGTCTCACAGGCGTGAGATCATCCTTCTGCGCAACATCGAGCAGATCGAGACGCACAACGCGCACCGCAAGAAGGGTGGGATGAAGAAGATTGTCACGAGGTTTGCAGATCTTCTTCCCGAAGAATTCGCCTCTGCGCACGCCACGTATGCCGCTGGCAACACGCTCAAGGATCACCTGGCCAAAACTCAGGAGGCGAAGAAATCGGCGAGAGACAAGACCGGAAGGAAGACGCTCAAGAGGCAGGAGGAGAAGGCGAAGGCTGAACACGAGGAGAAGGTAGCGCTCGAGGAGCGGAAAAAGACCTCGAGCATGAAGATGGGTACACACGCCGACCATCACGCGAAAGAAGCAGCGTTGGGAGCGGCCGAGCCCGCTGAGCTAAGAGATATGCTCCGCGCGGCCCGTCAGGCGGATGCAGAGGCGAATTCCTACGGCGTGAAGATGCAAATCAACGATGCTGACATCGATGAGGATCTCCGCGAGGCCATCAGTTCTGACCTCGAATCGCAATCCACTACAGTGGCTGTGTCCAAACCCCACTCTGCTTCCCGGCTGGGAACCATGAAGAAGGCGCTGCCAAAGGACATCGATCTCCCTAAGACCTTGGACTGGAGGCAGAAGATGGATATTGGCCCGCTGTACTCGCAGGGTGCGTGCTCTGGATGCTGGGCATACAGCACGGTGCAGGTGATTGCCGACAGCAAGCTCATTGGCACTGGCCACCGCCCAAGCCCAAGCCCGTATTACCTCCTTTCGTGCGACGAACTCGACAGCGGGTGCAACACCGGCAACATGGCCACGGCGTATGCATGGATCCAGGTGCAGCAGCACGGTATCCTTAGCGTGGAGGACTTCCCAACTGCGAGTGACAGGTGCATGGAGGCGGAGTCCAACGAAAAGGCCAAGGGCGTGACCATCGACGGCTTCTGCGAGATTCCTCCTCTGCGGGGTGCGGAGACTGTCTATGCATTGCTCCGCGCGCTCTATCAGCAACCCGTCGCGATCGGCATGAACGTCAAGCCCCTGCAGCTGTACGGTGGCGGACTTGTTACCATGGAGGACTGCCCACCGGCTTCTAGCGATCAGATCAACGCCATCAACCACGCCGCTGTCGTTGTCGGCTGGGGCGAGGACGAGGAGAGCGGGAAGCCTTATTTCCTCATCAAGAATTCTTACGGTCAGGACTGGGGTGAAAACGGATACGCGCGGCTCGAGATGGCGTACGACGGCGACTCCATGTACGGCGCATGCGGGATGTTTGCGGAGCAAAACTATCCACTTACAGATGGTCGCGACTGCACCGAGGGTTCGGAGAAGAAGTGGAGTGAGCTTCGGGGAGATGACGTGTATCTGATGCCCGATAATGTGGTGATCCTGCCCGACGGGGGTGGTATCCTCACCCCGGCGCGCATCAAGGTGTTCGGCTACGATCTCACTGCGATCCTCAAGACGGCATCTTTCGTATGCTTCGCGCTGTGCGTATTTTTTCTCGGTATCGAGATTTATTACTGCTTCGTGCCTGAGCAGGACGGAGACACCCCACGGACGCCAGCACCGAGTCATCTGCACTACGGAGCTGCCGGCAAGTGAGGGGTAAACACATGACTTCATCAGTGTTAGAGAGTTGTAAATTCATCCAATAAAGGATTTGCTATTTCGGCTTGGACAAGTACACGATGTAATTGACCGCCAGATCGTCTCCAGACAGCGTCCATCTCCCCGCGACCGCGCCGTTCCTCCCGGGCGCCGGCAGCGGGGGCGTGTACACCATACCCGCCGCCTCCCTAACCTCCAGACCCGCTCTGTGCGCCACAGCCGCGAGCTCCTCTGGCGTCATGAACTTCTCGAACTCGTGCGTGCCAGGCGGCACCCACCTCAGCACCCTCTCCGCGGCCACGATCGCCAGCGCGTAGGAACGCGCCGTGCGATTCACCGTGCTCATGAACACCGCTCCTCCTGGGTTTGTGAGCGCCTCCAGCTGCCGCACGAAACCCTCTGGATCGTTGACGTGCTCCACAACCTCCAAGCTGACCACTGCGTCAAACTTGGCACCAGCCGCCGCGACCTCCTCGGCGGTGGTGGCGTGGTACGTGACGCGCCGCGACATGCCGGGGTCTTTCGCCGCGTGAGCTGTCGCGACGGCGATGTTTCCCTTCGCCGCGTCGATTCCGGTGACGTCGGCGCCGAGCCTGGCGAGGGACTCGCACAGGATCCCGCCACCGCACCCGACGTCGAGGATACGTAGACCCGCAAGGGGCTGTGCAGGACCGAGGTCGCCGGCGGCACCGACGCTCGTCGCTGAGGTCGTAATCGACTCGCCCGCGATGTCTCTCACTCCAGTCCCCGGCTCGATTCCCCCGTCGAAGTGTCGAGCGAGAGCCTCACGGATGAATCCAACGCGCGTCGGGTTCATCGCGTGGAGGGGAGCGAACGGACCTCGCTCCTCGTCCCACCACAGAGCCGCATCCGCCTCAAACTTGGCTGTTTCCCGCGGATCGACGGTAAATATTTTCACATCGTCTGGTTCGACGCCCGATGAAGACGCCCCCGCCGCCCCCCGCCGCCCCAACTTGGCCAGCGCGTCCTCCCCTCGAGCCACCCGTGATGGGAGCAAGGACAGCGCCCCGGGATCGGCGACGGGCGCGCGCCGAGACAGCAGCCGCACCGCGCCGAGCGTCACGCGCCGAAATGACATGTGACTATCCCGAGTCTCGTCCAAGCGCGAGTTCCCAACCTCAAATCGGGCGCGACAAGCAGTGAAGGCCTCCGTTGCCACGTCGCTGTTTGTAAGAAGGCGCAATGTCACTATCGTCACGTCCCAGTGTCGGCGGGGTCCCCACACACCACGCGCGTACCGACGGACATCATGGCATGGGGTAAAACCGTCGGGGTTGCCTCCTGGGTGGATAGGCTAAAAGCGGATGACCAGACGCTCACTTCCGTCACCGTCTTTCGCGGCCGCTTATTCGGCCCCGCGGAGGCGGCGGAGGTTTGCGACGCCCTGCGCTCCAACACCGCGCTGCGGGAGTTCTACGCGTCGGGCCACGCCATGGACGTCGACACGGCCGGTAAGTTCTCGGACATGCTCGCGGTGAACAAGACCATCGAATCCATATGCATCGGCGACGCATCATTCGGCGATGATGGCGTCGCGGCGCTGGCGAGGGGCATCGCGAGTAGCGCATCCCTGCGGGCGGTGGACCTGGAGAACAAGGGCATGGGTGACGAGGGCGCGACAGCGCTCGGAGCGGCTTTGGCAAAGTCGAAGGTGATCGAACTGAATGTGTCGCGTAATGACGCGCTCACGGACGCGGGTCTCGCGGCGGTGTGCCTCGGGGCGGCCGCGGGACGGACCGTGACCAGCCTCCGTGTCGCTGGCTTGTCGGTGGGGCCCAAGTCTGTGGCGGCGGTGTCAAAGTTGCTCGCGTCATCCGGGGGATCGTTGAGGCGTATGGACGCGACGGACGTGCAGATAGACCCGGATGTGATCGTCGCGTTAGGCGTGGCGCTTCGCGACGACGGCGGAGAGGGCTCCGGCAGCCTCGATGAGCTGGTGTTGGACGGCACTCAGCTCGGTGACGATGGCGCCACTGCGCTGGCGGGGGGCGCAAGGGGACGCGAGGGGGACGAAGGGGGCGGGATGGGGGTCCTGTCCATATCCATGCAGGGGTGTGGGATTGGCGAGGCTGGCGTATCGGCCATCGCCTCGACCCCTCGCGCGTCCAGGGGAGTCCTCGTCAAGACTCTGAATCTCAGAGGAAACAAAGCGGGCGACGTGGGCGCCAATGCCCTCGCCGCCGCAATCGCCGATGAGGGTCCCGCTGGTGGCGAATCCGCATTCAGTACCCTTAAGACGCTCGATGTGGGTGCAAATAGGCTGGGCGCCGCGGGAGCCGTCGAGCTCATCCGTCATTCCGGGCCGGTAGAGAACCTGTCGCTGTTTGGAAACGAGGCAGTGGGCGACAACGGAGCGGTGGCCATGGTCGACGCGGTTCGAACGGGAGCGGGGGGGCAGAGGCTGCGCGTCCTTGACATCGGAGGATGTGGAATAGGGGAAGAAGGTATGACGACACTTTGCGATGCCTTGATTGACCATCCGACCGAGGTGTTCCCCGTGCTCGAGACGTTGGTAGTCGGGGGCAACCCGGGCGCAGTCGGCGACGCCTGGGAGGCTGCTCTGGAGAAGTTAAGGCAGGCACGTCCGACGCTAGACGTGGCATGGCGTGCAGCAGACGCTGGTGACAGCCAGGAACAACATCAACAAAAGAACAAGCTGTTGGAGCAGTATAAACAGCAGCAGGAGCTTCCGCCTCCAAGTACTCCTTAGTTTTTGACCGAAGGTGTGTGACGATAGCTCAGAGCTCCCCGGTTCCGCAGTCTGCTTCAATCACAAGACTTGACTCCCGCGCGAAGAAGAGAGCGACGATCCCGGGAGCTTGGGACATCAGGGCGAATATGATGAGCCCATAACCCCCAAGCTCGTGACGCTTAGCGACATTTCTGAGCTTCGCCCGTGCCACCTGTCTCACCGGTCGTCCCGAAGTTTCTGGCTTCAACGTGGTGCCATCCGCTCGCAGGCTTCCTTGAAAGTGGAATCCCGAATCGCCGCTCAGCTTCCTCCAGGATACTGCAGTCACCCCTCTCACTGCGACGTCTCTTGCCGCGTTAGCCGAGAAGAACACGAATGCGACGATGACCGTTCTCAACCCAGCGGCGTGGATAGCGCCTTCTGCAGCACACGCCGAAGAGTGCGCGAGTGGAGCCAGAACCCGCCGCACCGGTCCGATGCAAGTTGCCTCGCACTTTGGCAGCTGATTGCAGTTGAACACCGCGAAAGGGTCGAGCGACGCCGCATTTGTAAGTCCTTCCCCGTCTCTGCACGCTGTTTGGAACGTGGCAACGTCCAATGTGAATTGTGATGGGTCGACACATTTAATGAAGAGTTCCGCCGAATGTGTTGACGTTGCTCGAGTGGTGTTGGCAATTTCGACGTCCAGCCTCGCCGCTTCATAACGAGCCGCCGTAACAGGAGCGTGACGCGCACATATATCACGTCGCTCAGTCGATGCCGCCGCCAACTCTTGGGACAGTCTCCGGCTTCCGCCTGCGGCGGCATAGTTGTGTGCAAGCGAGTGGAGGTTTCGGGAGGCGAAGGTTCCATCGCACCCGGTTATGCACCCTGCACGAAATGATGCAAGAAACGGCAAGTAAGCCACCGCAATCAGAGTGATGGCGAGGGACGCTGCGACCGCCCTGACTGCTGCCATGCATGCGGGATGACCCAATGCTCCTGCGATTTTGACGAGCGTTGACTTCTTCTCTTGCCTTGCTGACTCACCACGGGTGAGATCCACGGGCGGCAAAACAGCCCCCGCTGGTGAGAGATGTCTTGCGATATGTTGAAAACTCCTGGCGAATCTGTACGCCATGTCGGCTGCTACCAGGCCGTCGATGACCGCATCTAAGGCATCCGACGCAGTTGAGAAAGCGGCAAAGTCCGGAGGGGATACTCCGAGCCAGTCGACCTCGGCAGCAGAGTCTGCTGCAGCGCCAAGTTTAGCTCTGATGTCGGCAGCACGGGTGGCGGCAACGGTTACTGGGTCAGAAGCATTGACCCGGCTAAACGCCTCGGCTGCCTTTTCCTCAACAACTCTTATCCTCTCGTTTTCAAAGGACGTAACGAGCTCAGCCGTCTTGTTCTCGAACGCGTCACCATCAGCCATGGCGTCATCTCTGACCACTTCGGTGAAGTTTGCATTGTTGCCCCTCGGAGGGGGATCGTAATCATCAAACACGGTTGGCACCCCTTTCATCATATCGGAAACTGCCCGCGGAATCATTGACGCGTCTGCAGCGAGGTCTACTCGCACGTCGTCTGCAATTCGCGAAATCTCCGCCGACATTGCCGAGGCGCTCTCACCGAGATCCCGGATAAATCCTTTTACATCAGGGGGCACATCAGGGATTTCACCAATTTGCAGTGCCGGTGGCAATGGTGGTGTGACGCTCGGGGTCATCCCGATGTTGATCGTGTCCAGCACAGCGCCCAGTCCGTTGAAAGCCTCGAACCAAGCACCAATTTTTGCCATCCTATCGGTGACCTCCCCAACGTAATCAACCACTGTTCCGACATAAGTGCTCACTGCTTCAGCTGCCATTTCCCTCACCTCTTCAAGACTATTTGCCGCTCCCAGTGCCATGGCAAGAATATTAGCGCCCGCTGCGACGTCCATCGAACCAACGTTCTCGCTTAACCGCTGCGCCATCGCGGTCACACTCTCGGTCACGTTCAAATTGACGTCCACCGTGACAGCGCCCAGAAAGGCAGTTCTGTTTCGCACAAATTCAGTGTCGTATGTCGTCCTCTCCTCCAGGAGGCCCAGGGTCATGTTGAGCCGGGACTCGCTGTTCCATCTATATGCCTCGGAAACGGGCGTGAGAGCGTCCTCCGGCAGGCGTATCCTCGCGCGGACCTCAGCCCTATCTTCATCTGAACACGATACTCTCCACGATATCTGGTCTGTGTCCTTTCTTCGGAGCGTTGTGACGATGCTTCGTTCGATAGCTGCGCATCGACTAGCAGTTGCTTGGGAGACCTCCACCGTGTTGTTGTTACGTGATTCCTTGTATGAAGCTCGCGAGAGCTCCACCCTTCTTCCCTCTTGAAGCCGTCGCATGCACGCATCGCCCTGTCGAGTTGCGCACGCCGCATACTCCTCCTCTGCCCGCCTGGTTTCAACCAGCGTGGAATTAAGCATTTTCCTCACCGAGGTCCATGAGATCGGAGCGGGGAGGACTAGGTCTACCAGAGCGCCGCAGGAAGAGAGGGAGCTGCACCACAGGAGAGCTACACTGAACAAAGCGATACTTCCGCGCGCATGCACCCCACGCCTGAAAGCATCGCTTTCTTCCTCCTTCCTCGAACAGGCCTCGCGCATCTCCCTTGTGAAGACGAAGCGTCGCGTCACAAAAGAGGTGTCCCGGCCAGCTCACCCGGCCAGAATTTTTTCCATATCGTGAAGTGCCACAAGAGCCCCACTCCGCCCCACACCGAGCCCGCAGACATGACCGCGACCGGGCCGACATCCATGTCGGCGCCGGTAACGGAGAATGTTACAGTTGGCACGCACCCTTCCCTGAGAAGTTCCCTGCGAAGGGACAGCAGCGGGGCCTCGTCGCTTTCGCTAAAGACCGGGTCGCTTTCGGGGTGGGATGCGATTCGCGCATCGCTCGTATCGCAGAACAGTAGAAGCCTAAGAGGCGGGTTGCCGCGCAAACATAAGAGCAGCAAACGTCTCCGCGAGTCATCGACGAAAGCAGTGAAAGACGCACGCGGAGGCGCGGCTGTTACGAGCCGCACCAGTCTCGGTTTCAGTGCGTCCGCAATTTACTTCCTCGTGCTGGAAAGAACTTGGTGGTACTGCGCCCTTGTAATCGCAGGCGTGTTTGCCTTGTCCTTGGGGGTTTGTGCACTGCTTTGTATGGTGGTCGGCGGCTTCCACGACCCTTTGGACTCGACCGCAACCGCACCGCTCCGTTTCGCGGCTAGTCACGTGTTGACCATGTCTTTCGGGACGGTAACTCCCGTCACTGACGCGAGCTACGCTCTGGCGGTGACCCAGTGCTTCCTCGGCGTCCTCCTGAACGTGTTCATGTTCACCTTCGTGATTACCAAGTTTCAACGGCCATTGGCCCACATGCTCCTAGCGGACTCCGCATGTCTCTGCACCCGAGCGGGCGAGCCTTTCATACTGGTGCGCATCGGTAACCTGAGGTGCAACACACTGCATCGTGCAGAGGTGACGCTCACTCTGCTTAGGAGGAAGAGGACGCCCGAAGGTGAGACATTCGTATCGAGGACAGCCCTGTCGCTGCAAGAACCACCACGGACACTCACAGCGGTGGCCACGGTGGCCCATAAAATAATACCCCAGGGGCCAGGAGGGGTGTTTATGGACCTCGCGACGGGGCGAAAAACATCAGAGGAGCTCAAGGATCTTTTGCTGCAGTGTATTGTCACAGCCTACGATCCAATCTACGACGCAGAAGTCTGCGCGGTGAAGGTGTACAGCGCTCATAATTTTGCAAGAGGCTGTGTGTATGCTGACGTCATGAACGTCGACGAGAAGGGCCAAGCGGTGGTCGACTTTGAGCGCATACATGATGTTCTGCCCCAAAAAGTGAAAATTTTCCCGCCGCTGAAAGACAGCTGGGAAGGTCCCGACATGAACAGGCCAGCAAGGATGCTTGAGGTTGTCTTTGGCGGTGGTCGCGCATGTCACGGGAGCAAGGACGATGCGTTCCCAACCCTGGGTCCATTGACTGCAATGGAGCAAGTGTGCAGCTATTGCTACAAGCTCGCACTGCTTCTGAACGAGGCCGGCATGGACTACATCCCCTATATCGCTAACATCAGCCTTGGGGACGACAAGCCCGACTGGCTCGAGGCTTGCAACCCAAAAAAAGAGACACCCGTCGCGCGTCTGCAAGGCAAGACAGAATGGATTGCAGGTAGTGATGCGATCATGTCAACGCTGGCAGAGATGGATGAAAGGGTCAGGGCGGTTGTTGCGAGAAGAAGGGAGGATGTCAACGAGGGGCACGAGCAGGTTATAAAAAAGGCCTACATGTCTGTTCTCGGTGGAGTAATGTTCGGTCCCACTGTGGGTCTCAAGAGAGCGGTTAAAATTGGCGGCGTCGGCGTGATGCTCCTTAAAATGGTAGGGCTGGTCACCCCTGACATCGAGAAAGAAGTCGAGGAGGAGATGAAGAAGCAGATGGAGCGGAAGGAGGCAGAAAGTGAGGCACCGAGTGACGATATTGTCGTAGATGTCGACAACGTGGATGAAGGACTGAACGTCAGATCTCTCGTGCAAACGTGCGTGTCGGAAGCATTCGACACGATCGAACGCCTCACAGCGCCTAGTCACGGCGACGAAGGACGGATGTTTCTCTGTGGCAAAGCTCCAGGGGTCATGGACTTTGGAGCAGCAGTCGATCTCGCAAATTTCTTCCAACCTTCATTTGAGGTGTTCCTCGCGAAACATGACATTCGATTCAGGATAGGGCCCAACTGCCGAGCTTGGCACGCGCGCATGACATCTTTACCTCACTGGCGTTCGGGTATGGGCGCTGGTCACAGCGATGGGACGGCGGCAGCCATGAAGACGATAGTCACGAAATTAGTGTTGTGGTCCAAGGATCCCGGTTACCCGGAAAGGGCCGCCTCTGAGGAACTGCTGCGATCCACCATGCGAGATTTCCCCCCAGCCTACATCGAGGATACTGGGAAAGAAGAGATGCGTTCGGATGACATGGATGCTGTCAACGGTGGAACTAGTTTGAACTCTGCAACTGCGAAGTTGTGTGTGTAAAAGGTAGACTACGAAGGTAACAATCACCAAATGTCCGGGAACAGGTAACACTGATTCTGAAATTATATTCATGATTATTCTTCAAAACCAGCCGTGTCATATGATATGACTAAGTACTCAGTGTTATATTCAACGCATTTACCTTTGAATGTATTATCAGCGTGAGGTTAGCACTAACTCTTCCCCGAGGGCTTTTTCCAACTGCTCTCGGACCTCGCGACCAAAACCTTCTGCGCACCCGCGTGGTGAACTGATATTCGGACTGCCATAGGCGGGCAGCACGACTCTTACCCCGCCTCGATCCGTCTATTTCGTCTCGATATCCTGAAGCTGCGCTGAACAGCACGAAGTCCGCGTCGGCGCCCGATCAAACCGCCTTTTTGAAGTACAACGATGCCCCCCAAACTTTCGCTCGCGGAACAAAAGAAGAAGCTCAAGGAGAAGGCGCAGCGTGCCAAGGATCAAGAGAAGAGGGAGAAAGACAAGGAACGCGCCGAGCGTAAGACCCAGGAGCAGAAGGACAGGATCTTTGGCCTCAAGAACAAGCATACCTCAAAGCACGCCCAGCAGGTTGTGCAGGATGTTGAGCGAAACATGAAGCAACTGCCCGGGGAGCAGCAGAAGGCGGAGGCAAAGAAACGCGAGAACGACAAACGCAAAGCCGCCGAGGAGCAGGCACAACGCGAGCTCGACGAGATGATGGGCCTTGCCATCAAACAGCCCAAGGTTCCCGAGGGGGTTGACCCCAAGACCATCCCGTGCGAATTCTTCAAGAAAGGCAGATGTGCCAAGGGCTGGAAGTGCAAGTTCTCCCACGAGAAGAACACGCGCAAGGGAACTGAGAAGATCGACCTTTTCGTTGACCACAGAGACGATGCTGAGAAGGAGAAGGATTCGGACAAGATGGACGACTGGGATCAGGATAAGTTGGAGAGCGTGGTGAAGGAGAAGCACTCGGGGGAGAATCAAAACAACAAGACTGATATTGTGTGTAAGCACTTCCTGGAGGCCGTTGAGAAACGCTTATACGGATGGTTCTGGGTGTGCCCCAATGGCGGAAATGAGTGTAAATATCGCCACGCCCTACCCCCGGGGTATGTCCTCAAATCCCAGCTCAAGGCGATGATGGAGGAGGAGAAGGCCAGCCAAAGGACAGATGAGGAGATTCTGGAGGAGGAACGCGCCAAGATTGGGGAGGGCGTTCCCGTCACCCAGGATACTTTCGCTGAGTGGAAGCGCGCGCGGGACGCGAGGGTGGCACAGTCCAAGGCGGACGTAAAGCAGCGGCGCATCGATGAGGGTCGCCTGTCCGGCCGCGAGCTCTGCGAGGGTGGCTTGGTGGAAAGCGGCGGACGCGAGGAGGCTGGTGCAATGGAATACATCAAGCGCGACACGTCGGCAGATGACGCCGCTGAGGCGCGGGCAAAAGAGGAGGCCGAGATAAATCTTGCGCGTATGCGCGCGATGTTCTCGGCGTCTGGAGGCGTGGAAGGGAGCGACAGGTCCGAGTGGTTCGCGCAGGGTGGACAGGATGACGAGGATGATGATTTTTTCGTCGATGACGACGACCTCGATCCAGATGAGCTCGCAGCCATGCTGGGACACGCCGCCGTGGGAGGCGACGGACCGGCTCCGACGCTTGGAACAGACGACGGACCGGCAATCATCAGTGCCAGTAACAGGGCTCGGGCGGCGGCGGCGGCGGCGGCTCGACGTCGTCAGGCTGCGGGTGGTGATGAAGCGACGGATCAGGCGCTCTCTGGATTTCTGTCCCACCTCGACGGCGTGGATGGCGCACACAGTGGAAGCGGCGCGCGCATCATCGGCACTATCAAGCACAGGGAAAAACCGAAAATGGTGAAGCCCAAAAAGAACAGCGGCAGGAAGGACGACAGCGATGACGAGCCCGAAGAGGAGCTCGATCCCGAGCTCGCCGCGTTGCTGGCGCGAAAGACCGACGCGGCTGCACAGTTGAAGGAAGTCAACATTCACACCGGGCTGGTTACAAAATCTGGGGCTAAGTCCAAGGCGGTGCTCGAAAAGGAAGCACGGGAGGCTGCGGAGAAAGCGAAAGCCTCGAAAAACGACGACCCTTTCGCTGTTGATGATGACGACATCGACCTCGGCGACCTAGTGGCGGCGGTGAGCAAAGCCCCGGCGAATAACGACGACCCTTTCGCTGTTGATGATGACGACATCGACCTCGGCGACCTAGTGGCGGCGGTCAAGCGCTAGCTAGAATGAGAAAACAACATCAATCCGGAAAACCGATTTCGTCATGTATTCTTCCATTTTGTCTCACCACCTCCGTGCCCTGTCACTACGCGCCCAAACTTGGGTAGCCGCTTTTTGCCACGTGTCAGCCCACGTGTTGCCCGCGCCGCGTGATTGATTCCAAATGATATGGGCTGATGAGACCAGCCAGCCTGAGTTATCATATTACGGAGGGGGAAGGAAAAGCATAACGAGATCCGGAGGTATCGGCACTTCCTGAGGACGGCCGCTGCAGGCGCATAGGGGAGCGGGGACCACCGTGGATAAGGTGTTAGGACCGATGTCTCACAGCGCCCATAGGCTGTCGGAGCGACGTGGTCATCCCGTGAGCAACGCGTCGCTTGAGATCCCGTCGTCCAAAACTTGGTCCGGTTCTTCTTCCCCCGCAGGTTTCGAGGGTGGACTGACCTCACCCACGTCGCGGAACATCTCGCCTTCTGGGTCGCGCTTGTCGCCGTCGAAATACAGCGGGGCTAAGAATGCCGGGGTCAAGGCGCGCGAGCGCTCGCCTCGCTCCCCCAGCGGCAAAATGGGCGGCCTGCTGCCCAGGCGGGGGAGGAAGAGGCGTTGGCGACGCCGCGTGAGAACCATCTCGCTCGTGGTCGTGGTTCTGCTCTTCGTATACTTTTTCGGACGGACCACGTACCAGCTCTCCTTCTTCATCAAGGCGGCACAACAGAGGTACTGGTACCACCCGCTGGAGGTGCACCGACCGATCCCATGCGGAACGGACACGGCTCCGCTGGACTCTATGCTGGCGGCACTCTCCCCGCCGAAAACCACGGATGGGTTCGTGGACGCCGAGGAGTACCAGACGAGCGGAGCAAGGAAGGTGCCCAGGGTGGTCCCGGGCACCTCCGACGGGGTCGTGGTCGAGGTGTTACCGGACACCAAGACCCTGAACCGTGCCGGCGGGGGAGCAGGGGTGAGGCAGACGAGGCGGCTGCTGGGAAACGGCGGCGAGGGAAAGGAGAGAGCCTCGGCTCTCGGGCGGAAGGGGGGTGCGAGGGGTTCTCAGGTGTCGCGCGGGAACCCGATGGTCGAGGGGGATAGCGCGGGCGCGCTGACCGGTGGCGATGGGAATGCTGATGCCGCGGTCAATTCGAAGCCGAGGTTCGCCATTCTGACCCTGTGCGACGCGAAAACGGGTTACATATGCACGGCGAGCGCGGCAAACAAGCGGCGGTACGCAGAGCTGCATGGGTACGACCTTATCGTCGCGACCGAGGTGGCAGACCGCACTCGCCCGGCTGCGTGGTCGAAGATTTTGGAGGTGCGCAAGTACCTACCGGCGTACGACTGGCTGATGTTCATCGACGTCGACACGCTCATCATGAACCCCAACATTCGGCTCGAAGATATTGCAGATGACTCGGTGGATCAGATAATCGGCGCCGATCACAACGGGGTGAACAGTGGGGTGTGGATGGTGAAGAATACACCGTGGATGATGTGGTTCCTGGACGAGCTGTGGGCGCAGGAACACCTGGTCAGGGGTAACTATCTGTTCCACTACGAGCAGAGGGCGTTTCACCACCTGTTCCAAACAGTCCCGTGGTCCCGGCAGAAGTCCGTCAAGGGACAGAAACCCTATCCTGGGGCGGCCACGGTGAGGGCACACTCGAAGATTGTTAACCAGTGCGTGTTCAACTCGCTCTTGCCGTGGTACGTCTCGGGCGACTTTGTGTTGCACTTCGCTGGGCTCAAGGGGGTGTGGGAGTGCGTCATCTTCTGGCACTACTTCGACCTCAGCCAGGAGCAACCGGGCATGCGGGTGACAGAAGAGCAGTGGTTCGCGGAGACGGGAAGTATCAAGCAGGGAAAAGCGTCGACGCTGTGGAAATGCATGAAATTCAAGACGCTCTTCTAGCGAGTTTGGGTTAACAGTAACACTTAGACGTTTCAGAAAATTATCATAATAGCGCGGCAAGTCTTGGATCTGCCCTGAGCTTGGCATCCAACTCCAGGAATCGTCGCTTTGATATCT
>Ga0181571_10001421_pt1 | contig 17273 bp, 8 predicted proteins | sample 101ome_17_FD_132440 | JGI IMG/M metagenome (GOLD analysis project Ga0181571, IMG submission 132440) | Coastal salt marsh microbial communities from the Groves Creek Marsh, Skidaway Island, Georgia - 101407AT metaG (megahit assembly) | ecosystem: Environmental > Aquatic > Marine > Intertidal zone... | reverse complement strand
GCCATGCTGCTGAATCTGCTCGATAGCCTTGCCAAAAAGGTGAGGTAGGACCTGATCGATATGAAAGTCCGCACCAATCGGCCCTTGGCGATACCAGCCATAACGATCCTGCGCCTTGGTCACCCCTTCCTCGCGATCCGGTGCCGCTGTGATTATTCCAGTATCCACCCAGACATAGGGCGGCATGTCCAAGGAGCCACAATGAGCGTAGTAACGGTCAAATCCATTGATATCAGGGCCATTGGCAACAGCTTTGGTAAAGTCAATTACCTTACCGTCAGGCTTATGCCAGTCCCAACCTAGATGCCACTTACCTATCATGGAGGTTTGATATCCAGCCTCTCTGAGCCTGTGACCTAATGTAGGTCGGCTGGCAGGTATGAGGTGCTCGCTCGTGCCACTGAGTACACCTCGTGCCAGGCGCGAGCGCCAATTGTAGCGACCAGTCAGCAATCCATATCGGGTAGGGGTGCAGACCGAACTCGTTGTGTGGGCATCAAGGAAAGTCATCCCCTCTTCAGCCAGCCGCTGGAGTCTGGGGGTCTTGATCCGGCAGTTCGGATTGGTAGGAGAAATATCTCCAATTCCCAGATCATCGGCCATGATCAAGACAATGTTGGGGGGCGTTGCAGCCTGAGCCTGAGCCGCCTGTAACAGGATAAGGCAAGCCAGAGCCCCAAGGCATCCGGAGGTCAATCTAACGATTAAAGATGGGAGCGTGATCATGAGCCAAACAGGGGACGTTCAAACCTCAACATGTTGAGGTTTGAACGATCCGTCAAAGCCTAAGTGAAATCAGCTTTGGCCCCCTCACTTCGCTAGTGACTACTCCTGTGGGATCACATGAACGGTGTGATGCACCCGGGTGCGAATCGATTGGCCAGAGCCAGTCAACAAATCAAGATTGAGTTCAAGCATGTGTGCTGGGCGCCAATCCTGCACCCTCAGATCAACGCTCAACTTGTCTGCAGACAAGCGCGCTTCAAGCAGTGAAAGCGTACTCCACCCGGTCTGCTTCTGATCCGGGGCCACATCCCGCTGACCCAACAGGTATTCCTGAGAACCATAAGCCTGATCCCAAAGGATGTCTGAGGCGCGCAGACTGTAGCGACTGAGTTCGTTGGCACTCTCTGAATCCAGAGCTTGTGAAAAAGTAACCCTCAGGCCGCTGGGAGTGGTCTTCAAACCCACAGGCATAGCCAGTGGTTGACCCGTGTATCTGACTCGATCAAAACCGCCAGATTGTGCGGCGTTGGACTGCCAACCTTTGAGACCACTGAGGTAGAGTTGACCATCTCCCGGACTGAAGCGCATGCGCATGACACTCGAGGTCGGGCGAAGAGGAATTTTGACGACCCCACCCTGCATCTGTCCCTGCACCGATTCCTTGAGAACCAGATAAAGGGAGCTCTGACCGTAAGAACCATGAAGCATTTGTCCTTGCAAGGGGCCCCATCGATCACTGGTCACCCAGCCCTGTCCACCGCCCGAATTATCCACACCCTTGGGAAGCCAAGCCAGTGGCCTGGGCTCTTCGGATGGATCCCATTGGGTTGGCCTGCCACCGCGCCTTGCCTCCACTGTGGCCGTGGTTTTCATCGCATCGCGGTGCTCATAGGAATCCACGACACCCAGAAAGTCATCTGGTTCGACCCAATTGATGGGACAGCGAGGCACAAAGGTGCCCTCATTATCACCGGTCGTCACCTGGCCGGTCGGACTGACCCCAATCCCATTGGGAGCACGCAGACCGCTGGCATAGCGGGTCATGGTCGATCCGTCACGGCTGACCTTGAGCACGGATCCGTGATGGGCACTCATCCGCTCGAAGCTGCGTCCTCCACCTCGTACAGGTGAGCCAAAGGCAAAAAGAAAATTTCCTTCTGGATCGGTGTGAAGGTCGAATAGGAAGGCATGGAACCCGGAGGTTAGCTCCCAGTCATTATTAAAATTCTCGTAGTAGTCAGCTTCACCGTCCTGATTCAGATCATGAAATCGAGTGATCTGATCATCACTCACCGTATATATCAGGTCATCCACAATTTTCAGACCCAAAGGCTCGTGAATCCCAGATGCGAAACGTTTCCACTCCAGCGTATCGAGATCCTCATCAATGCCACTGACAATCCACACATCTCCATCCCAGGTGCACAGGGCTGCTTTGGTGCTGTCAGCAAAGAAATCGAAACCCCCAATGCGTAACTCCAGGCCGTACGGATTGCCATCTGGCAGCGTCAGACGATCCAGGACATAGGCTTCGCCCGCTTCCTCGGAAGCCAATTCGCCGTGACTGAGCAAGACCTCGGGCCATCGAATCGGGCCCCCTTGAGTCCACCGGGTCAAAGGCTGAGCCTGACGCCCATTGGAAGAAGGCAGCACATCTCCTTGCCGCCCAATCAATATCTCCGCCTGATAGGCTCTGGGTGAAGGGGGTAACTTGACGCACAATTGACCTTCAACCTGGACCAAGGAAGCTTCAGCGGGAGCGCTAACCAACCCAATGCGGGCCCCAGATACGAGCCATTGCTTGGCATCTTCTGCCTTGGCCTCATCATTCAGATCGCTCACGGCCACCCAAAGGGTCTGATCATGTGCTTGGATTTCTAAAAGACGTGAAATGGCAGTGTCCCCATCACCCTGAATCAGCGATGGATGCTCCAGAACTCGGGTTGAACCCACAGTGTATTCGAGCACCACTTTATCGCCGTGACGGTAGAGTCCCTCATAATGAGCCCAGTCCTTGGGCAGAGGACCCAAAGGTGGGTAGGCGCTCACCCTGGGTTCCTGGAAGGATCCCTGAGTGTTGGCCCAGCCTGGGGCGGCACGATTACGAATCAGGGGTGCGGTCCTGAGATTAGGAAAAGCGCCATGACCACCGGTGAAGGGCAAGCCTTCGAGCCTCAGCCCACCGTCCAGCCAGGCGGCTGCCATGCGCATGGTGTCGGTATCAAAAACCACCGCAGCCTTCCCTTGTGAGTCTAACTTCAGGACCTGACCACGAAAGGCAATGTTCTCACCCAGTGAGTCATTACCAACGCGAACCGCTGTCCCGATCAAGGATCCATATTTGGGATCAAGCGCCTCACCAGCGCCATCGATCACTTGATTGGTCGGCGCACGCGAGGAGGCAACCTTGAACGACTCCCAGGCATCTTGATCCCATGAAAGCCCCTGCAGATCCGAGGTGGCATGCAACCAATGAGCCCCTCGAATAACCTCTCGAGTGCCTCCGGGAGGGATCCAGGAGAGGATGCAACCCTGACCACCGGCTATGTCATGATAAGTCAGCTCGAAAGGATGCAAACCTGGCTCCAGATCGATGGTAAAGGTTTTTTCAGCAAACGAGTGGGGCCCCAGAAAATCGAGTCGATTTTCATCATCCAATTTCAAGCGGGCACCATCATCGGATTGGAGGAAAAATTGGTAGGTTCCCGCCTCCTCAATACGTAATGATCCCTGCCACTGAACCATGAATTGATCGCTCAGCTTGGTGTCAGCAAAAGTGTCTTCACCATTAGGGAAGGCTATCCATGGATCCACTCGGACTAAAAAGGGACGAGTCCGGTTCAATCGGTTGAGGGTTCTTTGCCAGTCTCGACGGACTTGGTAATAGGAACCGATCAAGCCAGGCTGCATACCTGGAGGCTGACGTTCGGCAAGCTCATAAAAACTTCCCAACATCGCCTCAAACTGCCTTGTGGCATCCCCATCGGCATAATCCTTGAGGGGAGAAACCCCATTCTCAGCATAACGTGGCATGATCGTATCAGCGATCCAGCGCTGAGGGTGATGCATCCACTGATAGAAATAATCATGACGCAGCCTGGATGGGACTAGCTTGAGGTTGGGGCCAGCACCTTCGAAAACAGCCAGAGCTGGCTGGTCACCGATGGCATGGCAGGCATTGCAACTGAATCCCTCCACCCCAACCAATTTTTGCCCCATGGCTACGGAAGCTTCAGTGAAAGCAGGTGCCTCATCCCGCTGAGGACTCAGTCCATGCCCATGGGCAATCCCTACAGCCAGGTTCTCAGCGCGACTTGGCCAGGCAGGCATGCGAGCGGCAAGCCAGGGGCGGGTGGGTTCGGGGTTCTCTCCCTTGAGCAAGGCACTCAGCCAGTCGGTGTTGAGCTTTTGCCCTGCGTGGTCGATGGAAGGGATGCGCTGAGGCGGCTGGGTAGCGGCTTCACCATCCTGCTTGGCTGGTACAGGCCGAACGAGGTGAGCCACCTCTTCCTCATAGGCACCTATGCTCGCCGGGCGACCGTGGCGCTGGTGACAGGCCGAGCATTGAAGTGATTGCATTTGCCTCTGGGCAAATTCAACCGGACTGTAGCGACCGAGTGACTCGACCACTTTCTTAAGCTCCACATCAGCAAGGTGTAGACCAGAAAGGTCCTGCTGGAACCTTGGAGCCGCACTGTCCTCACGGGTTGGGTCCAGGCATCCTTCCTTGGACAGAAGGGCGTTAAGCATTGGGGGCGCTTTCATGGTAGAGCTCACCCCATCAAGATCATGGCACTGCAGGCATCCGGAGGAAGCGATTAATTGTTTCCCCATGACAGGATCACCAAAAGACAGATCGCCTGACTCAGAATCAGATTCACCCTGAGACAGGAGGAAGCTGGCCAGATCGCTAGCCTCCTGAGATGTCAGGCTAAAATTGGGCATGGCCGTCGCTTCGTGGTGTTTTTCAGGGGCAAGCAGGTAGGCAGCCAGTGCACCAGGCTGGTATTTTTGGCCCATTGCCAGGAGCGAAATGCGATCGGAATTTTCACCGTTGATCTGATGGCAACCAATGCAATTGAGCTCACGAAAAAGATAGCCTCCCTCCTTCACATTGCCATCACCGCTTGAGGTCACCGAACCTCGCTGTTGTGCCAGGAAGGCGGCGATATGAGCGGCGTTCTGAGCAGCTCCTTTTCCACGGAAGATCTGCGGCATGTGGGAAGAAGCTCTGAGGCTCTGGGGGTCGGCAATCCAACGTGCCATCCATGCGGGTTGAAGCCGGCTGCCAACACCATTGAGTGAGGGTCCTCGCCACTGGGCTTCTGGCATCAGGATGGACGCATCGCTCTGGTGGCAGGCCACACAATTCAAGTCGGCAAGTTGGTGCCTTGCCTGACGCAATCGATCCACATCATGGGTCTCGGACCACTTCAGATGACTCGCTGACAAAGGTTCCTGCAGAAAATCCTCCCCAGACCAATACACCCGGAGTTGTGCCTCGTCCTGATCTGGGCTGCGATAGGTGATCTTCAGCCGATGAGGACCTGGGGCAAGAGTCAGGTCTTCAGAAGGGGTCCCAAGCGTCTCCAGGATTTCCTCGCCATTCACACTCATTACAGCCTGACCACTTCCCTTCATTTCAAAGCGAAGTTTCTGTCGCCGATCCACCACCAATTGAGCCTCAAGCACGCACTGGAATGACCCGTGAACTAAGAATGGAGTCGCTGTTTGGTCTACCGGAACGAATAAGGCCATTTCAGGTTGAACCCGATGATCTTCTCTATCGCCCTGAGTGAAAGTCAGCCGTGCTTCGGCATATGAGTCAGATACAAGACAGGGAGATAGGAGCCAGAACCAAAGCAACCGCCCTGGCCAGTATAGGGAGGCAGCATGAGCAAAACCGCGTGGCAAAAGCATTGAGTTCAAAAAGCATGATTGACGCATAAGCAGTGAATAAATGAGACAAGATCTGCGACACAATCAAGTCATAAGGACCATAAAACCCCACGGGGATGGGTCTGGACTTTTCTAGATAACTGGGCTGCAATCAGATCATGAGAAATCCCTCCTTATTCTGGAAGCGGATCCATGAGGTCGTCGGCCTTACCATGATGGCCTGCAGTATGGTGATCATGCAGGCAGAACGTCCCAACATCGTTCTGATCATGGCAGATGATCTGGGTTATGAATGTCTTAGTGGTCACGGTAGTCAGTCCTATCATACCCCGGAGCTGGACGCCTTGGCCTCCAGAGGGATGCGGTTTGAACATTGCTACAGCCAACCACTTTGCACTCCTTCCAGGGTTCAGATCATGACCGGCCGATACAATCATGCTAATTACACCCATTTTGGCTATCTGGATCCTGCAGAAATCACTTTTGCCAACCTCGCTAGGGAGGCGGGCTATGCCACTTGCATTGCCGGTAAGTGGCAACTCAATGGACTGACCTACAAACTGGAAGGTCATCAAGATAACAACAGACCCGCGAAGGCTGGTTTTGATGAATACTGCCTCTGGCAACTCACTCAACCCAAAGCTCGTGGAGAACGCTATGCAGGAGCGCTGATCGAACAGAACGGGCAATTGCGGGAATACTCGGATGCAACTTATGGGCCTGATGTTTTCACCGATTTCCTCATCGATTTTATTCAACGTCATCGTGAGGTGCCATTCTTAGCCTATTATCCAATGGTTCTAACCCATGATCCATTTGTACCCACTCCCAGCAGTCCCGAATGGCAATCAGAGCGAAATCGAAAAGATCCGAAGTTTTTTGCTGACATGGTGCATTACATGGATCATCTGGTCGGGCGGATTGTGCGCACACTCGATGAACTCAAGCTGAGCGAAAACACCCTGGTGATCTTTACCGCCGACAATGGGACGCACCGCTCGATTCGATCCAAATGGGACAACCGAATCATTCAGGGAGGCAAGGGAACGACCCCAAATGCAGGGACCCATGTACCCATGATCGCTTACTGGAAAGGTAGGACCCCGACGGGAAAGACAAGCTCAGATCTCATTGATTTCTCGGACATACTACCCACCTTTGCCGAAGCCATGGGCATCACACACCCCAACCCCGCTGTAGTCGAAGGGCGTAGTTTCCTCCCTCAGCTAAGGGGTGAAAAAGGCAACCCGCGTCCTTGGACCTACTGCTGGTATGATCCTCTCTGGGGAAATCTTGATCAGTACAAAAATCAGTTTGTTCGCGACCACCGGTTCAAACTCTATCAGGATGGTCGATTTTTCGATGTGCAAGAGGATGAACTCGAAAAGAATGTGCTTCTGCCAACCGAGCTTTCTGGGGATACCTATCAGGCCCAACAATCGCTGATCAAAGCGCTGGAGAGCATGCCTCGCTGGGCTCCCAAGCCACCCAATAAAAAACCCTGAACAAATCATGCACAATCCAAGCGGCCTGGAACTATCTTCTCGACGACTGAGCAAACGACTCTTTCTCAAGGTGAGCAGCCTCTCAACCCCAGCGGTGGGACAACTATTTGGACAGCCTATCCCTACCGAGGATTGGCCACTGCGCTTGGGATTGATTTCAGACATTCACTACGCCGATTTACCAGTAGCAGGGAGTCGTCATTACCGAGACTCGATTCAGAAAGTGAGGGAGGCAATCGCTCGATTCAATGATGCTCAAGTCGACGCAGTTTTATGCCTGGGTGATTTGATTGATTCGGGGAGTACGGTAGAGAAGGAGCTTGGACATCTCCAGACAATCAGGGAAGAGCTCAAGCAGCTCCAAGCACCGATTGCTTTTGTATTGGGCAATCATTGCGTTTGGGGCCTAACAAAACAGGAATTCCTCACCGGCGTTGGGCAGGCATCTGCCTATCAATGCATTCGACTCAAAGGTATTCGGCTGATCCTGCTTGATGCCTGCTACCGCCACGATGGTGCCCCATATGGAAGGCAAAACTATGACTGGAAGGAGGCGGACATCCCCATCTCACAACAACTCTGGTTGGAAAAAACCCTACAGGATTCAGAAGAACCTGCCCTGGTCTTCGTGCATCATCGCCTTGATGTGGACAACCACTACGGCATCCGCAGTGCAGCCAAAGTACGGCGCATCCTCGAGGAATCGGGGCAGGTGGCCGCTGTCTTCCAGGGCCACAACCATCTCAATGCGCATCAAAGGCTGGAAGAGATTCACTACCTCACGATGCAAGCCATGATCGAAGGAAAATGGCCCGAAAAAAATGCCTATTCCCTCATACACTTCAACCCTGCGAAAGGGGATTTGATCATCGAGGGAGTGCACGACCAGGCTTCCTATCAGATCAAGAACCTCGCATGAAGTGGTTTCCCCGCAATTGGCCAGCCAACCGGTTGCTAAGACACCTGCTGCAGTGTCTGGTTTTATGCTGTTACGGACTTCTGGTGTTGATCCTGCTTGTCGCAGGGTTATTCCTGGCATTTCAACATCCCTCATTCTCTGGATGGGCATTGCGAACCCTTCTTACGGCTGGATTCAAACCTTTTCCTGAAGCCATTGCTCCTGCCGTCCAGGAGACAATCCCTGCTACCTTAAAGTCGAACAGGCTCGGCATCCAGCCAGACAGCTTATTTCAGTGGGATCATGCCTGGCATGTGCATCTGAACTTTACAAGCAACCAATGGGCAGCCCTCTCTCCGGTGAAGATCCCAACCCTGTCTGGAAAATTAAGCCCACAAATGACCTTACGTAATCCACATGCCAGCCGAGCAGGGTTGCTTGGCGTGATTGGATGGGACTTACCCTGGTCCCAGGCTCTCTCACTTGACTTTGAAGGCTTACACTTTGTCGCTCCTCGGGTTCGCTACAAGGGCAATGGGACCTTTCTTGAATCCAAAGACCGTTACAAACGCTCCTTCAAATTGAAGCTCAGCCCGGAAGAGAACCCCGCCGGGCTGCTAGGTCACCAAACCCTCAACTTCCACTCGCTGCTGGCGGATCGAACACGTATGAGTGATGCCCTGGGTTATGCCTACTTTAAGGCAATCAACATCCCAAGCCCTCGCACCAGCTACCTGGATCTGACACTTGCCATTGAAGGAATCCTGCCTGCGTCCCACTTGGGCCTGTATCTCATGGTTGAAAAACCTGACGGTCAATGGCTCGACTCACAATGGGGTCAATCCGGAGGCGCCTTGCTAAAGCCAGTCACGATGAAGCTGTTTGATGAACTGGAAGGAGGCTGGGAAGCTTATGAAGCTGTTTACGACCCGAAGACTCCCTTGAGCGAAGCTCAGCAAGCGCACCTCATGTCAACCATCAGGTGGTTCAACCAACCCGATCAAGAGGGGTTTCAAGCTGGTTGGGAAACCTACTTCGATCTGGAATCGGTGGCACGATTCTTCGCTGCTCAAGTATTGCTCTCAAACTACGATGGTATTCTCTTTAACGGGCAAAACTTCCTGATGACGATGCAGCCGCAAACCCATCGTATTGCCTTCGCGCCGTGGGACCTGGATCACAGCTGGGGTGAGTTCCCCCTGACCGGAACACTGGAGCAGCGAACCCGCGCTAGCATCACTCACCCATGGATAGGCGATCAATTCTTCGTGGAACGCTTGTTTCAATCTGAAGTTTTTTTGCGACTTTATAACCAGGCCTTGCGCGATCAGCTCCAGTTTCCCTTCACCTTGGAGCATATCAGTCAGCAGATGGATCGTTTGGCTCCTCTTATCCGCCCCGTCCTTCAGCATGAACCCGCGCCCACAACAGCCCAGTTTGACCAAGCTCAAGCTAGCCAGGCGCAGGCATCGGTGTCAGGCAGCGATACCAAAGGAACAGAACATCCATCGCATCAAATCAAGGTCTTCATTCAGCAAAGAAGGGAATCGGTCCTAGCTCAGCTTGAAGGACGGGAGGTCGGTCAGATAATCACTTTTGAAATGGGGTCAAGCCCTGACCCAGAATAGCCAGTTGAGCCTTGATTTTTTGTTTGGATTGAGGGTTCATGCTCATCATGAACCGTTTCACCATCCCTGCGCGCAAGCAAAGTTTTAAGTGGCGATGCCTTCTTGGCATGCTTCACGGATTCACCGCCTCAATACTCATGCAAGCCGCCACTCACCAAGTCTATGTTGGCACCTACACGGGAAACCAAAGCCAGGGCATTTATACTTTTGAGTGGGATGATCAAAGCGGAGAAAGCACTTCCGAAGTCAGCCTAGCTGCGTCATCGGAAAACCCCTCCTTCCTGGCCTTGCATCCTAACCTGCCTCTGCTCTACGCCGTCAATGAAACCAGTTCGTTCGAATCAAAAGAAACCGGAGCTGTCACAGCTTTTCGTCTGTCGGAACAGACCACATCGCTCGAACCTATTAACCAAGTAGCCAGTCGAGGCAAAGCACCTTGCCACATCCAAGTTGACGCCTCCGGCAAGTGGGTGCTTGTCGCCAACTACAGCAGTGGCACAGTTGCTGTCCTACCTATTGAGTCAAATGGGGGCCTGGGATCTACGGCTGATGTGGTCGAACACCTTGGCTCCAGCGTCAACCCTTCTCGTCAGGAGGGCCCACATGCTCATTGCATCAACCTGGACCCTAAAAACCGCTTTGCTGTGGCCGCCGATCTGGGAGTCGACAAACTCTTTGCCTATCCCTTTGAACAGGCAACAGGGCATCTCAATCTGTATCGAGCCACATCCATTTCAGTCAAAGCTGGTGCAGGCCCACGCCATTTTACCTTTCACCCTACATTGCCCTTTGGCTATGCCATCAACGAATTGAACAACACCATCACAGCCGTGGCGATGGATGAAGATTCAGGCAGGATGACGATGCAGGCATTCCAAACCATCGAAACCCTGCCCGAGGGCTACGATGAGACTAGCTACACGGCAGAAATCATGATGCATCCAAGTGGGCATTTCCTTTATGGATCCAATCGTGGGCATGACAGCATTGCGGTTTTCCAGATTGATCAGGCCTCAGGAAAACTCAAATTGGTCGAGCTCGAACCGACTCAGGGCAAGACCCCTCGCAGTTTCGGCATTGACCCTGCGGGTCGTTTTCTCCTGGCAGCCAACCAAGGGAGTGACACCATCGTTGTCTTCAAAATCCAGGAACATTCTGGTGCTCTCGAACCCACCGGACATACCATCAAAGTACCAACCCCTGTCTGCGTTGTGTTCCGATAATTGAGACCAAGCCCGCCTGAAATCCTAGAAGGGGGTGCTGGTGAGTGACCTTCACGGCGGTGTTTTGATACGAAGAAAGCTTCCAGGTGGCATCAATCATGCTGGAAATTAAGGGCTCAACCGGATTCAAACCCATGACCACTGCCTTCACGAAATGCCCAATGACGGGTCGCTTCACCTTGCCAAATTTTAGAGCCTTCGCCTTACTATTTCTTTGTCTGGGCTGGCAGAAAGTGGCCGCCAATCTAATTATTTCCGAGGTGATGTATCATCCTCCCAAGGCCCTGGAGGAGTCACTTGGCCAGTCACTGGAATTTATCGAGCTCTACAATCACGGCGATCAGGCAATGACCCTGGATGGCATGGCTTTTGTCGAAGGTATCCTGTTTGACTTCCCAGCTGGCATCCTGCTTGAGCCAAATAGCTATCTGGTTGTCGCCAAAAATGCTCAGGCGATCAGAACCCATTACGGTATCACTAATGTGGTGGGTGATTATCAGGGATCTCTTGATAATACAGGGGAAATGATCCGGCTAGTGGATGCATTCGGTGAAGGAAGGATCCGGTTTCGCTATGGCAGAAGTGGGTCTTGGCCAGCCTCGGCAGATGGTGCTGGCGATTCACTTGTGCGCCAGGATCCAGAAGGGGACAACGATGATGCTGCAAGCTGGGGCCATAGCTTCCTGATTGGAGGATCACCAGGCAAAGCAGAGCCGGCCAGAGGCCAGGACCCCACGCTCAGGAGGCTCGTTCAAAACGGAAGCCCAGGGCATTATTTTAAAGGAATCAAGGAACCGTCTCCGGGGAGCACTGATTGGACAAAACCAGCCTTTGTTCAAGACGGTGACTGGCTGGCTGGGCGCTCAGGCTACGGCTACAGCAACAATGAGGCGGAGCGATCCCAGCTGACCACCCTCTTGGATGACATGCGCAATGCCTATCTCTCGGTCTATGCCAGGATCCCTTTTGAAATCCTTCCCCAGGATCTGGAGACCCTCAACACCCTGACCCTCACCATGCACTATGACGATGGCTTTGTCGCTTACCTCAATGGTGTTCGAGTAGGCAGCCAGGGTGTCTCTGGCAACCCACCCGCGTTCGACCAGGCTGCCAGCGCTGGTTCGGACTATGATCCTGTCACGTTGAACCTGACAGGGCAATCGAGCCTCCTTGTGGCTGGAACCAACTGGTTGTGCGTGCAGGGCCACAACGTTGGGATTGGCAACAGCTCCGACTTCATTCTCAGCCCACAACTCGACCTGGAGCTTGAACCAACCCCCAGTGTGGAGTTTCAGCAAAGGGCGCTCGTCATCAACGAAATAGCTTCCAACCGAAGCCTCCAACCAGACTTTATTGAAATCCACAACCCTACCTCAGAAGCGATAAATATGGGCGGCATGTGGCTTTCGGATAAATCGGAAGCGTTGGGGCTGTTTGAGATTCCTGCTGGCACAATCATCGAGCCTCACGGTTTTCATGTCATCGAATGCGGGATAGATACCACAGGGTTCGGCCTAAGCTCCTCGGGAGAGTCGATCTACCTGAGCGGTAGTGATCTGAAATTCGTTGCCTCATCCATGCACTACGGGCCCCTTGAAATAGATGGTTCCATCGCTCGATTCCCCGATGGGTCAAGTGACTGGTTTCACCAAAAAGCACCCACCCCAGGCCTTCCTAATGAGCGTCACCGACATGGCCCGGTCCTGCTCAATGAAATTATGTATCACCCGCTCAATGAGCAGGGTGCTGAATTCATCGAATTGCACAACCTGCAGTCCGATTCAATCACCCTGGAGAACTGGAGTCTGATCGGGGTCAATCATCGCTTTGGCAAGGCAGATAACCTGTCTCCGCTTGGTTACGGGGTGATCACCGATGACACCGAGAGATTCCTTGCAAACTATGAGGAAGCCACACTGAGCCTTATCGACCAATACAGAGGCCGGCTTTCCAATTCAGGTGAACCTATTGGACTGCTGGATGCCTATGGGATTCACGTTGATTGGATCAACCTGGTCGACTCCCCTCCCTGGCCCATCTCAGCTGACGGGCTGGGTGCGTCAGTGGAACGTGCTTGCTGGAGTGACCAGCTCAATCAGCCTCAAGAGTGGAGTGGTTCGCCTTTGGGCATGCCCTCGCCTGGAGCCGCCAACCATCTCACCGACTGCCCCCCTGTGACCTCAGGTGGCGTCGTGATAGCAGAAGTCCTCTACCACCCTACCATCGAGGCCATGGATCCATCCCTGATGGAGTTTATCAAACTGCAAAACACCACCGATCGCACCCTTTCCTTGGCAGGCTGGATGATTGCCGGAAGTGTTTTTCACCTCATGGAAGAAGGAACAAGCCTGGCACCTGGCGCTCACCTTACCTTGGCCACTTCGCCCGAACACCTGGCATCGGTGCGGCCTTTTGAGGGAAACATTCACCCCATAGCACTCGAAGGAACGCTGCCCAACTCAGGAGGAGAACTGGTGCTTCTCAATCAGGATGGACAGCTTGTCGATCAGATGGTCTACGATGACGATGCTCCATGGCCCTCCCTTGCCGATGGCTTTGCTGGAGATCAGTTTCTGGGTCATTCACTCTTGCGTCTGTGCGACACGGCTTCTGGCACCCTAGCCTCCAACTGGGTGGCCCAGTCTAACCCGACCCCCCACCTGCCCCAACTCAGCTGGCAATGCGAACTGCTCAGTCGGCCAGCAGGCCTGCAAGTGACCCCCACTTTGGTGAGTGCCAATCAAAGCCCACGCATTGAAGTCAACTGGACTGCCCAGAGCCAGGTGGACTTAATCGATACCGTTCAACTTGAGTATTTCATAGACGATGCGGAAATAGAGAACGAGCCCATCAGATTCTTGTCCATGCAGGCTGAAATCCTCTCCAGTGGCATGGAGCATCGGGAAAATTGGTGGGTGACCATGCCAAGCTTGCCGGCTAATTCTTTGGTTCGATATCGTATCCGAACCCTCACCAGCACAGGTGGGACTTACCTTTCGCCCGCACCGGATCAAGATGCCATGGCCTGGCATGCTTACTTTGTCGATCCAGGGATCCCTCATGGTAAACCCTATCAACACCATCTGTTCATCGCCTCCAGCCAATGGCGACAACTCCACAGCAACACCGCTGCCGGACGCGTTTCGGGGGGGCAGCCCAATCCCACCTGGAATAACGAAGTACCAGCCACGTTTGTTTCTGATGGCAAAGTCATAGATGTCACCGTTCGAAACCAAGGAAGCCGTTGGAATCGTAATGGCGGTCAGAACATCTCCTTCGGCTGTCCTTCACATCAGAGTAATCAGGCTCAGGTTAGAAGCTGGCGCATTCGCTTTCCCTCCTACCGCAACCTTGAAGGGATCGATACGCTACTGCTTCAGAAGCAAAGTGGATGGCCTCAGAGGGTTTCCTTTAAAATGTTCGAGCTGGCCGGAGTGGCAGCTCCTAAAACTTCCTGGGCAGATCTGCAAATCAATGGCTGCGCCTTCAATGGAGATGCCTTTCAAATCGAGCGACCTGGCAGCGAAATGGTCGACCGATTTTTTGGGCCAGTTGGTGATTTGTTCAAGTCACAGGGTTTCACGGGAGATGAGGGGCCGTGGAGCTGGGGTGATGCCCGACTGATTCGAGGCAGTCGTAGTGGATTCAGCCAATCTGACCGCTACGAATACACCTACAATCGCAAAACCCTAAATTGGCTGGGGCAACCAGGCGATTCCAGCCCTGATATTGTCGAACCCATGATCCAGGCTCTCCACCAAGCCAGAGATGCCGGCAGGGAAGCACTCAGAGAATGGCTCTCCGATCATTTTGATGTGGAACGTACCCTTCGTTATATTTGCACCATCAATTACGTTGGTACCTTTGATGATATGTTTCAAAACCACTATCTCTATCGCAAGGCGGAAGATCAAAAGTGGTGCATGTTTCCCTGGGATATGGACAACACTTTGGGCGGATCTTTTGGGGAATGGAATGCCAACCCTTTTCGGGGAGCGGATGAATCGAGAATTGGGAATGTGGGCAATCGATCTGGCTGGTGGCATCGCATCAAGGACTCATTTTTCATTGCCTTTGAGCAGGAGTTCCTGACGACATTTTACCAGCTCAACAACACCGTGCACTCCCCTGAGGCATTACGTCCTGTCATCGAATCCATCGCTGCAGAAGGTGGTTATCAAAATAGCGTTGCTTCCCTGATGAACCACATTCAAAGACGGCATGATTATCTGAATGACTTCATCGAGCCTGGATTAGCACCCCCTGCTATTCACCTTGAAAGAACGCCCTCTGCAGTGGAGATCAGCTGGGACTCGGGCCGTGTTGACTACCGACTTGAATCAAGCCCGAACCCGAATGGGCCATGGAGTGACCTCCAAATCAACCCGCAACAAGTGCAGCCCACACCGACCTCGTTTCGAATCCTGCCCAAGCAGCATCAGCTTTTTTTCAGGCTAACAAAAGATTGAGCTCAGAGGGATGCATGCCCGGGGAACTTAGGCTTGCCTCCTGTGGGGATCGTGAGAAAGTGCGTTCATGAAACCTTGTGTCACCATTTCCCTGGTGGAAGAAGCACGCGGCGGTCCATTTGTTTATTGGCATGACCCACTCGAAAACGCCAAGAAGGCCCAGGCCCTTGGTTTTGAGGCAATTGAAATCTTCCCGCCTGGACCCGAAGCCCTAGATGCTTCGCACTTCCCTGATATCCCTGCCCTGACCGGCCAGCGTATCGCAGCGATTGGATCGGGAGCGGGTTGGGTTCGGCACCAATGGCACTTGACCCACCCTTCACCCAGCATCAGGCATCAGGCTCGTGCATTCATCGCCCAGCTTCTTGTGGCAGCGGCCCGCTTCGATGCCCCAGTCATTATCGGTTCCATGCAGGGGCGCCACGGGCAAGGTGTTAGCAAGGAACAGGCTTTGGAGTGGCTAGGGGAGGCTCTGGTTGATCTCAGTAAGCAGGCCCAGTCTCTGGGAACCTGGATCTATTATGAGCCTCTCAATCGCTATGAAAGCAACCTCCTGAACACAGCCAAAGATACGGTTAGATTTCTCGCGCAACTGGATGCTCCGCGAATCAAGGTGCTGGCAGATTTATTTCACATGAACATCGAAGAGGCCAATGTCGCCGGTGCCTTGCTAGAATATGGATCCATGCTGGGACACGTTCACCTCGTCGACAATCACCGGCAGGCAGCTGGAAGCGGATCCATGCCATACAGCCCGATTGCTGCCGCACTCAAGCACATGGGCTATCAGGGGTATCTCTCAGCCGAGGTATTCCCCTTGCCAGATTCCGCTTCGGCAGCCGCTCGGACCATGGACACCTGCCAACGATGGTTCGCCTGACTGCGTTGACCTCGGACACAAAACGCATTACTATTGAGTCGATCGCTCAGGACCTTATCACACCATGAAGAAAAAGAAAAAGATACTCATCGTCACGGATGATGCAGGCGAATCCTTTGAAATTCTCTATGCCATCTACCGTTTTCGTGAGGCAGGCATGGTCCCGGTTGTCGCGGCTACCAAGAAAAAGCGTCTCAATGGGGTGATTCACGATTTTTACCCTGGGTGGAACACCTACATCGAAAAGCCCGGTTACCTGATTCAGGCAGACGTCGCCATCAACCAGGTCAAGGCACAGGATTACGAAGCCATGGTCCTGATGGGCGGGCGAGCTCCAGAATTCCTGCGACACCACAAAGGCCTCGTTCAGCTGGTCAAGCGCTTCCATCAGGCCGGCAAGGGCCTCTTTTCGATATGCCACGGCATCCAGGTGCTCATTGCTGCGGGTCTTTGTGATCAGCGAAAAATGACCTGCTACTGCAACGTGAGGCTGGAACTGGAGCTGGCTGGCGGGAAATGGGTGAATCAGGAGAGCGTGTGTGACGGCCAATTCATCACCGCTCAGACTTGGGAAAGCCACGCTGAGTTCTACCGAGATATTTTCCAGTACCTGGCATCGTGAATGGGTATCAGCTCCAGAGACTATGATCAAATGCTGCGTCGGCTTGCCAAGCCGAGTGGAAGCAAGTCTGCTCTCAGCCCGGAGGTAAAGCAGGTAGCGCAGCACACGATCCTGCTTGGGATTGATCCTTCTTTAAGAGGCACCGGTTTCGGCATTATCCATCGGCAGGGTGATCAATACACAGCCAAGGAACACGGCATGGTTGCTTGCCCGCCATCTTGGCCGCTGACTCGATGTCTGGCCCAGATTCACCAGGTCATCAAAGAGGTCATTGAACGTCATCAGCCCACCGTCTGTGCGGTCGAAGGGCTCTTCTACGCCCAGAACAGTCGCGTGGCTCGTATCATGGGAGAAGCTCGCGGGGCTGCCATGGTGGCAGCAGCCACTGCCGGTCTCCCAATCTACGAACTCGCTCCCCGCAAG
>Ga0181571_10001415_pt1 | contig 17294 bp, 17 predicted proteins | sample 101ome_17_FD_132440 | JGI IMG/M metagenome (GOLD analysis project Ga0181571, IMG submission 132440) | Coastal salt marsh microbial communities from the Groves Creek Marsh, Skidaway Island, Georgia - 101407AT metaG (megahit assembly) | ecosystem: Environmental > Aquatic > Marine > Intertidal... | reverse complement strand
TGCGCAGTCGCTAACCTTGATTCGGTCCGACGCGCGCAGTGCTGCCATCGAAAAACTCATCGCAATGCGATGGTCGTAGTGCGTGGCAATGACACCCCCACTCGGCTCACCGCCAACGACTTCAATCCCGTCGGGTTGCACGCGATTGGTGATGCCCAGCTGGTTCAAGCCATCGGCCATGCTGGCAATGCGATCACTTTCCTTGACCCGCAGCTCCTCTGCGCCACGCAGTACCGTCACGCCCTCCGCGCACGCAGCCGCCACGAGAATGACGGGGAGCTCATCGATTGCCAGAGGCACCTCCTCTATCGGTATTTCAATACCTCTCAGCGGGGCATACCGAACGCGGATATCGGCAACTGGCTCACCCCCAACACTGCGTTCACTCATGACCTCGATATCCGCTCCCATCTCGCGCAGGATCGTGATCACGCCGTCCCTCGTTGGATTGATGCCAACGTGCTCAAGTATCAAATCAGATCCGGGCGCGATCGACGCGCCAACGAGAAAAAACGCCGCAGAGGAGATATCAGCGGGAATATCAATATCGGTAGCGGTCAATGTGCCGCCGCCTTGCAAGTGAATCACGCCATCGTCGGTGACAACTGGGTAACCAAAGCCTCTCAGCATTCGCTCGGTGTGATCCCGCGTCGGAGCGGGCTCGGTCACGCTGGTAAGGCCCGAGGCATACAAGCCCGCCAACAGCACACTCGACTTTACTTGCGCACTCGCAACCGGCATATCGTAATGGATACCCGTCAGCGCGCGGCCTCCCATCACCTCAAGGGGCGGACAACCCTCGTGGGAACTGATCAGCGCACCCATTTGCGAGAGCGGCGTAATGACGCGCGCCATGGGCCTACGCAGCAATGATTGATCACCGGTCAGAATGCTGTCGAAGCGCTGTCCAGCCAGCAAGCCGGACATCAAGCGGATACTGGTACCTGAATTTCCCACATCCATGACGCGCTCGGGTGGCGCCAAGCCGTGCAATCCCACCCCGTCGATGGTCAACTCACCCGCGACGGGGTCACTGATCGCGACACCCATCTGCCGGAAAGCCGCGAGCGTCGCCAGCGCATCCTCGCCCTGCAAAAAACCGGAAACCGAGGAACGGCCCTCGGCAATCGATCCCAGCATGATGGCGCGGTGGGACATCGACTTGTCCCCTGGCACTCGAATGCGCCCGGTCAACTTGCCGCCTGGCTCGAGATAGAAATGCATCAGGAAATGCCTCGATCCGGGTCCGGCAATGGATTCAAAATGGCGTCGTGCTCTCGACGCAGTGCCCTGCATTGAGCGAAGAGCGCCTCAAGTGCCTCACCGTCGCCTTCGGCAATAAACGTCCGCAACTGATCGTGCTGGACCGCCATCGCGTCCATCGCAGTCAAAATTGATTCTCGATTGGTCAGCGCGATATCGCGCCACATCACCGGGTCAGAAGCGGCGATTCGCGTCATATCACGTAGCGCGCCGCCGCCGTGCTTCATCGGCGCCAGCTGATCTTCACCCAACATCGCCGTCAGTGCGTAGGCGACCATATGCGGCACGTGGCTGCTAGCCGCCAGCGCGGCGTCATGGTCTGACACTGACATATGCGTGACCCGCGCCCCCGTTAGCGTCCACATGGCCTCGATCGACGCTAACGCCTGCGGAGCCGTATCATCGAGCGGGGTGAGAATCACCTCCCGCCCCTCAAACAGATCGGCTCGCGCCGCATCGACACCACTATTTTCACTGCCCGCTATCGGATGCCCTGGCACAAAGTTGGGGTATTGGGGGAGCGCTTGCGATACCACGTAACCTTTAATACTGGCGAGATCGGTAATGATGGGGCTGCCGTATTCCAACGCCAGCGCCATCACCTCGGGTAGTAATTGGGCGGTCGCTACCGGGGGGGCGCCAATGACCACAATGTCGGCTTGCGAAACCGTCTCGGAAAGATCCAGCGAGAAGCGATCAATCAAGCCCAGCGCCTGTCCGCGCTCAAGCGAAGGCGCACGTGGCCCCCAGCCGATAATGTCGCCCTGCCACGACGATTTGCGCAACGCTCCCGCTAAAGAGCCCGAGATGAGGCCCAAACCCAGTAACGCAATGACCGCAGGTTGTTGGCCAGACTCGGTCAAATCGGCGCCCGCGGGTATGAACCCAGTTTCTTCAACATGATGGAGTGCTCTTCGATTTGACCGATCACCTCTGTCATCACGGCGTCGGCCAAATGCCCCTCGCACTCAATGTAAAAGACATAGGTCCATTTTTCAGTTTTCGATGGGCGGGAATCAATGCGTGTCAGGCTGATACCGTTTTCCTCGAAAGGCCTCAACAGGCCCAGCAGCGCGCCCGGCCGGTTGCGCGCAGACACCAACAGTGAGGTTTTATCGAACCCGCTGGGAGCGACAGTTTCGCGTCCCAACACCAAAAACCGCGTGGTATTGCTCGAACTGTCTTGAATCGCGCTGGCTACTGGCGCCAGATCGTACAAGCTGGTGGCTAGGTCGCCAGCGATTGCGGCCACAGCACCCTCGCTACTGGCCCTGCGCGCTGCCTCACCATTGCTGGCAACCGCCTCGCGCGGGACATCGGGAAGATGGCTATCGAGCCACTGGCGGCATTGCCCCAGCGCCTGTTCATGGCCTAACACCAAACGGATGGCATCTAATTCAGCGCCTTTAGCCGCGAGCAAGTGATGCACTACGGGCAGTTCTATCTCACCCGTGATCTGCAGTGGCGACTCTAAAAAACAATCCAAGGTCTGCCCCACCATGCCCTCGGTGGAGTTCTCCACCGGCACGACACCGTAATCACAGAGCCGCTCTTCGACCTGCCGAAATACTTTGCGGATGCTTAACTGACTCTGCGGAACTGCGGATTGCCCAAAGTGCTTTAATGCCGCCGCCTGTGAATAAGTCCCTTCAGGACCCAAAAAGGCGACCGACAGGGGCTGCTCGAGCGCGAGACAACTCGACATGATTTCGCGAAAGATCGCGGCGACCTGATCGCCCGTCAGGGGGCCGGGGTTACGCTCTTGAATCGCCCGCAAAACCTGCGCTTCGCGCTCAGGGCGATAAAAAATCGGCGGCTCTGCGTTGGACTGAGAGGCACGTAACTTCACTTCCGCTACGTCTTGCGCGCGCCGGGCGCGCTCGCAGATCAGATCGAGTAACTGGGTGTCGATCGCATCGATCCGCTCTCTAATCTCGGCAAGTTGTTTTTCAGGGTCCATGGGTCACGGCCTTGCTACGGGCATTATCCGTAGCGCTTCTCAAAATCCTGCATGAATTCGCACAAAGCGTCCACCGACGCCTCCTCGACTGCATTGTATAGGCTTGCGCGCATTCCGCCGACCGACCGATGCCCCTTGAGATTCAGTAGTCGATGGCTCTCCGCTGCTTCCAGAAAAACCTTATCGAGCGCCGCATCGGCAAGGGTAAAAGGAATGTTCATCAGCGATCGGCTCTCAGTCTCTACGGGATTGCTGTAAAACGGACTGGCATCGATGACACCGTAGAGCTTTCCCGCCTTGCGCCGGTTGATTCGCTCCATCTCCGGCAACCCGCCCAATGACTCCAGCCACTGAAAGACCAAGCCCGCCAAGTAGATGGCGAACGTGGGCGGCGTGTTGTACATGGAGTCGTTCTCCGCCGCGATCTGCCAATTCAGCATCGTAGGGATATCAGCGCGCGCCCGGCCCAACAGTCCGCGGTGGACGATTACCAGGCACAGTCCGGCGGGTCCAATATTCTTCTGGGCGCCGGCGTACACGACTCCGTATTGATCAATGTCAATCGGTCGCGAGAGCAATGTGGAAGACATGTCGGCTACCAAGGGCGCAGCAGCACCCGGGACGAAAGAGAACTCGACACCCCCGATGGTTTCGTTGGGGCAATAGTGCAGATAAGCGGCATCGGGGCTCAGCCGCCAAGTGGCCTCGGGCGGCACCGATGCAAAATTATCTTCGGCGGAGCTGGCTGCGACGTTTACCGACGCATAGCGCTGCCCTTCTGCCAGCGCTTTTTTAGACCATTGTCCGGTCACCACTTGGTCGACCACTTGCCCCGGTTCAGACAGGTTCAGGGGCACCGCCGAAAACTGTAGCGAGGCTCCTCCCTGCAGGAATAGCACCGCGTACTCATCAGATATGCCCAACAGTCGGCGCAATGCAGCTTCGGCCGCCTCGACAACCGCGACGTACTCCGCGCTGCGGTGGCTGACCTCCATGACGGAGGCGCCGACGCCGGACCAATCCAGGAATTCTGCCCTCGCTTGTTCGAGAACAACCGACGGTAATGTCGCCGGGCCCGCGCAGAAATTGTGCGCGCGGCTCACTCGCTGACGTCCTCGTCTCCTTGCACATCTGCAGCTGCGATAACGGGGGTATCGACGACGGCCGCGCGCTCAACGTCAGCTGAATCGGCATCATCTTCGGCAATTCGGCTTACGTTCACCAACGCCTCGCCCTCTCGCGTGCGAATAACGCGGACACCTTGTGTATTACGTCCCTGAACACTGACCTCTTCGACACGCGTGCGCACTGCGGTGCCCTGATTCGAAATCAACATGATTTCATCGCCATCCCACACCTGCACCGCCCCCACGAGAGAACCGTTGCGTTCCGAAGTCGTCATCCCGATCACGCCTTTAGTGCCGCGCCCTTTCACCGGGAATTCGCTGGTCTCTGAGCGCTTGCCGTAACCGTTTTCACTGACCGTCAAAATTTTACTGCCCGCTTGCGGCACGACCAGCGAGATCAGGTGATGGCCGCTGGCGAGCCTTATCCCACGCACACCACGGGCAGTGCGACCCATCGCCCGTACGGTGGCCTCGGCAAAACGAACTACTTTGCCCTCGCTTGAGAAGAGCATGATGTCCTGGGTGCCGTCCGTCACGGCAGTACCCACCAGTACATCATCCTCGTCGAGCTCGATCGCTCGCAAACCCACGCTTCGCTGTCGAGAGAACAGGCTCATATCGGTCTTTTTCACCGTACCGTTGGCAGTCGCCATAAAAATAAAGTGATTCGTTTCGTAGCCTTCGATCGGCAAAATCGAGGTGATGCGCTCACCTTCGTCGAGGGGCAGCAGGTTAACCATAGGCCTTCCGCGCGCGGTACGACTGGCAAGTGGAATGTGGAAGACCTTGAGCCAATACACCTTGCCGAGATTGGAGAAACACAAAATAGTTGCGTGGGTGCTCGCAATTAACAGGTGCTCAACAAAATCCTCGTCTTTGACCGACGTCGCGCTCTTGCCGGTCCCGCCTCGACGCTGCGCCTGATAATCAGTGAGCGACTGCGTCTTTGCGTAGCCGCCGTGCGAAATCGTCACTACGCGGTCTTCTTCCGTGATCAGGTCCTCAACCGTGAGATCGTGCGCGGAGTCTGAAATCTGTGTACGGCGCTCGTCACCGAACTCCTCTACCAGCGCTTCGAGCTCTTCTCGAATTACCTGCTTGAGACGGTCGGGGTCACCGAGAATGTCGAGATAGTCTGCAATCTCTGCAATTTTATCGGCGTATTCCTGCAACAGTTTTTCATGCTCGAGCCCCGTTAAGCGATGCAGGCGCAAATCAAGAATGGCCTGCGCCTGTGCGGGCGACAGGTGGTACTGCCCTTCTCGAACGCCGTACTGCTCGGGAAGATCGTCTGGCCGGCACGCATCAGCACCCGCGCGCTCAAGCATTGCCATCACATCGCCCGGCGCCCAGGCCCGATCCATCAGACTCTCTCTGGCGTCAGCCGCTGTGGGTGACGCTTTGATCAACTCGATCACGGCATCGATATTGGCGAGCGCGATGGCAAGTCCTTCGAGCACATGCCCCCGCTCCCGCGCTTTGCGGAGGAGGTATACCGTCCTGCGGGTGACAATTTCCCGACGGTGGCGCACAAATGCCTCAATCATCTGCTTGAGGTTGAGCACCTTCGGCTCGCCGTCGACCAGGGCAACCATGTTGATGCCCACCACCGACTGCAGTTGAGTCTGGGCAAAGAGATTATTCAGAATGACGTCCCCGACCTCACCGCGGCGCAATTCAATCACAACGCGCAAGCCGTCCTTGTCTGACTCATCGCGCAACTCCGATATTCCCTCGAGCTTTTTCTCTTTAACCAGCTCCGCAATACGCTCGATGAGGCGCGCCTTGTTCAACTGATAGGGGATCTCGTGGATGATGATCGTATCCCGACCTTTGGACTCATCGGTGATGACTTCAGCTTTCGCGCGAACGTAGATACGCCCTCGCCCCGTGCGGTAGGCCTGCACAATGCCCGCTCGCCCATTGATCTGCGCACCGGTCGGGAAATCCGGGCCGGGGATAAATTGCATGAGCTCTTCGATGGTGATGTCAGGGTTCTGCAGTGTTGCCAAGCAGCCAGCGACCACTTCACGCAGATTATGTGGCGGAATGTTGGTCGCCATCCCCACTGCGATACCCGAGGAACCATTGACCAAGAGGTTAGGGACTCGAGTCGGCAGGACCGCCGGAATTTGCTCCGTACCGTCATAGTTGTCGACGAAGTCAACGGTTTCTTTATCGAGATCCGCCAACAGCGCGTGCGCGATTTTGGCCATGCGGATTTCGGTGTAGCGCATGGCCGCCGCCGAATCACCGTCGATAGAGCCAAAGTTGCCCTGCCCATCCACCAACATGTAACGCAACGAGAAATCCTGCGCCATGCGAACAATCGTGTCGTAGACTGCCGAGTCACCGTGCGGGTGATACTTACCAATCACGTCACCGACGACACGCGCTGACTTCTTATAGGGCTTGTTCCAGTCGTTGCTCAGCTCGTTCATGGCAAAGAGCACTCGACGGTGAACAGGTTTCAGTCCGTCTCGGACGTCAGGGAGCGCCCGACCCACGATCACGCTCATCGCGTAATCCATGTAGGATTGTTTCAGCTCATCTTCGATGTTGACCGGGACGATTTCCCGGGCCATTTCCTGGGGATTTTCTGCCATGAGGGTTATTAAACTCAGTGTCCTGACCGGGCGTTTTGCCGCCCGATTTCACAGACGTGAAGTGTAACAAACAACCCTCAAACGAGCGAGCTTTTGACCCGTTTCAGAAGACCACGTAGCGGGCCACAGCACGCTATACTGCGTGGCGCAATCAGGAGTCCCGATGGCACAGTTTGATACGATCTTGCACCCCGATTTTGTCGTACCCATGGTGCCGCATCGTCAGGTTTTGCAAGGGGTAAGCGTGGCGTTGAGCGGCGGGCGCGTCGCCGCCCTGCTGCAGCAGTCAGAAGCCCGCGCCGAAATGGCAGCGGAGCACATCGATTTACCCGGTTGTGCGCTCATGCCGGGATTGATCAACCTGCACTGCCACGCGGCGATGGCCTTGCTGCGAGGCTATGCCGACGACCTCCCGCTGATGACCTGGCTACAGCGCTATATTTGGCCGACGGAACGACAATTCATCAGCCCGGAATTTGTCCGTGACGGCTCCGAATTGGCGATTGCTGACCTACTGCTGGGTGGCACGACAACGCTGGTCGACAACTATTTTTTCCCCGAAATAACCGCCGAGGTCGCCGATGCGGCCGGTCTGCGCGCACTACTCACGTTTCCTGTGATCGATGTTGAAACCGCGTGGGCACGCGACGCCAATGAGTGTATCAATCGGGGCCTTGCCCTGCGTGACCAATATCGCAATCACGACCGGATTACCATCGGCTTTGGCCCTCACTCGACGTACATGGTCAGCGAGCAGGTACTCGCCAGAATTGCGATGCTTTCTGAGGAGCTGGACGCGCCGATTCAGATCCACCTGCACGAGACGCGGGAAGAGGTGCTCGGGGTGGTTGAGCGCACGGGCATGCGTCCTATCGACCTGTTGGAGCAGCTCGGCGTGCTTGGGCCGCGCACCCAATGCGTTCACATGACCGCACTCGGTGACCAGGATATCGAGCGTATCGCTCAAAACGGCGCGCACGTGATCCATTGCCCGCGCTCTAACCTCAAGCTGGGCGCAGGGATTTGCCCGGTACAAAAACTGCTAGATCAGGGCGTTAACGTTGCGTTGGGGACTGACGGCGCTGCCAGTAACAATCGGCTGAGCATGTTGAGCGAACTGCAAATCGCGTCGCTGATCGGCAAGACTCGCCACGAGGACCCGAGAGCAGTCAGCGCCTGGACGAGCCTGGAAATGGCGACACTCAATGGCGCCAAGGCGCTGGGCTGCGAGGACACACTGGGAAGTATCGAACCGGGCAAGATCGCAGATCTGATCGCGATTGATGTTTCGGGGGTGCAGCACTCCCCACGCCATGACATGGCATCGACCCTGGTTTATGCGACCAGCGGCGGCGAAGTCCGCTGGAGTTGGGTAGCCGGTCAGTCACTGGTTCGCGATGGCAGACTACAGACCCTAGACACAACGGACCTTGCACACCGAGCCGGGCGCTGGTCACAGCAACTCGAGACTTTCAGAGAGACTTTGGAACCCTAACAACATGACCCCTCAAGACAATGTCGACCCCGACGAAATCGCCAAGTTTGAGAAACTCGCCTCCCGCTGGTGGGACCCCAACAGCGAATTCAAACCGCTTCACGATATCAATCCATTGCGCGCCAACTGGATTGACGAGCGCGCGCCGGTCTCCGGTAAATCGGTGGTGGACGTAGGCTGTGGCGGCGGCTTGCTCAGCGAAGCGCTTGCGCACCGCGGCGCAAACGTGACGGGCATCGACATGGGCGAGGCGCCCCTGGCAGTAGCGCGTCTGCATCAGCTCGAGAGCGGCGTTGATGTCAGTTACATGCAGAGCACCGCAGAGTCCCTTGCCGCCGCCAAGCCGGCTGAATTCGACGTTGTCACCTGCCTCGAGATGCTCGAGCACGTGCCGGATCCCTCGACCGTGATTCAGGCCTGCGCTGACCTCTGCAAGCCAGGCGGGGATCTCTTCTTCTCGACGATTAACCGCAATCCAAAGTCATTTCTGTTCGCGATCGTCGGCGCCGAGTATGTGCTCAACCTGCTGCCACGCGGCACCCACGAGTACGCAAAACTGATTAAGCCCTCGGAGCTCGCACGCTGGATCAGAGAGGCTGGGCTTGAGCTCAAAGAAATGACGGGGATGACCTACAACCCGCTCACCCAACACTACCGCCTAGTCAGCGACGATGTCTCAGTGAACTACCTCGTGCGAGCACATAAACCCTGATGCAGCGACGGCTCGAAGCGGTACTTTTTGATCTCGACGGCACGTTGATCGACACCGCGCCCGAATTCCTGGCGATTAGCCTCCGCTTGCGGGCAGAGGCAGGGCTACCGGCCATCGATACGACACCGATCTTGCAGAGCGTATCCGATGGCGCGATCGGGATGGTGCAAACCGCGTTGGAGATCGATGCGACTGACCCCAGTTTTGAACAGTGGCGAAGCCGCTTTTTAGCGCATTACGAAACCGGGCTCGGGAGCTTGAGTCAACCCTACCCGGGGTTGGTGGCGCTCATTCAGCAACTTGGCCAAGCAGGTATCTCCTGGGGCGTCGTCACGAATAAATTGAAGCGCTTTGCGGAACCATTGATGGCAAAAATGCCCTTTCAGCCGGCTGCCGGCGTGGTCGTCACTCCAGACGACGTCACTCATCCTAAACCCGACCCGGAAGCACTGCTATTGGCGTGTAAAGTGCTCGAGTGTGATCCGGCGAAGACGCTGTTTATCGGGGATCACTTACGCGATATTCAGGCTGGCAGCGCCGCAGGGTGTCAGACCATTGCGGCGGGTTATGGCTACCTCGCCGCGGGAGAGTCGGCCGAATCGTGGGGGGCGGATATCACGGTTGCCTCCAGCGACGCGCTCGCCCAGACGATAACGGCACTGATCGCATGAGCTTTCTACCCGAGGGCTGGGCGCCCGCTGAAGACGAACTTGCCGGCAAGACGATTTTGGTCACCGGCGCCAGCGCGGGGATCGGCAAAGCCGTCTCAATCGCCTGCGCTAGGGCCGGCGCGGAGGTACTGCTGCTGGGGAGGGATGAGAAAGCACTCGAGGCGGTCTACGACGACATCATGGCACTCGATCGAAAGACGCCGGGGTTGATCCCGCTGGACCTCAGCAGTGGCAGTGTGAGCGACTACGACGCCCTCAAAGAGGCATTGGCGGAAGCCGGTGTCGTGCTGGATGCCATCGTCCACAACGCGAGCGTGTTAGGTGAACGCCGTGCGTTGACGCAAACCTCACCAGATAGCTGGCGCGAGGTGTTACAGGTCAACATTACCGCCGTATTTCTGCTGACCCGCGCACTCATGCCGCTGTTAGAAATGGCCCCATCAGCCTCCGTCGTATTGACGAGTTCCGGGGTGGGCCGGCGCGGCAAAGCCTACTGGGGCGCTTATGCTGTCTCCAAGTTCGCCACGGAAGGATTTATGCAGGTGCTCGCAGATGAACTGGGTGCAACCAGTCGGATTCGGGTTAACAGTCTCAACCCCGGAGCAGTCAACACAAAAATGCGCAGGGCGGCCTATCCCGGGGAACCCCCCGAGACCAATCCGACCCCCGAGAGGCTGACTGATCACTGGATTTTTTTACTGAGCGACGCCAGCGAGGGGGTTCACGGTCAGGCGCTCAGCGCACAGGACTGAGAAACCTAGCGACGACTGCGACCCCGGGGAGCCTGCTGCGCCTTACCCGCGAGCCGCTCTCTCCGCTCCAATTCTTTTTTTGCCACCGAGGCGACCTTACGGGGAGCCATGCCAGCCATTTGGTAAATGACGTCCACGTCCCGCTGCGGTAATTCCAACCACTGGCCCTTTTTCAACTTAGAGGGCAGGAAAACCTCGCCATACCGGACGCGTTTGAGACGCGATACAGTCAGGCCCTGCGATTCCCACAGACGCCTCACCTCGCGGTTGCGGCCTTCCATGAGCACCACGTAAAAAAACCGATTGATGCCATCACCGCCCCCCTCTTGAATATCCGAGAAACGCGCAGGGCCATCATCGAGTTGCACACCTTCTTTGAGGCGTTCCAATGTCGCGTCATCGACGTTGCCCATCACTCGCACCAGATACTCGCGCTCGATTTCGCTAGATGGATGCATCAACGCATTTGCCAATTCACCGTCTGTGGTGAACAGCAACACTCCCGATGTATTGAAATCAAGTCTGCCCACCGAAATCCAGCGACCCGCTTTCAGGCGCGGCAGCCGTTCAAAGACGGTTTTACGGCCATCCGGGTCTTTGCGGGAACACACCTCTCGGACGGGCTTGTGATACAGCAGGACGCGCACTTGATCGGCCTCTTGCAACGCCACGGGCCTGCCATCGAGCCGCACCGCTTGCCCGGAGCGCACTCGATCACCGAGGCGAGCGACTTCCCCGTCGATACTCAGGCGCCCTTCGGTAATCCACCGCTCCATTTCGCGGCGCGACCCCAGACCAAGACTTGCCAACACTTTATGCAGCTTTTCACCTTGATCCGCGGCTGCCGGAGTCTCCGGGTCAGGAGGATTCGATATCTGCTTCACCATCCTCGCGCCCTGCCTCGATAGCTCGGTCATCCGGCTCACCGTCTTCGCCCACGGTCGTTTGTTCGTCTGTCTGCGACTCGGGGACTTCCAGTCCCAACTCACCGGACAAGTTCTCCAGTTCTTTGATTTCCGCCAACGGCGGCAGCTGATCCAGGGACTTCAGGTTGAAGTAATCGAGAAACTGACGGGTGGTCGCATACATTGCTGGCCTTCCGGGCACATCCCGATGACCCACAACACGCACCCACTCGCGCTCGAGCAATGTCTTGATGATATTGGTGCTAACCGCGACACCGCGAATCTCTTCAATTTCACCTCGAGTAATGGGTTGTCGATAGGCAATCAAGGACAGCGTTTCCATGAGCGCACGGGAGTAACGGGCGGGACGCTCCTGCCACAGACGCCCCACCCAGGTGGACAGGTTCTGCCGGACCTGAAAGCGGTAGCCCGAGGCAACCTGCACGAGCTCGTAGCCCCGGTCCTCGCAACGCTCACCGACTGTTTTGATCGCAGCGCGAATATCCTCGGTGGGCGGCCGTTCGTTTTCCTCGAACAAGAGCGCCATCCGTTGCACCGACAATGGTTCACCCGCCGCCAGTAGCGCGCCCTCGAGAATCTGCACTAATCCCGCTTCCATCTTTACTCCGACCTTGCCTTGATATGGATGGGGCCGAAGCCCTCTGTCTGAACAATTTCGATCAGGGACTCCTTCATAAGCTCCATCAAGGCAAGGAACGTGACGACAACGCCAAGCCTGCCCTCTTCAGGTTTAAAAAGTGAGACAAACGGCACGAAACCACCCGCCTTCAAGGTATCGAGCACCTGTGACATCCTCTCTCGAGTCGACAACGATTCCAATTGAATCTGGTGGCTGGCATACATCTCCGCGCGTCTCAGGACATCACCCAGCGCCAGCAGCACTTCGCGCATATCGACGTCGGGCAACGGGCGCTCAAGGTGTAAATCGGGCGGCGCCGCAGAAGCCTGCCATAGCTCGCGCTCCAACCGCGGCAGCGCCTCAAGATCCTCTGCAGCTTTTTTGAAGCGCTCGTATTCCTGCAGGCGCCGGACCAGATTGGCGCGTGGATCCTCTTCGTCCTCGTCGACATCTCCGGCGCGAGGCAACAACATTCGCGACTTGATCTCCGCCAACATCGCAGCCATCAACAAATACTCAGCCGCCAGCTCAAACTGCATGGCGTCCATGAGCTCGACATAGCGCATGTATTGCTCGGTAATCTGGGCGACATCAATATCGAGGATGTCGAGGTTTTGGCGCCGAATCAGATAGAGCAATAGATCCAGCGGCCCCTCGAAAGCCTCTAGAAATACCTCGAGCGCTTGCGGCGGTATGTACAGATCCTTGGGCAGCTCGGTGACAGCCTCGCCGCGGACCATCGCGAAGGGCATTTCGGCTTGTTCCGGCCGCACCGGCAGTGCCTCAGCCAACGCCGCCACCGGGGTCTCTGTCTCGCCAGATTCAGGCGTTTGATCGGCAGGTAAAGTCACGGCGAAAGTATACCCTCAGGCAGATTCAAAGTCGCTGATATCACCGAGTCCGCGCCGCAAAATCCGGGGCGTTGCATCGGTTAAATCCACCACCGACGTCGGCTCCATACCGCAGAAGCCGCCGTCGATGACCAAATCGACCTCATGTTCGAGGACATCGCGAATATCATAGGGATCCGTCAGTGGGAAGTCGTCTCCCGGCATGATCAGGGTGACGCTCATCAGGGGCTCGTTAAGGGCGTTCAATAAAGCGCTGGGGATCGCATGATCGGGCACGCGCAATCCAATCGATTTGCGCTTGGGCTGCACCAGCCTCTTGGGTACTTCGCGGGTCGCCTCGAGAATAAAGGTGTAGGGGCCCGGCGTGGCGTGGCGGAGCAAACGGTAAACGGCGTTATCGACACGCGCGTAGGTGCCAAGCTCGGAGAGATCCCGACACATGAGGGTAAAATTATGGTCGTCCCTCAGCCGTCGGATCTGGCGAATTCTATCCGCCGCTTTTTTGTCGCCCAATTGACAACCGAGCGCGTAGGCCGAGTCGGTGGGATACACCACAACCCCACCTTGCTGGATGATCGCCACTGCTTGCTGGATCAGTCGGGGCTGCGGCGTCTGCGGGTGAATGGCAAAAAACTGACTCATCGGGCAAAGCGGGCCCGGGCCCCTCCGGACAATATCCAGTTCAAGATGACCGTCGTACAAGTCGAGCCATTAGCCTTTATCACGCCGCGCATAGGACCTCCCACACTCCCCGACCCTCGGGGAAAGCGGTCACATCGACGCCTAATCCCGCCCCGTAAGGCGTATCGCGATGAAAATCCGAACCCACAGACACCATTAACTCTCGTTCGTCAGCGAGACGCCAAAGCTGATCCGCGTCGCCCGGATTCGCCCGCCCATTAATGACCTCGATCGCTTGGCCGCCCGCCTCGCAAAAAGCATCACGGAGTGCCCGCAGGCGAGTGGCCGTCATCTTGTACTCGAGTGGATGGGCGAGCACCGCAACGCCCCCAGCCTGAATAATTGACTCGACTGAGCATTGGAGTGCCGGCCATAAGACCGAAATATCACCCGGCTTGCCGCGCCCTAAGAATCGCTTGAACGCGTCTTGCTCGGTATCCACATGCCCCGACGCCATCATCCAGCGTGCAAAATGCGGGCGCCCGATTTGCGCGCCCGCGGCGATCTCAAGTGCGCCCTCGAGCGCGCCGGGCATGCCAGCTTTTTCTAACCGATGCGCAATCCGCGCCGCGCGATCAACGCGGGAGGCATCTAGTTGGGCGAGATGCTCCAGCAGATCAGCATTAGATTCATCGAAACCCAAACCGATAACATGGATGCCAACGCGGCCCCATTGGCACGACAACTCCACTCCGCTTACAAGGTCAAGGCCGTGGGGCACGCACTGTGCCATTGAGAGATAGCCAGCGATCGTATCGTGATCAGTGAGCGCAAAGCGGGTCACACCCTCATCAGCCGCCCTCGCCACGAGATCACGTGCACGTAACGCGCCGTCCGAAGCGGCACTATGTGTGTGGAAGTCAATCACGGCAATCACTACACTGCGGCGGGGTGACAGATCACCTCGCTCGTTTGAGAGCGTCAATTGTCTACTATAGCGGAGAAGATGGCGAGCGTTACGGCGCAGGATCAAGCCCAACCATGAAGCAGCTACTCGAATTCATCCCTCTGATTTTGTTCTTTACGACGTATCAGATGAACGGACAAACTGTGTCGATCGCGGACTGGTCGCACACCGTTGATGGCATATTTAGTGCCACCGCAGTTTTGATGATCAGCTCGTTGCTGGTCTGGGCTCTGGTATCGCTAGTTGCAAAAGCCAATGACCGCAGGTTGATGTGGATGACGATCGCGGTCGTGGTTTTTGGCGCTGCCACGCTGTTACTGAGGGATCAGCGGTTCATCCAGTGGAAACCGACCGTATTTAACTGGACATTAGCGGCCGTATTCATTGCCTCGCAGTTTTTGGGCGAGAAAAACTTGTTACAGCGCATGCTGGGCCAGCAGATCACCTTACCGGCGAGAACCTGGAAGCAACTCAACGGGTTGTGGGTCACCAACTTCGCAGTGGTGGGCGCGCTAAACCTATTCGTCGCCTATCGCTACGAGGAAGCCTTCTGGGTTTCTTACAAGCTGTACTCGAGTATCGGGTTCACCGTGCTGCTGATGCTGCTAACCGTGGCGCTCGTGGCACCTCAATTGAAACCAGAGAATGACGACACCGCGGATCGCGAACCCCTGAGGAGATCGCCATGAGCGACGCGCTACTGAAACTCCGCTGGAGCCCGTGGTTGCTGTCTGTAACTCTCTCTCTGGCCGCGACCCTCTCCCTCACTGCCGCCTCTCCGCTCGCTGCGCAGGAAACCCAGTACATCAGCGACACGGTCCTTGTGCCGGTCCGCAGCGGCGCCGGTAACGATTACCGGATCATTAATCGCGGCTTACCCTCCGGCACCGCCGTGCTGGTCTACGACAAAAGCGAGAGCGGCGACTGGATCGAGATCGAAACGCGCGGTGGCACCCGGGGTTGGGTTCCCTCACAGTATCTGCAGACAGAGCCCCCCGCCGCACTGCTGATCAACGATATTCGAGTCGAATTGGAGCAGGTCCGAAGCGAGCGGGATCGGCTGGTTTCCCAGCTGAACCAACGCTCTTCAGACGCTGACGACGCCGATGACCAAATCGGGGAGCTGAACGCAGTGTTAGAAAGCACGCGCGCCGAGTTAACCGAAATCAAGCGGGTATCGGCGGCGGCTATCGAACTGGACCTGATGAATCAGCAGCTGGTGGCGGAGCTAGAATCTGAACGCTCTGAGGCGGATTTATTAAGACTGGAGAACGTGCGCCTCCGGGAGCGCATCGCGAACAACCAGATTCTTGACGGCGCCTTGGCGGTGCTTTTGGGCGTCATTTTGGCGGTCATTGCACCCCGCCTTTGGCCTAAAAAGCAGCGACGGGACGGCTGGTCCTGAACTCATTCAGCGAGAGGAAAACCCCATGAAGTACCTACGGAGCCTGCGGCAACTGTTCGCGTTTGTAACCCTACTGTGCTGCACCTTCTTGGTGGCGGGTAACAGTCTCGCAGACGATACCGAGTCGGAGAACCCCAAAGTTCTGATGCGTACGACCGACGGCGACATTACGATACAGCTGTTCGCCGACAAAGCGCCCATTACGGTCGAGAACTTCCTGCAGTATGTTGATGAGGGCTATTTTGACGGCACCATCTTTCACCGAGTCATCCCTAACTTCATGATTCAAGGGGGCGGCTTCACAACCGACCTGCAGGAAAAGGCGACGCGTGATCCTATTATCAACGAGTCGCGCAACAAACTGCACAACACCCGCGGTACGTTGGCGATGGCGAGAACCAATGACCCGGATTCAGCAACTGCCCAGTTCTTCATCAACCAGAGAAGCAATCTTCGGCTCGACTGGTCACCCGGCAAGGAGGGCTATACGGTGTTTGGCGAGGTCATCGACGGGATGCAGGTCGTCGATATCATCGCCCTGTCCAAGACGGGACCTGCGAACGCACAGACCTCGCAGGGGCAAGCGGTATTTCAGGATGTTCCTATCAAACCCATAGAGATAGTGTCGGTCACCCGACTTTCGCCGTGACGCAACTCAGTATTAATCTCAACAAAATCGCGCTGATTAGAAACTCACGGGAGACGCGCCATCCTGATCCCTGCGAGTTCGCAGCTGCGGTGATCAGTGCCGGCGCTCACGGTATTACGGTACATCCACGACCAGACCAAAGGCACATCCGCGCGGAGGACTGTATTCGCCTTGGCGCCTCCCGGGAGACCGAGCTCAACTTGGAAGGCAATCCGTTTGCCCCCGCCCAGCGGTCCAGCCGCGCCGATGTGGGGGATTACCCTGGGTTCATGTCGCTTGTCGAGGCCGTGCGCCCAGACCAAGTTACCTTGGTCCCCGATAGCAACGAGCAATTGACCTCCGACCACGGATTCGATGTTTTACGCGATGGTGAACGCCTCGAAGGCATTATCACGCAACTCAAAGCTTGGGGGTGTCGGGTCAGCCTGTTCATGGATCCAGACCCAGCGCAAATAGCCGCCGTAAAGCCGCTGGGTGCGGATCGAATAGAGCTTTATACAGAGCGTTATGCCCGTGCGCACGAGGACGGCAACTTTTCCGAGACGTTGGCACAATTTCAGGAAGCGGCGGCGGTGGCCACCGAGCACGGGCTGGGCATCAACGCCGGCCACGACCTGAATCTCGCCAATCTGCCGGACTTCCGGATCACAGGGTTACTTGAGGTATCGAT
>Ga0181571_10001411_pt1 | contig 17310 bp, 11 predicted proteins | sample 101ome_17_FD_132440 | JGI IMG/M metagenome (GOLD analysis project Ga0181571, IMG submission 132440) | Coastal salt marsh microbial communities from the Groves Creek Marsh, Skidaway Island, Georgia - 101407AT metaG (megahit assembly) | ecosystem: Environmental > Aquatic > Marine > Intertidal... | reverse complement strand
TCCCTACCTCCCGCTCCTGCTCCCGAACCGCGGCCCGTGGTATTCCCCCCTCTCCACCTCGAAATCGTCCGGGCAGTCCACCTCCAACAGCCACGCGTGCCCCGGCGGCGCGCGTCCCCCGTCCGGCCCGAACGGAACCTCCTCGAAGTAGTGGCAGTCGCGACCGCACCCGATGGCGTACGGGGGCGAGAGGATGTCCAAAACCGCCGACGGCTCGACGGCGGTGAACACGTGAATGTTGCCGCAGCTCCGCGGGTACAGCGCGAACGCGTTCGCGGGCGCGGCGACGCGCTCATCACGTACCATCCTCGCGAGCCTCGGGACGTTCGGGGCCGTTCCGGGGTTGCCGTCGTCGTCATCCGCCCAGTCGAACGCGCGCACGCGAAGGGACCCGTAGAGGAGCTTCGACATGACCGTCATGTGCGGGTGGTTGTGCAGCGGGATGACCGTGCCCTCCTCGTTGAACCGAAACACGCACATGCTGAACCGGTGCGAGTCGTGTAGGTTGACGCAGTCGATGCCCGACGCCCTCGACCTCGACCGGGACGGGGAGCGCGACGAGGAAGAGGACTTGGCGCGGCCGAGCAGCTGCGAGAAGAATCCCTGGGCGGGACGCGCCGAGTCCTCCGAGTCCTCGGAGCTGCGCCTGGACGTCGACGGCGGCTCCATCGCCAGGTGCCTCGGCTCGACGGCGTTCATGTAGGGTGCGATCGCTCGGAAGTGGGACTCGTCCGCCGGCGTGCTCGCCGGGTCGGCGGGGAGCGTCTCATCGACCCTCGCGTAGAGCTCCACGATGGGCGCCATCGGACCTGACGACGCCGCCCGGTTGAGCGTCGCCCTCGCCCGCGCGCGCTCCCCGCCGCGGATGGACACGGCGGCGACGGAAGCCAGACGAGATATCCTCGGCGCGCGCGCGACGGCAACGACGGCGGCGTGCATGCGACCTCGCACAGTGGGCGCGCGCCGTCGGCGCGAACCCTCGGACGCGGACCGCTGGACTCGTCACCGGCTGACTGGACTGCTCGTACCGCAGTTGCGTTTTTGTCGCCGAGCGTCGGCCAAACTCTCGGCTCGTCTCACGTTACATTAAACGACTGACTGCAAGTAAACGACTCGTCAGCTCTGGTTCACGATCCGCAGACCGTCCTGCAGCGCCCTGGTGTAGTCGTTGATGGCGTGCACGATCTGCTCGTCCTCGGCGACGCGTTCCTCCTTCTCCGCGTTGAGCGCCGACTTGAGCGACGCAATCTCGGTGAGCACGATGGTCTGGAACTTATCGTCGTGGGTGTCCGCCCTGCGAACGACGTTGTCCAGCTGCGCCCTCAACGCGTTAACCCCGGTCTCCCGCGCGTTCCGCTCGGCGTCCACCTTCTCCTGGAGCCTGAAGATGTCCTCGCCGACCCTCTTCAGCGTGTTGGCCTCCCGTTCCAATCGCTCCACTCGCTCGTCGTCGATGCCGGTTTGGCACTCGTCCACCTTGGCGACGACGCTCTGTGCGAGGTGCTCCACGTCCACCCGGCGCTGCTCCCGCTCCTCGCGCAGGCCCTGGTGCAGCTCGGCGAAGGACCGGGTGAGCGCGTCGATGGACGCCTTGAGCCCCTGCTGCATCTCCCTCACGTGCGCCGCGATGCCCTGCTCCATGGCCTTCAGGTCCGCGGCGACCTTCTCCTGGAGGAGCCTGTCGGACTCCTGCCGCCGGCGAATCTCGGTTTCGAGGTCGAGCTCGAGCTTCTGCACCTGGTCGTAGAGCGCGTTGCGCCGGCCGGTCTCCACCTCCCGCCGAGCGTTCTTCTCGTGCTCCAGGTCGCTGTAAAACTTGCTGAACTTCTCCGCGACGTGCGCCAATCGCCGCGCGGGTCCGCCGTCCTCGGCCGGGTACTGGGAAGGGAGCGGGGGCGGGACCGGGCCGGGGCTATCATTCTCGGCCGCCAGGTTCTCAAGCGTTCTGAAGTTGGGCATCTCTATCCTGGACGCGGCGCCTTCTGGGATTGGCGGGTTGGGCGTTGGTCAGACGGAGCGTTGCGAGATTTCTTCCTCGGAGGCGGGACGGGCGGCGGCGGGGCGGCTTGGGAGGAGGAGGAAACGTGGGGTTCGCGGGTGCGACGCACTTCTCTTGTCCATCGCGGTCACGGTTGAGTCGCCGTGTCGTCGCGGGATCGGGTCTGGTACCGTAGAGAGCGCGTGAACTGTGAGAGGCCTCCGTAAAGGCAAACGGCTAAAAATTTTCTTCCGGGCCGAGGCTCTTCCGAGAGGTGAGATCTGGCTGGGCTGTCACCCATACCCGTAGCCCCATTCGGAGGAGCGCCGGCATCATGCCGCGACACACCGCGTCCCGCCTCGCCGCGCTGGCGCTGGCGCAGTGTCGCGCACCGTCCGTCTCCAACACGGGGCGTCTCCCGCCCTCGCTCGCGCCCTGGCGCGCCCTGGCCACGTCGTCGTCATCATCCACGTCCTCATCGAAGCGAGAGGCCAACGCCGCCGCCGCGCGTCGCGCGCGCCTCGCCGCGGAAACCGCGCGCGGGCAGGGATCCGCGGCTTCCGGCGGGCTCTACCTCGCCGCCCTCGCCGTCGGCATGGTCGGCGTCACATACGCCTCCGTTCCGCTGTACCGCATGTTCTGCCAGGCGACCGGCTTCGGCGGCACCACCAGGCGACGCACGCTGGAGGACAAGCTCGCGGAGCAGCGCAACCTGCCGGAGTCGGTCAAGACGGCGGCGGCGAACAGGGAGGTGGTCATCTCGTTCAACGCCGACGTCGCCGAGGGGATGCCGTGGAGGTTCGTCCCGACGCAGAAGAGCGTGCGGGTGCGACCGGGCGAGACCACCCTCGCGTTCTTCACCGCGAAGAACCGATCCGACCGCGACATCACCGGCGTGGCGACGTACAACGTGCAGCCGAACAAGGCTGGATCCCACTTCAACAAGGTGCAGTGCTTCTGCTTCGAGGAGCAGCGGCTGCGGGCGGGGGAGGAGGTGGACATGCCGGTGTTCTTCTACCTCGACCCGGAGTTTGCGTCGGATCCCGCCATGGTGGACGTTCACGACGTGATGCTGAGCTACACGTTCTTCAGGAGCGACGATTTCGACGAGCTGGAGGAGGAGGAAAAGGGGGGACTCGCGGGGGGGAACGAGGGGGGGGAGGCGACGGGCGTGAGGACGCACGGGACCGGGGCGGTGCCGCCGGGGATCAAGGGACACGCCGCGTTGGGTTCGTAGAGTCGTGCCAAATTTCAGCACACATCGTACGTGAGCGAGAGTGTGAACCGCGCCAATGATCATTTCAAAAGTCCCGCTCCTCGTCACGCTCGCTCCCCACGGATCCCCACGATGGGGAAGCGTAAGAAGAAGGAGGCGAACCTCAACATGCCGCGGAAGAAGCGCGCCGATGAGCTCGCGGCGGCGGAGGCGAGGGAGGCCGAGGAGGAGGCCCGCCTGAGGGAGGCGAGCTCGGACGTGCCGATGGCGGATCTGGTGGCGTCCTTCGCGGACGAGCTGCGGTGTCAGCTGTGCTCCGAGATCTTCGAGGACCCGTGCACGCTGCCGTGCGGCCACAACTTCTGCCGCGCCTGCGCCGAGAAGAGGCTGCATGGGAAAGGGGTGTACAAGAACGAGTGCCCGCACGAGAGGTGCACGCAGCCGTGCTACGTGAAGGACCTCGAGCGCAACCACACGATCGCGAGCATCGTGGCGACGCTCAGGGACGCCGTCGCGCCCTTCGCCGCGGGATTCGATCGATCCCGAGGCCGCGAACCCTCCGCCGCGAGGGCTGACGCGAACCACGGGAAGAAGAACGCGGACGCCGGGTGGGACGACGAGAGGGGCGACGCGGACGGGGTGCCCACGATGGAGGACGGGGTGCCCACGACGATGGAGGACGGGGTGCCCACGACGACGGAGGAGTGCGCTCGACTCGCCGAGGAGATCCGGGAGATCGACGCCGTGGCAAACTACCTGCGACGCGAGCTGGAGAAGATCAGGGCGGCGAGGGCGGCGAGGGAGGCGAGGGCGGCGGAGGACGCCCAGACGCAGACCCAGACCCAGGGCGGATCCCAGACCCAGACCCAGACCCAGACCCAGACCCAGGTGCAGTGCGCGCGACTTAACATGACCCAGGCGCGGCATCTCTACCTCATGGCGCACGGCGAGGCGCCCAAGAGGGGCGCCACGCTCAAGAAGCTCCGAGCCGCGGCGGCTAAGCTCGACCCGGATGTGGTGGCGGCGGTGCTCGGCGCGGAAGGGGAGCCCGCGAGACCGCGCGAGACCGTCGAGACCGGCGACCGCGCGGCGGCGGCGGCGGCGACGGCGGCGGCGACGGCGGCGGCGGTGCCCGCGGGCGAGCGTCGAAGGGCGCGGGGTGACGCGGCGCCGTCGAGGGTTTTCACGTTTACGCGGTCGTGTTTACGCGGGAAGGAGAACGACTTACTCTCCGGTAACGTTTCGGAGAAAACACACAAGACGCGGTTCGCGGCGGACGTCGCGCGGCTGAACAGGCTCGACCCCGACGGGCGCATCGCGGTGTACGCCGAGGAGTGCGGCGCGTCCACGCCGCTGCCCACCTCCGTGACCCACCTGCTCTTCGACAACGGCCGCCGGTTCGACAACTTCCTCGACTCGTCCAAAATCGTCGCGAGGCGCACCGTGCGATACCTCGAGGCGATCCTGCGCGGGATATGGGTCCTCCACGCGGACTACGTGAAGGACTGCGCGTCCGCGGGTCGGTGGCTGGACGAGCGGGACTACGAGCTGCGGGACGCGGGCATCGCCGACGGCGCGTTCGCGAAGGCGATTGACGAAACCGGGCATCGGGCGGCGGGCGACGTCGACGACCTCGGCCCGCCGGGGGGCAGGAAGCGGAAGAAAGCGGGCGCGGCGGGGGTGTTCGCCGGCGAGCGCGTCCGCGTCGTGTCCTTACCCGCGGACGTTCCGGTGACGCTCGCGGAGTTCACCCGTCTGCTGGAAGCCGGCGGCGCCGTCGTGTTAAACGGACCCGGGCCGAGCCCATCGACGACGAGCCCGAGCCCTCAATTATTACGCTCAGACGGTCGATCCTCCGCGTCGCCCCCGAGGGCGTCGTGCGACCAGGACCAGGTCCCGGAGAGCCAGCCCTTCGACGGCGCCAACGGCGGGGGCACGCCGGGGACGGGTGGGGTGCGAGGGGAGGGTTTATTAGGGTCGGGGTTAACCCTAAACCCTGGACACGAGAAGCCCACCGTCGTCGTCGCGTCGGGCGTCGGCGAACTTTTCCGGGGCTCGGGCGACGACGACGCGGCTGGCGGGGGCGTCGCCGTGGACTGGCACTGGGTGTTTCACAGCATCGTGCATCACAGGGCGTTGGATAAGGAGCCGTACCGTCGGGCGCTGCTCGACGCCGGCGGGAAGGGACGCGAGTGAGTGAGTTTCTAGGCGAACGAGTCGATTCACGTCTTCAAATCACAATCAGATTCTCGTCGGTCTCTGTTTAGTTGGACGCCTCGAGGGTGCGCTCGGCGGCGGGGCCGGGGTAGGTGCAGATGCCGAGGCCCTGGATGGGCTGGCACTTGGCGGACATGGGGCATCCACCGTTGGGGTACATGCCGTTGGGCTCGCAGATGAGCGCGCACTGCGACGGCTTGGACGCGCCCGGGGTCTGGAGCACGCACTGACCCTCGGCCGTGGCGAGGTGGTACTTATCCGCGGGGCACGGCTGCGTGGGGGAGCACGCGGGGGAGCAGAAGGAGCCGGGGATGCCCTGAATGGACACCTTCTGCTCGCCCGCCATGCAGTCCCCGGTGTTTGGGTTCCCGTAAGGTAGTTTGTGCGCGGCGACGGCCAGGAAGTCCTGCGTGAGCTCCATGACGTGGATTCCCTCGGCGGTGGAACGTGCGTCCAGGGAGACGGCCTGCGGGGTCTCGCGGGCGGCGTGCGCGCCGACGACGAGCGCGGCGATGATGGCGAAGAGGAGGGTGACGTACTTCATCGTCGGATTCCGTGCGATGCGCGGTCCTTAACGAGGGGCAGGCGCAGATCGTCGAGCGGTAAATGGAATAATTCGTTCAGACGCGACGCGACGTGAGGAGATGCAAGAGTTAAGAGTTAACATTACTCGCTCCACAGACGGGTCGCGATGCGGCGGCGCGCGTACCTATGGGCGTTCGTCATCGCCGCGTTCACGTCGTGGTCGCTCAAGTGCATGGCGATGTCCGTGCGATGGGACCCCGGCGTGTCCAAGCCCGTCCGCGACGCTTTCGCCGCGGCGGAGCGCTCGTTGGGGTTCGGCGGAGGGGGCGACGCGACGATGGGCCAGCCGTACGGCTACCGGGGCCTTCCGGGGCTCGCGAAAGGGTGGATCGCGGGGCGCCGGAACGATCTCTCCGACAACCAGTGGCGCACCTTCCGCGATAACCTCCCGCTGCTCGCGGCGGCGGCGGTGGCCACCTCCGCGCTGTCGCGCGCGATGCGTCGAGCCGCGCGGGGCGCGAGGGACGCCGGCAAGATCCTCATCCCCTTCCACGTCGTCTACGGCGCCGCGTTCGCGTTCTTCCTGCACGGCTTCGGCGCGCTCTGGCCCGCGTGCCTCTGCTTGGCGCACTACGCGCTGTGTCGCGCCGCCGCGGGGTGGCCAAAAATCGGCCCCATCCTCGTGTGGGGCTTCGCCGTCGCGGCGCTGGCGCGAGTGCAATTTCGCGCGCACGAGTGGACGTTCGCGTCGCTCGCCGAAGCCGCGTCGCCGATGTTGTCGCGCGCCGCGCGCCAACGCATCGCCGCGCTGGACGCCCCCCGCGCGTTTCGGGGCTTCGCGCCGCGGTGGTGGATCCACTACAACCTCCTCACGCTGCGCATGATCAGCTTCGGCATGGACCTGCACTGGCGCCGTTCGGGCGCGGAGGACGCGCAAAAGCCCGGCGACGATCACCCGCGCGACGATCACCGGACCTCGACGTCGAGACCGCGCCGCGAGGTGAGGTACTCGCTCGGGGAGTACCTGGCGTACGTGACGTACCCGCCGCTGTACCTCGCGGGGCCGACGTGCACGTTCAACGCGTTCGCGTCGCAGCTGCGGCGGCCGCTTATGTGCGCGTCGCTTCGACCGCGTTCGGTGGCGCGGTACGCGGGGGCGAAATTCGCGGGGGTTTTGCTCATCCTCGAGGTGTGGACGCACACCGTCTACGCGAACGCCATGTGCAAGTCGAGGGTGTGGCAGTGGGGCGGCGGCGGCGGGCGGGGGGAGTACGGCGCGTACGGGCCGTTCGAGGTTGGCGTGCTGTCTCTGATGGTGCTCAACTTCATGTGGCTCAAGTTTACCGTCGTCTGGAGGTTCTTCCGGCTGTGGGCGCTCGCGTCCGGGGTGGACGTCCCCGAGAACATGCTCCGCTGCATAAACAACAACGCCACCATCCTCGGGTTCTGGAAGGGATGGCACGCGTCTTACAACAGGTGGCTCGTGCGGTACATCTACGTCCCGCTCGGCGGCGCGAGATACAGGCTCCTGAACGTGTGGGCGGTCTTCGGCTTCGTCGGCGCTTGGCACGACAAGGTCGCGTGGCGTCTCATCCACTGGGCGTGGATATTCGCGCTGTTCCTCGCGCCGGAGATGGCCGTCAGCGCCATCGGCGCCAAGTACTACCGGACCCCCGAGGCGCGTTCCAAGCCGACGTACAAGCTGGCGAGGGCGGCTTGCGGCGGCGCCATGATCCACGTGCTCGTCGCCGGGAACATGGTCGGCTACGTGGTGGGTCTGGACGGGCTGTCTCAGCTGGGTAGGCTCTACGCGGACGACGTCGGGAGCGCGTTGCGGTTCTTCGCGATGACCATGGCCATGATGTCCGCGGCGGCGCACCTCGGGTTCGAGCAGCGAGCGAGGGAGGACGCGGCGAGAGAGGACGCGGCGAGGGAGGACGCGGGTAAGGGGGCGGCGGGCTGCGACACAGCTGTGTCCGGCGACACAGCTGGCGGCGACACGGCGGGCGGCGGCGACACGGCTGGGGGAAGGAGGCGCGCGGCGGGCGGTCGCGGCAGTGCGGAGGATGCGGCACCCGCGGGGGACTCCAACGCCGGTGAGGGCGGGCGACGAGGACGGTAGCGAGGGGCGCGACTGTTTGTTTGAGACGCTGAGTCAGAAAAAACCCTTCTGGAAAGATCGTGTTCGACACGGTCGCGGCGATCGAGCGCAAAACGTGCTCCCGCGGGGGCTCGCTCCCGGTCGCATCATCCCCCGCGCATAGCGCCGTCGGGTGGCTCGATACTCGAGCACACACGTCGTGCATCCTCTACGCGCGTCGCCCTCCGCGATGTCCGGCTCACCCCGACCCACCGTTGGCGCGGATTTCAGTTTGACGACCGCGACTCCCGGCGCCGATCGGCACACGGACCCCGCGGCTCCAGCGCCCGCACCAGCCGCGGTGGTCCCGCACGAGACCGACGAGGACGTCGCGAAGCGCCTATCGCACGAGATTAACGTCACCGGACGCGCCAGGAGGGCGCCCGCGCCGTCTTACGTCCCCTCGCCCATCAAGCAAGGGTTGGACCCCGAGCGACTGAAGCTGCTCCGGAAGAGGCAGAGGGACAAGGCGCGAGTGGTGAAGGACGCCGCCAAGGCCAAGGCCAAGGCCAGGCGCGCCGCCGCGGAGGCGAAACGAAAGAAGAGGAAAGACGCCAGGAGGGCGACGCGGCAAAACGCGAACGGGGCGGCCGAGAGACCCAAGAAGGCCAAGAAGGCGCGCGTCGACGAGGAAGACGTCACCCTCGCGGAGCTCCTCTGCGCGGACCCTCTCCTGAAGCCTGAGCCGCTCGAGGAGGAACCCGACCCGTCCGCGGACGACGACGACGTCGTCGACCCGGACACGCCGGAACCCCGGCAGCCGGACCTCGACGCTCGACGCCCGACGAACCGCGAGCCGTCGCCGGACACGGCCGTGTCGCCGGACACGGCCGTGTCGCCGGACACAGCTGTGTCGCCGGACACAGCTGTCGACTACGGGGTCCTCGCCGACGACGAGGACTGGCGGTCGACCCTGCCCCGACGGGAGATGCCCCCGCCCGAGGGGTACTCCGCGGGAACCCTGGTCTGGGCGTTCCTCAGGGGCGCGCGGAAACACCGGAAGGACCGCGGCGGCGACACAGCTGTGTCCGGCGACACAGCCGGCGGCGGCGACGCGGCTGGCGACGCGGACCTCGGGCCGGGAACGTGGTGGCCCGGTCGAGTGTGGAAGCTTCGCAACGCGAGGAGCGCGGCGAAGCTGTGGCGCGACCGCGGCGCCCCCCCGTCGAAGCCAAGGGCGTTGGTCAGGTGCTTCGGCGACGGGAGCTTCGTGTGGTGCGCGCCGAACGAGCTCGCGAGGTACGCGGGAGACGCGACTCTTCGGGACGCTCGAACCGCCGAGCTCTTCGCGGCGGCGGCGCGGGGTTGCGCCAGGCGCGACTGGAGCGCCACGGGGGGCATTCGGGTGTACGCGCAGAACGTGCGCAAGGCGTTGTTGGAGGCGGATGAGGCGGAGATCATGAACTGGGACACGCCGCCGTGGACGGACAGCGACGACGCGTACAGCGACGCGGACGACGATCGGGGACGGCTTTCCTACCGGGGACCCGACGGACTGAACCCTTCGGGGAGGGGTCGGCGCGGGCCCCGCGAGAGGGAGGCGGCGACGGACGACGCGGATCATCACGACGGATCTCCCAAGGATGGACTCACGCCCGACTGGATAATCGACGCCGGGTGTCGCATGTTCGGCCTGAACGTTCCCACCGTGCAAGAGCCCATCGTCAAGGGTCTGCTGGATCCCTGCACAAACGACAAGCGCGATCCAAACATTCCCGCGGAGAAGACCTACGATAAGAGGCAGGATGGTTTGAAGCAGGAGAATCCTTGGAAAGGGTACCACGTCATACTGAACCCTTCGTACGAGTCACAGGTGCAGTGGCGGTTCATCAACCGGGCGATAAACGAGGTGGAGTGGGGTTTCTGCCCAGGTATCCTGCTCGTGTGCCGCAACAGCACGGACACCTCCTACTTCCAGCGGCTGCTCCCGTTCCCTCGGATCTTCCTTCGGAGGGACGCGGTGCGATTCAAGGACTACACGCACACGCCCATCGGCTTCGGCATTGCGGTCTTTTGCCTGGTCTCCCCGATCGTTACCCCCGAGGAGAAGATGGCCACGTACTCAAGGTTTTACAACGAGTTTAGGCACGCGGGCGAGTTCAACATCCCGTTTGACGGCGAATTTTTAAAAGACGTCAGATTTAAGGAGCTGACCGATCGGCTCCACGTGGAGGCCGCGCTCAAGTACCGCGACAGCTGGGTGGCGTGCGACGAGTGCGATCGTTGGAGGGAGGTACCCCCGACACAGTCCCTCGCGGAGGTTGGTGCGAAAGACACGTGGCGGTGCAGGGACGCGTATCCGCAGCTCGGGTGCGACGCTCCCCTCACCGGTCGAGAGTACAAGGCATTCTCCGTGGCGACCAAAGGACAAGCCACGCCCTTGCTGGCGGCCAAGAGAGGGACCGACATCCTCGGCTATGATGACGCCGACGAGGAGGACGAGGAGGGAGAAGGCGTGGTGTTGGCACTGCCGTGCCCCGAGGTTGAGGAAGACGAGCCGGCTAAGGAGGAGGTTGTTGAAAAATACGAGCCCGACGAGGAGGAGGTGATGGAGGATGAGGATGAGCGACGCGACGACGGGGACCCGTGGCTTGACGAGGCCACCATGCGAAGAGGACGGAAGCGCTTCACTCTCTTCGAAGAATCCTTCCGCAAGTCGTCCAAGCTCCGCGGCGCTGCGGGGACGCCCTCGTCGCAACACAAGATTGGGTGCAGATGCGCCCTCACTCGGTGTCGAGAGAAGCGGGCCAAAGAGATGGAGCTCCTGACGCAGATGCCCCACGAGCTCCTCTCCCGACCCGAGTGGATGGGCGTCCAGGATGCCATGCGCGAGGCCGGCGAGCTCTCGCAGTTCGAGAAGGAGAGATTGGAGCGAATCAGGCGCAACCGGGAGAAGCTCGGCGAGCTGATGCACTCGAAGGAAGACGTCGCCGCGGTCGCGCTGCAAAGGGTGGCCGAGGCCTCCGCCGCGAGGAACGCGTCGCGCAGGATCCTACACGCCGCCGAGGAGAGGCACAGACGGGCCACGGCGGTGGCGGCCGCGACGCTCGTGCGATCGAGTAAGGCTGCAGCCGCCGCGCGCGTCGCGGAAGCGGAGGTTGCCACCGCGGAGGCTTCGGTGGCTTCGGCTCTGGGGGAGGTGCGAAGGGCGCGGCTGGTCGCCTCGAGGCTCGAACGGGCCGCGGTGGAGAGGAACAAGGAGTGCGCGGTCGCGGAGGCGGCGCTAGAGTCGGATAAGAAGGAGGAGGAGGAGGATGAGGGAGATAATTAGTGGGAGCGGCAGCGGCGCCGGGGCTGAAACCGGTCCCCAAGTGGTTTTTATTGACGGCAGCGTGGAGACCGGATCGGGCGCGTCGACCAACCACGCCGACTTTCGGTTGTTGAATCGCGCACCGTTCGACACTGCTCGGGGCGCGCGGTGACCCGCGGGATGCGTCGATCGTCCGTTATCCTCGTTATCCTCGTTATCTTCGGGGGCGTCGCACCCGCGGCGCGCGCGGAGCCGCCCCAGGAGGACTGGACCCTGTGGAATAACCTGTACCAGCGGTGCCTGTACAACTGCGGCTTCGACGGGTGCTCCAGGCTGGGGTACAAGGACGTCACGTACGCGACCGGCGGGTGCGTCGAGGGTTGCAGGAACGGGGGTCCGAAGGACGGCGGCGCCGCGCCCGACTTTGACCTCGGCATGAAACTCACGGGGTGGACGTGCCAGACCGACTGCAAGTACCGGTGCATGCACACGCTGCAGGCGATCAGGGGGAGCGAGGGCCTGCCACCCGCCAAGTACTACGGGAAGTGGAGCTTCACCAGGGTGTTCGGAGTTCAGGAGATCGTATCGACGCTCGCGTCGCTGGCCAACATGGGGGTCCACCTGTGGTTCATCCCGTCGGTGTACGGAGCCGCGAGGAACAGGACGTCGGGGGCGCCGACGGAGGCGACTTCGGCGGGACCCGGCTCGGCATTCGCCGGGACCTGGCTCGTCAACGCCGCAATCAACGCCAACGCGTGGCTATGGAGCGCGGTGTTCCACGCGAGGGACACGCGATGGACCGAGTTCATGGACTACACGTCCGCCAACCTGCTGATGTTCTCGGCGCTGTACTGCGTGTTGGTCAGGACGTTTGAGCTGGACAACCGGCGAAGCGCGGGGCTGTTTTTCGCGTTTTTCGTATGGCTGGCGTCGCACGTGTGGATGGTCAACAACCCGCCGGACCGGAGCGTGGAGTCGTACCGGTGGGAGGTCAACATGCGAGTGATGATGACAATCGCGGTCGCTCACTGGGCGATCGTGCTGCCGTGGGCGTACGGGTGTAGGCTGCGGAGGGGCGGGTTTGGCTCGGGGAACCGGAGGCGGCTGTCGCACCCTGGCCGGCACTCGCTGGCGCTCTTTGCCATCCTCTGGCACCTAGCGGCGCTCGCCGAGGTGTTCGATTTCCCGCCAATCTGGGGGTACCTGGACTCCCACGCGCTGTGGCACTGCGGCACGCCCCACTGCATCTGGCTGTGGTACAGGTTTCTGAAGGAGGATCTGCGGTGGGACGGAGTTTCAGCGACGCCGAAGAAGGATCAATGACTGAGACAAAATCATTTTGTAGATGCTCTCGCTATTAAACCAGCCCCTCCTACGTTCACTTGCCAGTAGTGGTCAGGATACAATCAAACACTTGAAGAAAAAACACCCGAATTCTTCCCTTTCGACCAGAAAATTTCAGCGCCATGCGCTAAAACAGTGGTGATACAGAGTTGGAGAACCTCCTTCATACCTAAAACGTCCCGCCTTTGGGACAACAACCCGCCTCCGGGACAACGACCCGCCCCCATCATCCATTCGTTTAGATCACGGTGCCCGCCTCCAGGACGGTGCCTTCGAGGATGGTGATGAGTCCGTTCTCGATGACGTATCCGTGCCCGTTCTCGTCGACAACCTCAGCCTTCTTCACCCCCTTCTTGTTGGTCAGGACGCATCCCGCGCCGATGAGCACGTCGCTCTGCACCACGCATCCGAGGAGAACCGACCCTCTCCCGACATCCGGCACGTCGTTGCCGTGGATGTGCGCCATCTCCGGGTGCCCGTTGAAAATCACGCGCTCCACGCTGACGTCCTCGCCAAACACCACGCACGGTCCCACGACGCTGTCCTTGATCCTGCAGCCGTTCGCCACGACCACGCCGTCGCTGATGAGCGAGCTCTCGCAGTCGCTCACGCCGGTGAACCGCGCGGGGGGGAGCGTCCTGGGGACGGTGAACACCTGATCCTTGGAGACGTCGATCAGGGCGCTCGCTCCCGCGTACATCTTGCGGAAGAGATCGGGGGAGCAGATGGACAGGTTGCTCTCGTACCACTCGCGCAGGTTGCGAACGGGTTGCCAGAACCCGCCGTGCTCGTGCGCGTGGATCTGGTAGTTGGAGCCAATCGCCATCGGGATGATGTCGCGGCCAAAGTCCACGGAAGTTCCCTCGACGATGTGCTCGATGACGCCGACGAGTTCCTTCATCGCGCGACTGGAGAAGATGTACACCCCCATGTTCACGTGCACGTGGCAGTCGTTGAGGTCGGACACGTTCTTCTCGCACTGCGCGAGCTCGCGGAGCTCATCCGGCTTGGGCTTCTCCCTGAACCCGTAAACCTGCGTGTCATCCGTGTACACGCTGCAGATGCCGAGGTTGGTGGCGTCCACGTCACCGAGCCTCTGCTTGCTCACGCCGATGGTGATGTCCGCGCCGGTCTCGTTGTGGGTCTTGATCATGTCCTGGTAGTCCATGCGGTACAGCGCCTCGCCCGAGAGGATGAGGTACGCCTCGGGCTCCCACTGGCCCGGTCCCTTGAGCGCGCCGCTCTGCAGATGCCGGCGAACGCAGTCCGCGGAGCCCAGCGACCAGCTCTTCTCCCTGACCGTCTGGTTGGACGGGAGGACATCGACGGACCTGGGACATCGAAACGGGGCGGCGCGGGCGTCAGTTGTCGTTCGTCGCGGCGCAAAGGGTATTGAGTTTTTTTGGTGACTGGAAAAACGGGCAGCGAGGGGAATAAAAAATCTGGGTTCACAGCCAGGTTGGCAAGTGCCGTTGGATGGGTGTCGGGGGACAAGAACGCGTCGCTTCGGGGCGCGGGGTTGGGCGATCCCGGGGGAGGGCGGGGACGCACCCTTGCTCGCCGAAGCCGAAGACCTCGGGCGGATACGCCGAGTTGACGTGCTGGTTGAGCGTGTGGGAGTTCCACTGCGTGAGCACGAAGACCCGCCGAACCTTGGAGTTGATGCAGTTTGCAATTGGGAAGTCGATGAGCCTGTAGGTGGCCCCGAAGCGGAGCGCCGCGCGAGCCTGGGAGCGCGTCAGCGGGTTGTTCGAGTCCGCGCCGCCGGCGAGAACGACAGCTCCGACCTTGTCCATCGTCACCGGATTGGGCGCGGGGTTCACCCGGCGCCTGCGCTCCGGCACGACGGACGAAGGCCGGAGGTTCCGGGGCACGTCCTCGTCCACGGAAGGCGACACGCGGGGTTGGTCCGAAACAACGGGCTCGGAGATGGCCGAGACGGAAACCTTGCGCGCCGCGTCAGACTGGCGAAGGGTTGGGGAGGATACGGGCGCGGTCAGCATCTTTGGAACATATATCAAATGTCCAGCGGTTCGATTGGATCGCAAAGGCATCGCGCGCGCGCGGGGACGGGCGTCTCAGCGCACCTCCGACGAGGCGGAATTGAAGAACTTCCGCGAACCGGCCTGTCCCGCGGGCTTGCTCAAGTCGGAGAATGACCCGAGGCGCACGACGCGCGCGGGCTTTAAGGGTCGCGCGCAGGGGACCATGGTCCAGTTCCGGTTCGCTAAGAGTCGCGGGCGGCCGCGGGTCACGGCCTGTCCGGCCGCGACCGCCGGCGCGGGGCTCATCGTCGCGTGCATCTTGCTCTGTACCGATCGATAGTGACCCTCTGCCACTGAAATACCCGCCCGAAAAGCAACAAACGTCTCCCGGAACCGTGAAACTTGGGTCTATTTTGCCAGCTGGACTGCCAGCAGGACGGATACTGCCGTGTCACCCGAGAGCCGCGGAAACCTAATATCGGGTGCCCACGGTGCCCTCATCTTGCGAGATTTATTGCCTGTTCGCTTTGACGGGTCGCGATTGGCTGAACGGGAAAATACTCACTCGCGATTGGCTTTGACCAAAGGCAGGCAAAATCTTGCAATCTTCCGATTTTGCCGCTTTTTCCACACGACCGCGCTCGACGAATCTGACTCGGAGTTCCCGCCCATCTACCGCAAACACGAAGTTTCATTGGTCCACATAGGAAGACGATTGCCTTTTTCTTCCCTAAAGGCAATTTCGTTGGGATGCGCCAACCGCTGGCGATGGGACTCGTGGCACATCTGATCTGACTTGGGGGATCCATTCGCGGCTGTTGGGGGATCTTTGAATTTGCGCGGCGACGAGACTGTTTGCTCCCTCCGCTCCGAAAATTGACCGCAAAACACACCGCTTCGGGGTTGCCGCTTCGGCACAGCGAGACAGTCACGAACAGCCGCATAGAAAAGGAAATCACAGGCAAAACAGTCTCCGGTTCAACGACGGTTCACAAAAAGCTCGACTCTTCGATGCGTCTCCCGGCCGTTGCAGCAGAGCGTTCTCGGTTTCGTTTGAATCTCACCTCGGTCAGCGCGGACCACAGCCGGAGTGCCCCCATCGTGAGGCGCCGTCCCAACCGGCGACGTTGGGGCCGCACGCACGAGAGGGCGACGCGCGGAGTGGCGTCATGGAGGCGAGCCGGGCGCGGATGCTCGCGCGGACCGCGACCGGGGCGGATGCGCGCGACGACCGCGAAGGTGCCCGAATCGCGGCGGTCCGTCGGGCGGTCCGAGGCGCGGCGGCGTCCACGTCGTACTCCACGCCATCCTCCGCACGCGTCGTCGTGAGACCCGAGACGACGCGGGCGAACCTATCGGAGGAGAGCTCCCCGAGGCTCACGCGCGCCGCCCAGGTGCTCCGCGAGGCGAAGGCGCTCATGCGCGAGCTCTCCCCGTCGTCCACCCTGGGAACCCCGTCCTCCGCGGGGGGCAGCGCCGCGTCTTCCGCGGAGGCGGCGACCGAGAGCCGATGGAGATCCCTGCGGAAGAGCTACGACGCCATCGAGGCGGATAAAGCCGCCGCGTCCATCGACGCCGCGGAAGGCCCCGACGACGGACCGACGCCGCCGCCCAGGAAGCAGCTCTTCACCGCGGCCATGAGACGATGGAAAGCGTCGGACTCGCGCCTCAACGCCGTGCCGACGCCCCCCGGCGAGCGCGAGCCGCGCGAGCCGACGCGCGTCGTGCGCGCCGCGAACGGCGCCGCGGAGCTCTCCGCGACGCTGCGACCGGTCGCGGGGAGGCCCGACGCGAGGGAGATCCTCGCGCGAGCCGCGGGCATGGCCGCCAGCTGTGTCAAACCCGCGACGCGGCTAAACCCCGCGAGGACGTCGTCCCCCGCGAGATTCCGGGACGCGATCGTGCTGGACCGCACGCGCGCCGCGCGCCAGCGAATGGAGGCGCGACGGCACGCCGCGGACGACGAGGTCCGCGCGCTGCGCGAGCGGCTCAGGCGCGAAGCCGCCCTCGCGGAGCGGGAGCGTTTAGCGACGGAAGCGGAGGCGGAGGAGGCGTCGATAGCGGCTCGCCTCGCCGCGGCTAAAGCCGCCAAGGAGCGAAGGCTCGCCGCGGCTAAAGCGGCGATCGCGACGCGCGAGGACGCCGAGCGGCGCAGGCGGATCGCCGAGGAGGTCGAGGCGGCCGAGGCTGAGGCGAGGGAGGCGGCCAAAGAGCGAGAGGTTGAACGCGTTCGCGCCAAAGAGCTCGTCGAAGCCGCGAGGGAAGTCGAGGAGAGAAACGCGACGCGCGAGCGAACGCGGCGGATGGCCTCCGCGCTCGGCGCGTGGCGCGACATCGCCCTTCGCGAGGCGAGGGGCGACGGACCGGAGGCGCGCGCGAGGGTCGAGGCGATGCGCTGGCGGCTCAGGCGAAGGGTCCTTCGCGCGTGGTTCGCCGCGGCGGAAGATGAGAAGACGTCGCGGACGGCGACGCGGCTGGCGCGCGAGGCGGAGATGGGGAACATCGCGCGTCTCCACCGCGAGCGTGGCGTGGTGCGCGGGTGCGTGGCGGCGTGGCGCGACGTCGCGGCGAGGGGCGCGCGGGCGAGGCGGGAGGAGGCTGCCGAGGAGTCTCGGGCGCGCGAGGCGGCGGCTGAGGAGGAGGCGGCGGCGGCGG
>Ga0181571_10001409_pt1 | contig 17317 bp, 15 predicted proteins | sample 101ome_17_FD_132440 | JGI IMG/M metagenome (GOLD analysis project Ga0181571, IMG submission 132440) | Coastal salt marsh microbial communities from the Groves Creek Marsh, Skidaway Island, Georgia - 101407AT metaG (megahit assembly) | ecosystem: Environmental > Aquatic > Marine > Intertidal... | reverse complement strand
CTCAAGCTGCGGTCGAAATACTGGACAAGGTCATTGCGGTTGTTGATGACGATGTCGTTATGGAGAGCGAACTGCAAGAACGCCTTGCTTTGGTGAAAGGCAATATAGCAGCGAGCGGTCAAGCATCCCCGCCAGAAGATATTTTAGTGAGGGAAACGCTTGATCGGCTTATTCTAGAAAACATTCAATTGCAAATGGGTCAACGATATGGTGTTCGCATTGATGAACAACAGATTAATGGTGCGGTTACCAGACTCGCATCGCAAAATGGACTCACACCCGAACAGTTCATCAACCAACTAGAATCATCAAATATTTCATACGCCGAATTTCGAGAGAATATGACTCGCGAAATGATCATACAGCGAGTTCAAGCTGGAAATGTAAACCAAAGAATAGACATTAGCGACGCCGAAATAGAAGCTTTTCTGCGCACGCCTGAAGGCGCAGAACTGATCCAACCTGCTTATAGACTACTGCACGCAAGACTCGATGTATTGACTACCGAAAATATGGATAAAACGAAGTCCCATGTTAAAGGCCTTGCTGAAAGAATCGATATGGGAGAGGACTTTAACGCAGTAATCGCGAGCTCAGAGGAACCCTACGCTTTCACGGGTGGCGATTTGGGTTTAAGACGACAGGCAGAACTACCCTCACTCTTTACAGATATAGTGGTAAACATGCGTGAAGGCGGATATGCAGGGCCCATAGAAAATGGCAATGCGTTCCATTTTATCTACTTATTAGAAAAGCGCGGGGGCACCCAAATGATACCCCAAACACGAGCGCGGCATATCCTTATCAAACCGAGCGAAATATTAACGAGCGAAGAGGCGAGAGCGCTCGCTAAAAATCTTAAAAATCGAATCCTTTCAGGGGAAGATTTCGGAGAAGTCGCCCGAGAATACTCTGAAGATATAGGGTCGGCCCAAGAGGGCGGAGAATTAGGCTGGGCAAGCCCAGGCCAAATGGTCCCCGTGTTTGAGAATGCTATGAATCAAGCCGAAATCAATGAAGTCACCGAACCCTTCGAGTCGCCCTACGGCTGGCACATATTACAGGTGCTGGAGCGTCGGCAACAAGACGTTACCGAACTCGTTAATCGTAATCGCGCCGAAGATTTCTTACACAACCGTAAGTATCAGGAAGAACTCGATGCCTGGCTTCGTCAAATAAGAGACGAAGCCTTCGTTGATATCAAATAACCTTGGCTACCATTGCGATTACATTGGGTGAGCCCGCAGGTATCGGCCCCGATACTGTAGCCGCATGCTTGCAAGAGCCGAGCCCTCACCAGCGCGTGATCATTGGGTGCGCTCGCACCTTACATGAGCGCGCGGAACAGCTGGGTATACCCCTTGCGCTTGCGCCTTACTCGGGGGCGAGCGGGCGCAGCGAGCCACAAATCATCGACTGTCCCTGCGCGAAAAAGGTTGAAGCTGGCCGACTCGACCCTGCAAACACGGAATCGGTTTTAAAGAGTTTGAAATTCGCTGCTGACGGAGCGTTACGCAGCGAGTTCGACGCAATCGTAACGGCACCCGTACAAAAATCGGTGATCAATGATTCGGGCTATCCATTTACAGGGCATACCGAATATTTTGCCGAAGCAGCAGGCTGTGCAAAAGTCGTTATGATGCTGGCGGCAAACACCTTACGAGTCGCGCTTGTCACCACGCACTTGCCTTTGCATGCCGTACCCAAAGCCATTACGAGCGCCAACCTACGCGAAACTCTGTCCATCACACACAGCGCCCTGATTTCACAATTCGGGATAGCCAAGCCTCGCATCGCCGTGCTTGGATTAAATCCTCATGCGGGCGAAGGCGGCCATCTCGGCAGCGAAGAAATCGATGTCATAAGCCCAACGATCCGGGTTTTACAGGGTGAGGGTATGGACCTTCTAGGCCCCCTTCCCGCGGATACCGCTTTTCAGCCGTTTATCTTAGATCAAGTCGATGCCGTAGTAGCTCAGTACCACGATCAGGGCTTACCCGTTTTGAAATACGCTGGTTTCGGAGAAAGCGTCAACATTACGCTCGGCCTGCCTTTCATTCGAACGTCGGTGGATCACGGCACCGCGCTCGATCTTGCCGGTACCGGCAAAGCGAAGACAGGGAGCTTGATAGCGGCCTTCAGACTTGCCTGTTTGCTCGCAGAGAACCGGACATGAAACACACCGCATCCTTAGGCAAACACAAGGCGCGAAAGCGCTTTGGGCAAAATTTTTTGCACGATAGTCATATCATCGGATCGATTGTGCGCTCGATTAATCCGCAGCCCACAGACCACATTATTGAAATTGGCCCGGGGCAAGGCGCACTCACCGCCGAGATTGTCAGTCACTGCGAGCGCCTTGACGCCATCGAGCTTGATCGCGATTTGCTGACGCTGCTGCTGGCGAGCTTCTCGATTTACAAAGGGTTTCATCTACATAATCAGGACGCGCTGAAAACCGACTATCGGTCGCTCCATCAGGGCAGACCGATGCGGGTTGTAGGCAACTTGCCCTACAATATCTCGACTCCTTTGATCCTTGCGCTATTTGAGTATTCCGATCTGATTCAAGACATGCACTTTATGCTGCAATCCGAGGTGGTCGATCGGCTTTGCGCCTCCCCTAATACCAAAGCTTGGGGTAGGCTGGGCATTCTAGCGCAATACTTGTGTCGAGTTGAGCGCATATTGGATGTCCCTCCTGAGGCCTTTGACCCCCCACCCAAAGTACAATCCGCGGTCGTTCGTTTGCGTCCAAAACCGAGCGCAGAAATCGACCGTATACAGCTCGGAAAGCTCCAAAAACTCGTCAAACAAGCTTTCGCGCAGCGCAGAAAGACGCTGCGGAATAATTTGAAAGGATGGGTGTCCGATGCAGAAATGGAAACCGTGGGCATTGATCCTGGATCACGTGCCGAATCGATTAGCTTGCAACAATGGATAACACTCAGCGATGGCATCGAATCACAGTAATACGGACGCGAATACCAGTTTAGATATTCGCATCGTGACCAAACCGCACTATCTGCAGCAGCACTCCGAACCCACACGGCAGGTCTTTAGATTCGCGTATCAAATTCGAATCGAAAATCGCAGCGCTGTCACAGTCAAATTACTGCGCCGATACTGGAAAATCACCGATGCACTCGGTGAGGCCGAAGAAGTGGAGGGCCCTGGCGTTGTGGGGCAAACGCCCACTATCGAACCCGGCGAATTCTATCAATACACTAGCGGAGCCAGCTTTAAGACGCCGATGGGCTTCATGGAAGGCTATTACACCATAGTTGTTGTCGATTCCGACGCCAATTTTCCCGACACACACAAGGTGCCTATTCCGGTATTTCGACTGGAAGCACCCAATTCCATTCATTAACCGATGTCTCTCTTCGTTGCCGGTGACCTGCAGGGGTGTTTAAAACCCCTAAAATGCGTATTAAAGCAAGCTGATTTTTCCAGCGATCGGGATAAACTTTGGCTGGTTGGTGACTTGGTGAACAGAGGCCCCAAGAGTCTCAAGACCTTGCGCTACGTGTTCGAACGACGCGATCACATTGAGATTGTCTTGGGGAATCACGATTTGCATCTACTTGCAGTGGCACACGGTGTTCGCAGCCCCTCTAGAGGCGATACGATCGACGAAATCCTGAAAGCGAAAGACCGCGATATTTTGCTGAACTGGCTCACTCAACAGCCGCTTTTAGTCACCGAGGGCGACGTCACAATGACGCACGCGGGCATCCCACCCAACTGGTCCCTGTCGGAAGCTCAAAGCTATGCAAAAGAAGTCGAAGCCGCGATTTCAGGCGGCAAGGCGAAGAAATTTTTTAAAGATATGTATGGCAATACGCCAAACTATTTCGACGTGGAACAGAGTGGAACGACCCGTTTACGATCTATAACAAACGCGTTCACACGCATGCGTTTTTGCACGGCTTCAGGGCGCCTCGACTTAAGCAGCAAAGGACCAAAGCCCAGCAGTGAAAACCTACTTAACCCGGATACTGGAGTGCACGAACTCGTGGATGCTTGGTTTAAACACACGCATCGCCTGCCAGAGAATCATCGCCTGATTTTTGGTCACTGGGCTGCGCTCGAGGGTCAAACGGGTGTCCCACACGCGATCGCCTTGGATACCGGGTGCGTGTGGGGCGGAGCCCTCACCTTGTATGACTTAACAAACGATCGCTATTTTCGATGTCCGTGCAAGAAGGGCAAACCGCTCCTGATCTAGTCACATTGCAAGTACTGCAAACCCAGCTTTGACTGAGATCCCCGCGCTCGACGATTTAGATCCTACAACCACAGAACCCAAGGCTCCGCATTGGCAAGACTGGTCGCGAGCAGAAATACAACCTAAACTGAAGCGATGGAAACGTATTTGGTAGGCGGCGCCGTCCGCGATAAGCTGTTGGGCCTCTCGGTGCATGAACGCGACTGGGTGGTCGTGGGTGCGCGACCGGAAGAACTTTTGGATGCGGGTTATCAAGCCGTCGGTAAAGACTTCCCCGTGTTTCTGCACCCAGAAACCAAAGAGGAATACGCTCTGGCTAGGACTGAGCGCAAGACGGGTAGCGGCTATCACGGTTTCGCATGCCATTTTTCCACCGACGTGACACTCGAAGAGGATCTCGCTCGTCGCGACCTCACCATCAATGCCATAGCACAAGATCAAGCGGGAAATCTGATCGACCCCTATAAGGGTCAAGTTGATTTGGCGAACAAGACACTACGGCACATTACCGAAGCCTTCAAAGAAGATCCTCTTCGGGTACTGCGTGTGGCGCGATTTTCGGCTCGATTCGAATATCTTGAGTTTTCAATTGCGACAGAAACGATGGCATTGATGCAACAAATCACCGCGTCTGGTGAGCTCAACACAATTTCGCGCGAGCGCGTTTGGCGGGAATTTGAGCGCGCCTTGCAATCTCGATCACCTGGCACGTTTCTGCGAGTATTGGCCGAATGCGGTGCGCTGGGAGCCTTGCTTAATCACAGATTCTGCGACCCAACTTTGATTACGGGCGCGGCACAATTATTAGATGACCTTGCGCCGCAGGGGCACCCCGCAACCCGTCTAGCGCAAGTTTGCTTACTCTACCTTGCGCTCGAGTCCGATGAGCACTTGCTGTGGCGCCAATTTGCGCTTGCATTCGGCCTTCCTAAGACCTTAGTTAAACAAACCGAAATCGCAATCGACAACCCGCTGCTGTTATCGGCGCCGTCACATCACGAGGGCGAAGCCATATATCAAGCGTTGCTCAATGCGGGCGCTTTTCGGCAAGGGGACACTTTTGACGCGCTGATGGAACTTCACGCCCTTTGGGCCCAGAGGCGACAGTCCAAGGGGGTGTCTTATAAAACGAAATGGGAACGGCTCGCTCAACTTGCGCGCAGCGTAGATAAATCCAACGTATCAGCTAACCTGATGGGCGCGGCAATAGGCCAAGCCATACAAGAGGCGCGCATCACCGTGCTGGGGCAATCAAGCTAAGGGGTTAATACGGCCGGCAAACAGCGCCCGTTAAACTGAAATGAGCGTGAAATCAAAGGCTGCCTCTGTTGGTCAAATCGAGACCAAAGCTCACCCAGGGTAATGTTAGTGCTGGGAATAGTTAGGGTCGGAGCCAGCTCCGCTAGTGGTCTCAACACGAATGCGTTGTAGTGAATCTCCGGGCGAGGCAATTCAAGCGAGTCGAAATAGCCGCAGAAGTCACCGTACAATAAAATATCAATGTCGAGTGTGCGACTGCTGTTACGCGAGGCGTTTTCCGGTCGACCGTGTGCCAGCTCGATCGCCCTGAGCTGGGCACGCAAGTCCGCGAGCGCGAAGTCGGTTTCGAACCCGACCGCCAAGTTCAAAAAAGACGGCCCATCAAACCCTACAGCGGCTGATTCATATACGTTGGAGGCGTCCAAAGCTCCGAAGACATTGACTAAATCACGTAAACCCGCCTTTATATTCGGTTCGGGGTCGATGTTGCTGCCGATGCCAAGGTATACCTGCATATGTTAGCGTCGCTCTCTTCGAATCGACACACCAACCCATTCCGCTTCGGGAATGGCACCGGGCTTCTTGACGGTGACTTCAATCGAGGGCAAAGCGAACGCTTTCATGAGGCCCCGAGCTATTTCCTCTGCCGCAGTCTCAATCAAGTGATATTGCGCACCACCCAAATGCGAAATAACCCATTGACTCACTGCGGCGTAATCGAGGCAATAGCGCACATCATCAGTGGAAGCTGCTTTCTGCTGGTCCCATTCAAGGTTCAGATCCAATAGCAGCTCCTGCCTTACTTCGCGCTCCCAATCCAGCACGCCAATCACGGTTGCGACTTTGAGATTTTGTATGAGCACACGATCGGACATCAAATTGCCTGCAATTCGCTCAGAGGCCAACGGGGCCTTAAATTCATCATCGCCTCATCGCTTTGACCTGACGCCAATCGACAAGCCCCAGCGTAAGCAATCATGGCGCCGTTATCGGTGCAGTATTTGGGCTCTGGGTAATAAACCTGTGCTCCCACGGCGGCTAATGCTGGCCCAAGAGCGCCTCGCAAACGTTTATTTGCACTTACACCCCCTGCCATAACCAAGGTATCCAGACCAGTTTGCTCCAAGGCCCGTCGGCATTTAATAATCAAGGTATCAACTACGGCATCCTCAAAAGCGCGAGCGATGTCGCATTTATCCTGCTCACTCACTTTTTCAATACCACCCAAGCTTTGCAGGGTGGTCAAAGTATAGGTTTTCAGCCCACTGAAACTGAAGTCAAGCCCGGGCTTTGCCACCATAGGCCTCGGGAAATTAAAGCGCGCCGGATCGCCTTGTTCGGCTATACGCGCAACATGGGGACCGCCCGGGTAATCCAAATAGAGCATCTTTGCGACTTTATCGAAGGCTTCTCCCGCAGCGTCGTCAACGGATTCGCCGAGCAGCCGATAATCGCCCAGCGCCTGCACCTCGATTAACTGCGTGTGCCCACCAGAGACCAATAGGGCCACGAAGGGAATCTGTGGCGCGCTTTCAGAGAGCATGGGCGCCAGCAAATGACCTTCCATGTGATGCACTCCCAAGGCGGGCACACCCAGTGCTTCAGCGATGGAACGCCCCACCAATGCGCCAACCATGAGAGCACCAATCAAACCCGGGCCGGCCGTGTACGCCACGCCGTCTAGGTCTTTGGGCTTCAAGCCCGCTTTGTTCAGTACATCATTGATCAAAGGAAGCGTCTTACGAACGTGATCGCGAGAGGCCAACTCCGGCACCACTCCGCCATATACGGCATGGATATCGATCTGGCTATATAGCGCCTCGGCCATAATACCCACTTCCGTGTCGTACACGGCAACGCCCGTTTCATCACAGGAAGTTTCGATACCCAGTACCCGCATTTTGGCTCCTTTTTACAGCAGGTCGCCATGGTAAAACAGCGCGAGTCGCTAGACCAGCAGTAAAGCTTTGCATTCCGTGCAATTACGCTATAGAATTCGCGCCCTTAATTGAAATTGGGCCTTGGCCCCCAACGCACAACGAGACGGACAGATTTAATGCCATCAGTAAAATTGAAAGAAAACGAGCCATTTGACGTCGCTTTGCGTCGTTTTAAGCGTAACTGCGAAAAAGCTGGGGTACTCGCTGAAGTACGCAAACGTGAGCATTACGAAAAGCCCACCACGCTTCGCAAGCGCGCCGCTGCTGCTGCAGTCAAGCGCCACCTGAAGAAAGTGTCGCGCGAGAACCGCAAGCGCACCCGTTTGTATTAAGCCTGTCCAGCTATGCCAACCCTAGTAGCGCAAATTAAAGCCTCGGTCCGCGAGGCGATGAAAGCCAAAAACAAGGGAAGGCTTGGCACACTCCGATTCATTCAATCGGAGTTCAAACGAGTAGAAGTCGACGAGCGCATCGAGATCGATGACGCTCGCGCATTGGTTATTCTCGACAAAATGCTTAAACAGCGCCGCGATTCTGCCGAACAGTACCGCAACGCCGGGCGCGACGAGCTCGAAGCACAAGAGCTATTCGAAATCGCCGTTATTTCTGAGTTTCTACCCGAACCTCTATCAGAGTCAGACATTGACGAACTGGTCAAAGCCGCTATCGCCGATTCAGGCGCCTCGGGCATGCAGGCTATGGGTGCGGTTATGGCCTCTATCAAACCACAAGTCCAAGGTCGGGCCGACATGGCCGAAGTCTCAAAGCGCGTCAAAGCTCTCCTCGCGTAAAGTTCGCAACACTGCGTTTCGCCAAAGCACCCAAACGTGCTTCAATACGATTTTAATTTGCTCGGACGCGCATGGCCGGAAGAATCCCACAAGCCTTCATTGATACGCTCCTCCATCGTACCGATATCGTTGAAGTCATTGACCGTCGAGTAAAACTCAAGAAAACGGGGAAGAACTACTCAGCGCGCTGCCCATTCCACGAGGAAAAGACGCCCTCATTTAGCGTCAATCCCGATAAGCAGTTCTACTACTGTTTCGGCTGCGGCGCAGGCGGTAACGCAATCGGCTTCGTAATGGATTATGACAATGTCGATTTCCCTCAGGCGATCGAAAATCTGGCGCAGTCCGCAGGTTTAGAAGTACCGCGCGAGCAAAACACGCACCAACAAGAAGCCAGACAGGATCGACTTGCACCGATCTACGAAGCACTACAAATGTCAAACCGCTTTTTCGGCTATGCACTCCGTAAGTCATCAGAGTCACATCGAGCCATAGATTATTTAAAAGGCCGAGGGCTGAGCGGCGACATCGCGAAGCGGTACCAAATTGGATTTGCCCCACCAGGTTGGCAAAATTTACTCGAGACGCTTGGCGAAGAAAAAACCGACGCGCTGCTCGAAAGCGGCATGATCATTCGTAACGATGCCGGTCGCACTTACGACCGATTCCGTGACCGAATCATGTTCCCTATTCGCGATCCACGTGGGCGCGTCGTTGGCTTTGGTGGCCGTGTTTTGGGCGACGAAAAGCCCAAATATCTGAACTCGCCAGAGACCCCTGTATTCTCAAAAGGGCGTGAACTATACGGCCTGTATGAAGCCCGCCAAACCAAGAAGCCATTAGAGCGCATCGTAGTTGTGGAAGGCTACATGGACGTCATCGCACTCGCACAACACGACATCCACTACGCCGTCGCGACACTTGGTACAGCGACCTCCTCAGATCATTTAACTCGGATTTTCAGACTGGTAACGGAGGTCGTTTTCTGTTTCGACGGGGACGCCGCCGGACGCGCTGCAGCGGAACGAGCGTTACTGGCTGTACTGCCGATGCTGGAAGATGGACGACAAGCCCGATTTTTATTTCTAGACGATGGCGAAGACCCCGACACATTGGTACGCAAGCTGGGTACCCACGCGTTCGAATCCTTACTGAGCGACGCGAGACCCGTCGAGAAATTTTTATTCGACTTAGCAGCAGACAAGCTGGATATGGACTCGCTTGAGGGTAAAGCGAGATTCGCCAAGCGCGCTATGCCGCTAGTCCAGCAACTGCCCACTGGGGTATTCAAGCAACTCATGTTGCAGGCCCTGGCCGAGAAGGCCGGCATAGATCAGGGCGCCCTTAATGAGTTAGCCCAGACCCAGAACCACAAACCGAAGCCCAGCTTACCGATACCTGAACCAGAAGTACCAAAGCGGAACGAGCCTTTAACTGACCATACGCCTGTCCAACGGGCGAAGCTGGTTACGGAAACACTGCGACTGTTGCTGCAAAGGCCCGAAATTGCTGCCGCTGCACTGCCTGACGATATCGCAGTCTTAAGTGACAATGGAGAGACTCTACTCAGCGAGTTGCTCACGCTCTTGAAAAAGCAGCCTCAGTCGAATGCCGCCATGCTACTCGGACATTGGTACGGCACGCCTGAAGGGGAGCTCTTGGCGAAACTGATGGGTGACGAAACTATTATTCCATATGATGGCGTACCGGCCCAATTTAGCGATTGCTTGCAGCAACTGACGACTCAACCCAAAATTCGCTTACTGCAAACGCGCTTGAACGAACTGAGTCGTCGCGACATTCAGGCCTTAAATGAGCAAGAAAAATCAGAAATCAGGGAACTCTTACGCGAAAAACGTGCCTTAGAGACGGCGGTTAAAAAAAGCACACAAAAACACTAAAGCGTCGGACCAGACTATGGTCGTAACGCTTTGAACTCGCTATAATATTCGGCTTAATTTTATTTCTTACAGGTTTTCGCTTCATGACTGAATCAGTCAAGCAAGAGTCGCGCTTAAAAAGTCTAATCGCGAAGGGCAAAGAACAGGGGTATTTAACCTACGCTGAGGTGAATGATCACCTTCCGGAGGATATCTCTGATCCCGATCAGGTTGAAGACATCATTCAGATGATCAACGACATGGGTATTCAGGTGTTCGAAGAAGCGCCTGACGCCGATGAGTTGCTGATGACCGAGGGCGATAGCTCCGCTGACGATATCGCTGCCGCGGAAGCCGCAGCGGCGCTTGCAGCAGTCGAAACAGAGGCTGGCAGAACCACTGACCCGGTTCGAATGTACATGCGCGAAATGGGTACGGTAGAGCTGCTCACCCGTGAAGGCGAGATCGTTATTGCCAAACGAATCGAAGAAGGCATTCGCGAGTTGATGGCAGCTCTAGCGCACTACCCTGGCGCCGTTGAATATATTTTGAGCGAATACGAGTTGGTTACGAAAGAAGAGCGCCGTTTGGGTGATCTGATCGTGGGCTATCTCGATCCCGCCGACGAGGTCCCGACAGCTGCAGAAGTGGCGGCAGCGAATGAGGCCGCGGGGGCTGAAGACGAAGAAACGGAGTCAGGCCCCGATCCAGTAGAAGCCGAAAAGCGCTTCGGAGAACTTCGTAAACAGTGGGTGAAAGCCGAGAAAGCACTGCAAGCAAAAGGCCGACAAAACAAAACCACCGCCAAAGAACTCGAGAAGCTCGGTGAGATCTTCAAGTTCTTCAAGCTGACGCCCCGTGCATTCGATCCTATAATGGAAATGGCCCGCGAGTCACTGCAAGAAGTTCGATCTCAAGAACGGGAAATCATGACGCTGTGCGTCCGTCATTGCCAAGTGCCGCGAAAGGCGTTTATTGACAGCTTCCTCGGCAACGAAACAAACGTTCAGTGGCTGGACAACCTGATACAGTCTGAGCCTAAGTGCGCCGATAAGCTGGAGTCAGAGCGGGATCTCCTTTTACGTCTCCAGCGCCGCATCATGGCAGCCGAAGAGAAATCGGGGCTTACGGTCAGTGAAATCAAAGAGATTAACCGCCGTATGTCGATGGGCGAAGCACGAGCCCGGCGAGCCAAAAAAGAGATGGTTGAGGCAAACTTGCGTCTTGTTATATCGATCGCAAAGAAATACACCAATCGCGGCCTACAGTTTTTGGACCTAATCCAAGAAGGCAACATCGGCCTTATGAAAGCGGTAGACAAATTCGAGTACCGCCGCGGTTACAAGTTCTCGACTTACGCCACCTGGTGGATTCGACAGGCCATTACCCGTTCGATCGCAGATCAGGCGCGCACCATTCGTATCCCTGTGCACATGATTGAGACCATCAATAAACTCAATCGCATCTCTCGCCAGATGCTTCAGGAAATGGGTCGCGAACCCACCCCCGAAGAACTGGGCGAGCGCATGGACATGCCGGAAGATAAAGTGCGCAAGGTATTGAAGATTGCGAAAGAGCCTATTTCGATGGAAACACCCATAGGCGACGACGAAGATTCGCATCTGGGTGATTTCATTGAAGATGTGGCCATCTCATCGCCCATCGATTCCGCAACAGGGCAAGGCCTGCAGGAAGCGACAACCGAAGTACTAGCGGGGCTTACCGCAAGAGAAGCCAAAGTACTTCGCATGCGCTTTGGAATCGACATGAACACCGACCACACTCTCGAAGAGGTTGGGAAACAGTTTGATGTTACCCGCGAGCGTATTCGCCAGATCGAAGCTAAAGCGCTTCGAAAGCTTCGCCACCCGACGCGCAGCGACTACTTACGCAGCTTCCTAGACGATTAATGCGGTGGCTACTTGCCTGGCTTCCCAGGCGATTAACGCGGCAACTATTTGTGTAGTTTCCTCGATGATTAATGCGGCGTATAATCGCCGCTCTAAATTTGGCCCTATAGCTCAGTTGGTTAGAGCGCTCGACTCATAATCGATCGGTCCCAGGTTCAAGTCCTGGTGGGGCCACCATCCTTCAAAGGGGCCGGAGTGCACTCCGGCCCCAGACGACAAGGCGCTTCAAAACAGATTCCACGTCGCCTGCACGCTAATCGCTCTGCCCACGGCGGGCGAGCCGGGAAAGGGCTCAAAATCATCGTCAGTCAAATTATCTACGATTAAGCGGTACGACTGTGATGAAGCCGGTGTCCAAGTAATGGAAAACGATGATCGATAGGCCGTGCTCGAAGAGCTCCTCAAAGGGTTTTCAGCTTGCTCGCGATACTCGTTATCCCAACGCAATATCAAATCGAAACTCAGACGCCATTCCAGAGCTGCAGTGAATCGCTCCTTCGCATAGTTAAGCGCATAGTAGCTCGCGTCAACCTGGGCAGAGCCATACTCAGATTTCTTATGAATGAATGTGGCACCAACCGTACCACTAATCACACCCCACTGCTGCTGCCAAGTGAACTCTAGGCCGTCTACGTCCAGGTCAACTGCGTTTGCTTGTCGCGCGAAAGGACGAGCTTCATCGTAGGTCCAATCGACCGTGTTCTGGTCTCGGCGAGTAAACACAGTTACGCCAATCGAGCCATCTGTTAGGTCGCGCTCTAATGAAAGTGACCACTGTTGAGATTTCTCTCGAGCAAGGGACGCGTTCCCTCCGAACAAACCGGACGGGCCTGATTTTAGCGTTGTATAACCCGCAACTTGAGTTGCTCCTGTGTAATCGAGTCGAATGGTGGTTGGCGAAGCCGAGGGTTGCCACTCAAGCGCAAAAAGCGGATTTAATTGATCAGAATCACGGTTGGTATAATCGTAAGCAAAACCTGCGCGCAACAGCAGAATACCCGCACTCCAATCAAGTCGCCAGTTTGGAAGCAAACGCGCCGAAAGGTAGTTCCGAGTGTCAAAATCACCCGCGATCAGGTCAGTGGAGTACACCAATTCATCGGACTGATACTGAAGCGCGTAATCTAGGCTCACCACATCAAAAGAATTTGTCCCGCGCATTCCAAGACCCCAAATACGCGTCTTGTGATCAAAAGAACCGATACCTCCCGATTCCCGAGTTCTTCGATCAAAATCATAGTCATCCACGACGGATCGCGAGTAAGCCGACCACTCGATCTCACCCTCATTTAGGCGCATTTTATGACTCAGTAGTAAAAATTCCACCATGAGATCATCCGTCTCCGGTAGCGAAGCAAATCCCGTATACATTCCAGGCCAAGCGTGGAACTTATTTGTTTTAGCCAGTATCAAATCGGTTTGAGATTGCCCCGAATGCCTTTGGAGCACTAAGTTATAGCGCTCCATTTGGTGATCGCCATTTTTTATCGCGCCATCGGATTCGGAGTGCATCAATGCCAAGCCCAAAGCCAAGGAGCTCCCATCCGATAAGGCCAGGCGCTTCGCCAACCCTACGTTTTGATACCTTAGACCATCGCTGCCTAAAGCGAGCGAAAACTCAGCTCCGGACTCCAGCTTTGCAAGCGCATACTGAACAGCGCCCGCAGCGGCGTTCAACGAAGCGTATGCGTTCTCGCTACCGGTCACAATTTGTGCTTCTCCTAAAAATGAAGGCGCAATAGGTAACTCGAGCGTGTAGTGACCCGTTTGAGGATCCAATATCGTGACCGCACCCAAGTTGAGCCCGGTGTTTTCAAATAAGGCACCGCGAATCGTGATATCCGCTTGCCCCTCTGGGGCTCCTCGAGATTGCACCTCTACTTTAGGATCGTAGCGTAATTTCGTGGCCAGAGTCGGCGCACTCGTCGCGGTTGTATCATTAGCAACGCGCCTTGCTAAAACTACCGTCTCCTCCAGTTCATCCGAAACGGCTTGTCTATCGTCAGCCAAGACAGCTGTATTCACTAAACTGAACATCAAGGCAGCAGGCCAAAGTCGATTACCAAAAGGCTTTACCATTATGAAATTACCCAACAAGAAAGAGCGCGGAGTTTAATAAGCAACAATGTTAATGTCCAATAAATATTTTGGTTAACATTGAGCAAATCCAAACCGGTCTCAACCGCGACAACACACGGTGTATCGATTACGTTAGACTGACCATACTAAGAAATATGGAGGCATATAATGTTTGAGATCGAGGGAAAGATAGCGCTTATCACCGGCGCCTCAGGTGGCCTGGGTGCCCACTTTGCGCAAGTTCTTGCAGAACATGGCGCTCACGTCATCTTAGCGGCTCGACGAGCCGATAAGCTGCAAGAGCAAATTAAGGTAATTAAAGCTCGGGGCGGACACGCTAGAGCGACCGAACTCGATGTGACATCCAACGATAGCGTCAACGCAGCCTTTGCTAACATCCACTCAAATGAAAAACGGCTGGATATTTTGGTGAATAATGCGGGCGTGGGCGATGACCCTAAAAAATTCCTCAACACAGAGGAAGAAGACTGGTCTTGGCAGATGCAGACGAACCTGGACGGCGCTTGGCGCGTAGCTCGAGAGGCCGCGCGCCTAATGGTTCGAACCGAAACTTTCGGCAGTATCATTAATATTGCCTCAATATACGGCTTCAACACAGGTGCCATGAAGGTCGCCTACAACGTTTCGAAAGCGGGCGTCATGCAACTCACCAAAAGCATGTCCATAGAGCTTTGCCGTCACAAAATCCGAGTAAATTCGTTGTGCCCGGGCTGGTTCTTAACAGATATTAATAGAGAGTACTTTGCCACTGAATCCGGTGAGCGCTATGTCAAAGGCATTCCAATGCGGGAACTTGGGCAATTCGAGGACTTAAACGTGCCATTATTGCTGCTCGCTAGCAACAAGGCGGGGCGCTACATGACCGGATCAAGCATTGTTGTCGACGGCGGTATCAGCGAGACGCCTATATAGATATAAATCTGACTCAGAACGTCGCGAAAAAGTCCGAAAATCCTTTTCTCACTGCTGACGCGAGTGGGGCGTATCATTCATGCCGGCGACCAGTTACTGACTGGAGGCGACTCAAGAGACCCCGGCGCACTTGGGAGTGCTTGGTCTATCGGCACAACGGCTCTTTGGATTGTGGTTCTACTTAGCGCCTATATTGGGATTTACTATCTCTGAGCCCGAGTATCACAGAGCGTATTATCAAAAATAAACTGAAGACGCGCTGCTAAGTGCTAAGTGCTAAGTGCTAAGTGCTAAGTGCTAAGGCAAACCTATCACTACCCTTTGAAAAGTCTAAAGCGATCTTTCAAAGCCTAATACAGCCCAAGGCCTCAAACTGAGGGGCTGTATGCGTTACAATGGGCGCTCGCTCGCTTTCGGAAATAACGATGGATAACACCTTCACACTAACAGCGACCTGCCCTGCACGCAGCGGTATTGTCGCAGCCGTAACGACCTATTTATCGGACCAGGGCTGCTACTTAACTGAACTACATCAGTTTGACGATGAAGATACCGGTCGTTTCTTTCTCCGCACCGAAGGGCGAGTAACAGGCAGTTCAACAACGATCGAAGCTCTGGAGCAAGGTTTTACTGCCGTAGCTGAACGCTTGGACATGGAATGGGCCTTTCACCGCACGAACGAGCCCATGAAGGCGATCATTATGGTGAGCAAGTTCGACCACTGCCTTGAAGATTTACTATACCGTATAAGGAAAGGCGAGCTTCGACTGCATATCACGGCTGTCATCTCAAATCATTTGGACTGCCGTGGCCAGGTCGAACGAGAGGGGATCCGCTTCGTTCACTTACCGGTCACAAAAGAAAAGAAGCGACAACAAGAGCAGACGCTTCTGCAAATTGTTGAGGAGACCGGAACCGAACTCGTTATTTTGGCTCGCTACATGCAAATCCTTTCCGATGAACTATGTGGCGCCTTGCAGGGCCGAGCGATAAACATTCACCACAGCTTTTTACCCGGCTTCAAAGGTGCAAAACCTTATCATCAAGCCTACGAGAGGGGCGTTAAACTCATTGGCGCAACCGCGCACTATGTCACTGCCGACCTAGATGAAGGCCCAATTATTGAGCAATCGGTGCAACCGGTGGACCACAGCTACACCCCCGAAGCTTTGGTGGCGGTAGGTCGCGATACTGAGACAGTTGCTTTGGCGCGCGCTGTCCGGCTCCACTCCGAGCATCGCGTGTTTCTTGACGGCAACAAAACGGTGATCTTTAAGTAAGGGAATTCTCACATAACTAAGCAGGCTTTGGCTTTGGCTTTGGCTTTGGCTTTGGCTTTGGCTTTGGCTTTGGCTTTGGCTTTGGCTTTGCATATTTTATGCACAATGCTGCGCTATACTCCCGACATAAGAGGGAATATCTATGTTTGCATCATTGCGAATACAACTTGCCATCGCGATCGCGCTAGCCTTCTTGTGCCTATTGAGTTTCTTGTACTTCTTCACGCAACGCGGCTTTGACCAAGATTTTCTAGACCTCGTTTCACAGCGCCAACTAGAGCGATTCGAACCGCTTAAAGAAAACCTCATCGAACTCTACGAAGAAAGCGAAGGCTGGCCAGCTCCTCATTCGATCCTATTCCGACAAACCATTCTATCGAGCCTAGAGTCGGCTCGGCTCCGTCCCGGCTCGGGGCCCCACCCTCGCAGCATCGTCATTCTCGATGCGCGGCAAAAGGTGCTCTATGGGTCCAACCGACAGAATAGACCCCTTCTACGTAGCGCAATCGATTTTCAAGGCCAGACGGTTGGTTACCTGGCGATCCCCACAATCGGGCGGGTTCCAGAAGGTCTAGAAAGAATATTCCAAGAGCGCCAAACACGCCGTTTTATGATCACGGCGCTATTAGGCGCCCTCGGCGCAATCGCATTTGCGTGGATATTTTCTGCCCGTTTCCTCAAACCCATAAGAGATATCAGTAAGGTTGTAAAGGATCTGGCCAAAGGCGATCGCGATATTCAACTGGACACAATGAAAGGGGTCGAACTTGCTCGGCTCCGCCAGGATGTGCTTCATTTAGCGCAACAGCTGAGAGAGCATGAAACACGCCAAGAGCAGTGGTTACTAGATATCGCGCACGAACTGCGCACCCCCATGACCGTGCTGCGAGGCGAAGTTGAGGCTTTGATTGATGGCGTGAGACAAGCGGACACCGAAACGCTGGGCTCCCTTCTTGACGAGATCAAGCACATTAGCCGATTAATAGACGATCTAAACGAGCTGTCTACGATTG
>Ga0181571_10001408_pt1 | contig 17318 bp, 9 predicted proteins | sample 101ome_17_FD_132440 | JGI IMG/M metagenome (GOLD analysis project Ga0181571, IMG submission 132440) | Coastal salt marsh microbial communities from the Groves Creek Marsh, Skidaway Island, Georgia - 101407AT metaG (megahit assembly) | ecosystem: Environmental > Aquatic > Marine > Intertidal zone... | reverse complement strand
TGCCCCCCGCCTTCGCTCTCCCGCTTCTCGCAGAACCGCCGCAACACCTCCCAGCGCCTCGAGCTCATGAAGTACAACCCGTACCTCCGCAAGCACACCCTCCACCGCGAGCTCAAGAAGTAAACGGTCGTCTTGGGCGTGGGTTTCTCGAGGGGGCGGTCCGCTGAAAAGGAGAAGGCAGAGGGTGTTTAGAGGGCGTCGGCGGGTGTACTATTTTTTATAGATTGATGAGGAGGACGCAGCAGGCGAGGCGGAGCCGAGCGGGCTCCGCCACTAGTACTTTTAACGGTAACTACTTCGCGTTAACGAGTTTGCGACGTCATCGTTCGCCTTATGTTAGACCTCGTGTCTTATTTACAGCCAACTCGCTCCCCTCGGGCGCGAGGCTCACTCTCTACAATGAATCCTACCTTTCCAAAATAATGCGCGCTGGTGACTCACTCCCTCCTCGTCGTCGGCGACCGACACCGAACCGACGTTTAGGCGCTCGTGAGCTGCTCGGGCTTCAGGCCCCAGATGGCCGCCTTCTCCTCGCGGAAGCCAGTCTTGGACTCCTCGATATCCCAGCCTTCGATGGTCACGCCCATGTTGTAGGCGGTGCCAGCGACGATGCGCATGGCGGACTCGATCTTGTCGGCGTTGAGGTCGGGGAGCTTGGTCTTGGCAATCTCCTCGAGCTGATCGCGGGTGATGGAGCCGACCTTCTCGCCGACACCCTTGGCGGCGCCCTTGGAGATGCCCGCAGCCTTCTTGATGAGGACGGCGGCGGGAGGGGTCTTGAGGACGAAGGTGAAGGACTTGTCCTGAAGTCGGGAGGGGGTTTGGGAAGAGTGGATAAGGAAATGGGTCAGCCACAGCGTTTTTAGTCTCGTGGTCCGGGAAAAAGTGTCACGGGCGAGGATGGTCTCGGTGGGGGGGATCGGTTTGACGGGAGCGCGCGCGCACCTCAAAGACGGTGATCTCGACGGGGATGATCATGCCCGCCTGATCCTGGGTCCTGGCGTTGTACTCCTTGCAGAACATCATGATGTTCACACCCTGGGTAGGAGGAAGGGGCGGGAGAGGCGCGACGGTCAGCGGTCAGGAAAATCAAAAGCTCGAGGGTTGGGCGCGAGTAGAGTGGCGAAAAGGGTTAGGGTCTCGGCGCGCCGGGAGACGCGCGCGCGGCGACGTCGACGCGAACGATGCGCCCCGAGCGCGCCTGTAGGGCGTCGTGATACATATGATGTATCCAACGCGCGCTCGTTCGGCCCGTTCGGGCGGTCGCGTGATCCACGCGCGTCACCCCGGCAGCGTCACCCGACGCCCGTCTCGCCCCGCATTTCGCTCGCCTCGCTTCACGGCGTGCGTGAGAGGAAAAAGGCGTAAAATCTCACCTTGGCACCAAGCGCCGGACCGATGGGAGGGGCGGGGTTCGCCTTGCCCGCCTCGATGGCGAGCTTGATGTAGCCCGCGATCTTCGCCGCCATGCTGGTCACGCAGCGGGAGCCCCTGCGCGCGCCCGCCGCGGGCGCCACAGCCACGGAGAGCCTCTGTCCCTCGAGGCTCTTTCCGCCGCCCGCGGTGAAGGCGGAGCCGAGGTGCGCCCGGGCCGGAGCCGCGGCGGCGACGCGGCGCGCGCGCTGCTGCTTCACCCCGACGGGCGCGAGGCCCGCCATAGTCACACTGCTTGTCATAGCAGCCATCTTCTATGCGGTGTCTGAGGAACGTGCGTGCGTGAGACGCGCGTCAAACTGACCCGGCGTCGTCCGGCATCCACGCGAACTACTACGTGTCCCGTCGTGCTCGGGAAATGGATAAACAGAAGGCTTCCCACCAGTCTGCCAGTGTGCGTTTCACGATCGGTTTCTGAAAACCGCTAGAGCTAGTGCGCGCTGGACCCGCCCACCGCGCCCTCCTCCCTCATCCGACGCACCAGCGACGCCATCGGATCCACCCTCCGATCGCGCCCGTCCAGCGTCCGTCGCACAGCCGCGGCGCTCAAAGCGGGCACCCCCGCCACGCGACCCCCGCGGCTGTCAAACCCCCGGTCCTCCCTGAAAAAACTTCCCCCCGTCGAGCGCAGACTTTTCCCCGTGGACGCCCACCCCACTTCTTCGCCGGCCCCGGCTCCCGCCCGCCCCGGCCCACGCGCGCCGACCGTCCCGTGCACGAGCGCGTCCACGCGCCTTTGAGCGTGCGCGTCCGCGCCACGCACGTCCCGCTCCGCGACGAGGGGAACGTTCGGGTCCGACCTCGCCACCGCCCTCGCGGCGGCGACGGTGACGCCAAAGGGCAGCTCGCGGCGCCCGGCGCCGGTGTGCATGAGCCACGTGGCGCCCAGGCGATCGCCGCGTTCGTCCCACGTCGTCGACCGCTCTTTGCCGAGCGTGAGCGTGTGCACGCCGCTCGGCATCGTGTCCGCCATGCCGATCATGAGCGGGTCGCCGTCCACGGTGTACCCGGCTCGGTCGAGCGTCTCGAGGTCCTTGACGAAATGCCACGGATCTTTCGCGTTGGTTCGGCGCGTGGCGCGCTCCATCATCTCCCGCTCGCGCAGGTGGAACTCCCGGCGCTTGGCGTCCCTGGCCTCGTCCGCCGCCGCCTCCGCCGCCGCCGTCTCGCGACGGAGCCGGGCGACGACGGCGCGGTGCGAAGCCTCGCAGGAATCCAAAAATTCCTTCATCCCCAACTTCGGCATTCGCGTCCCCGACCGGCCGAGCGCGCCGGGCTTTAACCGACGCGGGTTCTCCTCCGGTGCGCGCGGCGTCGGCGTCTCGAGCACCGGGTGGGTCAAGACGCCCGTGAGGTGGCCCCAGCCCGTGTCCATGGGCTCCAGCTCCCCGCGGTTGCCGACGCGCGGTTTTCGTAAGTTCTCCGCCCAAGGCTTGATCATGCGCACGCCGCGCCTGGCGCCCTCGCGCGCCGCGGTGACCCCCGAGGCCGCCTCCTTCTCCCGTGTCGTCTCCGCGTAGTGCGTTCGAGGTTTACCGACGGCCATCAGCTTGTTGGCGACGATCCCGAATTTCTCGCCCCGGAGCTCCGACACGTACCCGACGGATCGAAGAAACTCGCCCCACGACATCGCGTTCGAACCGGGAGCGCGAGACCTGGCAAACACCACGTCCACCGCGGATGGCGTGAAGGCGTCGCCCAACACGCCGCTCTCCGCGCACAGCTTGCGGAAGTTGTCCAAGCTCATGCCGCATCGCTGCGAGGACGGAACGTCGCGGCGCTTCGCGGCCGTCTCCGCCGCCAACTCGGCGGCGGACGCCAACCGCGCTCGCCTGGAAGCGATGGCGGACGAGGATCCCCGCTCCGTCGCCTCCCGACCCGCTCGTTCCGTCGGGTCCAGGCCCTCGAGCTCGGCGCGTGAGGCGGCGAGTAACTCGCGCTGCTTGGAGGCGGCGGCGCGCGCGGCGGCGCCGGGCACCGTGGCCGTCCCGGGCCTATCGCCGGCGGCGGATGACTCGGTGCGCGAGTACTCCTCTTTAATTTTCAACCTCGCCTCTGCGTACGTGAACCCGTCGACGGTCCTCCCCGTGGTGGGATCGATCTTAGGCTCCGGGGGTTCGAACAGCCTCGCCGTCCTCGCCTCCACGAAGTTTTTGCGTCGGCCCACCGCGGTGAGGAACGCCACCTCCCGGCTGTCGGGCCCGAGGCTCGTCGGCTTCACCTCGGCGAACATCTGCCGCCGGTCCGGGAGTTCCCGGCCTTGGTACGGCACTGGGTTCGGGTGGAAGGGTTTCGCGGGGTTCCCAGCCTCGATCGGCCACGTGGCGTGCGGGTGCGTCGTGGAGCTGCACCGGGGGTTACCGCACGGACACGACGACTGCAGGGGCGCGCCCTTGACGCCCTCCCTCCGCGGGATCGAGCCCTGCTTCGGCCAACTTGGGGGCGGCTCGTCGAGCAGCGAGGCGTCGGCGTCGGCGTCGGTTAAAGCGCGCTGCCACGTGGCATCCAGCCGCCTGAGCACCCGATCCCGCTCCTCCGCCTCCATCCCGTGCGTGGCGAACTCGCGGTAGGTACCGCGGAGGGACGGGTTGTCCTCGTACGTCTTCAGCGATCGAGCCGGCGCCGGCTTCAGCGGCGCCGCGAGCGTACGATGGTTCTTCGACCGCCGGAGCTCGTCGAGAATCATCGACGCGCGCACCACCGCGTCGCGTCCCACGCGCGCGTCGTCGCCGTGAAGCTGCAGCGACACCTTCGCGCCGTGCACCGCCGCGCCCGCGCGGTTAGGGCAGAGACCCTCGAACGCGCCGATGTCCGCGAGGACCATCGGAAGTTGAGACGCGACGAGCGGGTTGATCTCGTCGTTTAGGTACGCGGCGATGACCCGCTCCGCCGACGCCGGGTCCGCCACCGCGGGTCGAAGCGAATCCGCCCGCGGCGCCTTCCTCGTCGCCGTGAAGGACGAAGGCAAGGCGGCGCTCTTCTTTGGCGCGGCGTTCGCGTTCTTCGGGGAGTTCTCGCCGCTGCTGGACGCCGCGGAGGACGCCTTTGAGTCACTACTCGAATCGTCCTTTGAGTCGTTACTCGAGAAACCTCGAGCCGCCGCCAATGTCACGCCCGAGTGCGATCCCGGGTTCGCGTTGACCGAAAACTCCGCGAGCTTCGGCACGGGCCTCATCGACACCTTGGCGCGCTTGAACCACTGCACCGCGTCGTGCGCGTTGAGCCCCTTCTGTCTCGCGACGTAGCCGACGGCGCGAAGAAAACGCGAAAAGTCCAGCCGGTGGTTCCCCGGGGGGCACGCCCTGGCAAAGGCAATCGCCTCGGCGCCGCGCTCGAAGCCGACGTCAAACACGCACGCGTTCCTCGCGCAGAGCGCCCACCGCCGTATGTCCATGAGCCTCGGGTGCGGCGGCGATGAACCATCGTCGTCGATGAACCCGCTCTCGGCGCCCGCCGCGCAGAACCGCTCGAAGACGTTTCCGACTGCGGCGAGATCTTCCGGTTTCACCGTCTCTTCGTTTACCGCGACGGGCGAACCCAGCGCGGTGGTACCCTTGGGGGGTGGGTACCTCAGCGCCGCTCGCAGGTGCCGGCCGACGTCGGTGAGCGTCACCTCGTCGTCGAACTGGTTGTACTTGACGACGTTGCCCTGCTGTTTACTGAGCGAACCGAGCCGGGATTCCATCCACACGGCGGCGGCGTTGAGGTCGAGGTGGTCGAAGCCTCCGGCTTGCCCGAGGATGACCGGGAGGTCCTCGAGGCGCGCGAGGCCCCTGTGCCCGACGTCCGCGCACCTGAAGCACGCGCGCGCGCGTTCGATCGCCTCGCGCCTGTCCGTCGCGCCGAAGATCGGCCGGGTGCCACGTGTCACGTCGGGAGTGGACAAACCGGTGGACGCCAAGTCGTCGACGTCGGCTTCAAACGCGTCCGCCCCAAACGCCTCCCTCGGATCATCCCTAAACCCGACGCTCGCGCCGTAATCCTCGGAGGACAGTTTCCCGACACTTGGCCTGTGCGGATCCGGACCGAGCGCCAGCAGTCGGCACGAGATCTCCCCGACGGACACCCCCGACGCCCTGGCGACCAAGCCCAGCCCGGCGAAAAAATCCGGCGAGTGCGCGATGGCGGCGTCTCTCGATCGAGTTGGCCCCCGCGCCCGCGCGAACGCGACGCACGCTCCCGCGAGGGTCAACGCCCCGGGCGCTCGCGTCGTCTGCCGCAGGTCCTCCCCCGCGGGCGCGAGCAACCCGGCGTCGAGCAGCATCCCGTTCCACGCCTCCATCGTCATCAGTCGAGCGGATCGATTCGTATTCGTCGTGTCGCCAGCTGTGTCCACTGTGTCGCCAGCTGTGTCGTCCCCGACGTCGACCGCGTAAACGTCGAAGAGGGCGCGCATGGCGACGCTGTGAAGGAGCTCCGGCGGGACGAGCTCCATCTCCCCGTCGCGCGGGTTCCCCAGCGTCCCCGCCGCGCGCCGCCCCTCGATGACTTCGCACATCGTCTTGAACCTCGCGTAGGTGACGGGCGAATCGTCGTCGATCTCGTCGGCGAGCGATTCCGCGATGTACCGGCCCACGAGCTCGGCGTCGCATCCCTCCAGGGCGCCGAGGTCCGCGAGGGCGAGCACGGCGAGCCCAGGCGGCATCGCCGCGCCGGCGGTCCCCGGCGCCGCGCCGGCGTAGTGGGCGAACGCGGCGCGCGCGCGCTCGTCATCCTCGCTGGCGAACCTCGCGCGTCGGGGCGGGTCCACCGGCTCCTGCCCGTCGGTGGCGCGAACCCTCGAGGTGGTGCCCACCTTCGGAGGCGGGTTGGCGACCAGGGTGTGATCCAGGCGGCGTATCTTGGACGATGCGAACGTCGTGTTGGAAGTCGACGTGGGCAGCACCTCTTCGCACGCCCTGCGTGGGGGGGGGGTCGAGGAGTGGATTAGATTTGTTTTGGATTCTTCGGGCGCGATGGTTGGAAGGGGTTGGCGGGCGCGGGCGGAGCTGACGGGGGTCGGGGCGGGGCTCACCTTCGACCAGGGCGCAGGATGTACTCCTCCATGTCCTCGCTCACGCCTCCCCGTCGCCGCTCAATCTCCACCCTCGCGCCCCCCGCCCGCGGGGCGTGCGTGTCTCTGGGAGTTGCCAAAACGAGCTCGAGCCTTTTCACCGGCACAGCCGTGTGCAGTCTGGTTGTGGTGACTCGGCCAAGTTTTCAGATCGAGGGTAACCGATGCGCGTCAGTGACACGGGCGCAAGAGATGGCAGGTGAACCGAGCCCGAGCCCGCGGCGATCGCCGCGCGTGCGTAAGAGCGCGGGAGAGGGCGCGGGCGACGCTTCCCCCTCGCCCGCGAAGAGCCCGGCGAAGAGGAGCCCGAGAGGAGGTGAGCGCCCCGTTTTATTTGAAAAAACTCACAACCGCGAAGATCGCCCCGAGTGCTGACCCGAACTCGTCCTTCGTTCCGTCGTGACAGCTACGAAGAGCCCCGCGAAGAGCCCCGCGAAGAGCCCCGCGAAGAGCCCCGCGAAGAGCCCCGCGAAGAGTTCCCCCGCATCGGCGCAGAAGAAGCGGCGCACGTCTCAATCGCAGTCCCAATCTCAGTCGCAGCCCCCCGAGGTGGCCCCGTCGCCGCTCGCGGACGTCGGCGCCACTCCGATGGGCGGGGCGAACGCGACGGCGATGGGCGCGCCGTCGCCGATGGTGCCAGTCGGCATGACCCCCCAGAGATTCGGTGCGTCGACGCGCCCCGATCGCGCGTGTACCCATAGACCCCGGGCCGCTGCTCCTCCCCAGCCTGTTTCAAAACCCACGACGGAAACTTGGCACCCCCGACTGATCCCCCGCCCGTCCCCACCACCGCCACAGGAGGCACGCCCGCGGGCACGCCCAGGAGCCAGCGCAACGACCTCGGGACTGGATCTCGCGGCCGGTACAGCATCGGCGCGGGAACCCCCCTCTTCGACACCCCGCTACGCGCGCCATCCATCGCCCCCTCAATCGTGGATCAGGAGGATATCGCTCAGGGCGGCACAGGGGACGCGCAGGTGTCCTACATCTGGGGCACCACCGTCAACGTCGAGGACGCGCGGTCCCGTCTTCGAAGATTCATCGAGCACTTCGACCCCGAGGACCGCGGCGTGGGTTTGTACGACCTGAAGCTTCGCGAGTGCTTCGAGCGCGACGATTTCCAGCTCGACGTCGACTGCAAGCACCTCCACGGCTACGACCCCCAGCTGTACAAGATGCTGGTGTCCTACCCTCAGGAGATCATCCCCCTGATGGACGCGGTGTGCACCGAGTACTTCATGCAGCGCGTGCTGCCCCAGGACGAGATGCCGCCGGACGAGACCTGGGGCATACAGGTGAGGACTTACAACCTCAAGGAGACGCGAGCGATGAGAGATCTAAACCCAAGCGACATCGACAAGCTGGTGGCGGTGAGGGGCATGGTCACCAGGGTCAGCGCGGTGATTCCGGACCTGAAGGCGACCTATTTCCAGTGTTCCGCGTGCGAGTTCCATCCGCCGATGGCGCTGGTAGACCGCGGAAGGGTCAACGAACCACCGCTTCGTTGCCAGAGCTGCAACGCGGTGGGCACGCAGACTCTGGTTCACAACCTCTGCCACTTTGCGAACAAGCAGCAGATCAAGATGCAGGAAACCCCGGACGCCATCCCGGAGGGCGAGACCCCCCACACGGTGTCCATGTGCGTGTTCGATTCCCTCGTGGACGAGGCCAAGCCCGGTGACAGGGTGGAGGTCACCGGCGTGTACCGCGCCGTGCCCATCCGCGTCGCGCCGAACCAGCGGGTCCTCAAGGCTGTGTACAAGACCTACGTGGACGTGATTCACATTCGCAAGGACACGACGAGCCGCATCAAGAACACCGCGGCGAAAGATGACAGGATGGACGCCGAGGAGGCTGAGCGCGACGGCACGGCGACCGCGGGCGACCGCTGGGGCGCCGAGGCGGAGGAGGCGACGGCGGGTCAGAAAAACGAAGGCCGAGGGCCCAAGGACGAGATCGAGTTCACCGACGAGCGCATCGCCGAGTTCGAAGCCATGGGCAAGAACGGGGACATATACGAGCGGCTGGTGGCGTCCCTCGCGCCGAGTATATGGGAGATGGAGGAGGTCAAGAAGGGTTTGCTGTGCCAGCTGTTCGGCGCGACGAGCAAGACGTTCAAGGGTTCCACTTCCGGGAACAAGGTTCGCGGCGACATCAACGTCATCCTCGTCGGCGACCCGGGTGTCTCGAAGTCGCAGCTGCTGACGTACGTCAACAAGGTGGCGCCGCGCGGGATATACACGTCGGGTAGGGGCTCGTCAGCCGTCGGTCTCACCGCGTACGTGCAGAGGGATCCCGAGACGAAGGACATGGTGCTGGAGTCGGGGGCGCTGGTCTTATCGGACCGGGGCATCTGCTGCATCGACGAGTTCGACAAGATGGGCGAGGGCGCGCGGTCCACCCTGCACGAGGTGATGGAGCAGCAGACCGTTTCGATCGCCAAAGCTGGCATCATCGCGGTTCTCAACGCGAGGACTTCCGTGCTGGCGTCGGCAAACCCGGTGGGGTCGAGGTACAACCCGGCCATGAGCGTGGTTGACAACATCCAGCTCCCGCCCACCCTGCTCTCGCGTTTCGACCTCATCTACCTCGTCTTGGACAAGCCGAACCCGGAGACGGACCGGAGGCTGGCGAGGCACCTCATCAGCCTCCACTTCAAGGAACCCCCGCCGAGGGCGGAGGCTTCGCTGGACGCGTCCACGCTCACCGAGTACATCAGCTACGCTCGGTCCACCTACTTTCCAATCTTGAACAACGAGGCTGCGGAGGTGCTCGTAGAGGGGTACGTGGACATGCGCCGCGTGGGAAGCGCCGGCGGGCGCAAGACCATCACCGCGACCCCGCGTCAGCTCGAGTCGTTGATTCGCATCTCGGAGTCTCTGGCGCGCATGCGGCTGAGCAACGACGTCGAGAAGAAGGACGCCGAGGAGGCGCTTCGGCTGATGCGCGTCGCCATGCAGCAGGCGGCGATGGACCCCAAGACGGGTCAGATCGACATGGACAAGATCCTCACGGGACACAGCGCATCCGACCGGATGCACCGGACGCACGTGGCGGACGCGATCCAGGACATACTGGCGGAGACGGGCACGGGCAAGGCGCGGCTCAGCGAGCTGGTGAGCAAGCTGAAGGAGCGGAACTCGAGCATGGAGATGAGCATCCAGGAGTGCAGGGACGCGGCGATGTCGCTGGTGGAGCAGGACAGGGCGATGATCAAGGGCGACCTGGTGACGCTCATCTGATTCTGATTCGATTCGGTCAAACCATAAATAAAGCGTGTTTACCGCCAAAAAACGAGAGCCACGTCGATGTTACTTGCGCCGGGTGGCAACCTCCCAAGAATTCGTGACCGCCAGATTGTCAAAACTACAGATCTTCGAATCGCCGAAACGTGATTGGTTGAGAGCAGCTGAGAGCAGAAACCACCGTCAACCCCGGTCTAATAAACGGTCAAATTATCAAAGATCCATATCTCCGAGATCGACCGCGACGCACCACCGTGGCATCTGGGCATCCCGGGTGCTGTGGTGATTCTGCTTGGTAAAACCAGCGGGTTCCGTCGTCGGTCCGCCACTTCACTGGCGTGCACTCGCTGCGCTGCCGTTGATTCACGTCGCTTGTCCGAGGTCGGCGAGTAGTGCGTGCGAAGCGTGAGACGTCAGATCCAGTCGTAAGGTCAACGCCGCGCGACTTCCGGTCGACGAACAGTTGAAATGTTTGCCGCGACTTCCCTCGTGGGCGTCAAGCCCACCGTCCGCGCGAATGCCGGACGCGTGAGGTGCCGCGCCACCGCCAGCGCGGCCGTGGCCCCCGCCGGTCTCTCCGGGATGACCGGCTTCCGCCGCGCGTCCTCCATCGACACCCTGGGCCGTGGCATCGGCGCCAAGAAGACCTTCAACGGCGCCGTGGCTCAGACCCTAGGGTTGGCTGGTCGCTCCGGCCGTGGCCGTCGTTTCGTCGTCCAGGCCATGTTCGAGGTGCGCCCCCGTGAGACCCGCGCCAATCGTCTACTCGACCGTTCGAACCCGAAATTGATTCGAAATCATCGTACCTTGGGTGTCGGTTCATCCATCTCGCGCGTGAATCCGCGCGTCAGACCGCGTCGCGCGCGTCGACGCGACGCGGAAGCGACCCCGGTCGAGCCCCGGTCGGGAAGAAAAAAAAACCAGCGCGGAACCGCCAAACGCACGACTCTGACCTTCTGCACCCTTCCCCCGTCTCCCCCTCTCCAACAGCGCTTCACCGAGAAGGCCATCAAGGTTGTCATGCTGGCCCAGGAGGAGGCCCGCCGCCTCGGCCACAACTTCGTCGGCACCGAGCAGGTGAGTCCGCGCCCCGGCGCCCGTCGCGCGGACCCCTTTCCCGTTGGATAGGGTGCCCCCTCGAGAATCCGAGGATCTGGCACTAGGTTTAGGGCAGGTGCCTTCCTCTGTGCGGGTCCCCCGAGTGAAGCCATCCAATCCTCCGTCGCTCACACCCGTCTCCCTCCTTTCCTTTCAACGCAGATCATGCTCGGTCTCATCGGCGAGGGCACCGGCATCGCCGCCAAGGTGCTCAAGAGCATGGGTGAGTACGCCGAAGCCGCTGTTTCCCCCCCATTGCCGCAACTTGCCTTATCCGCTGTCGCGAGGTGACAAAAATTTTGTCTCGCAAACCCGCTGACCGTCTCGCGCCCCCACGATTCGTCCCTTCCACTCAGGCATCTCCCTCAAGGAGGCGCGCATCGAGGTTGAGAAGATCATCGGCCGCGGCTCCGGCTTCGTCGCCGTGGAGATCCCCTTCACCCCCCGCGCCAAGCGCGTCCTGGAGCTGGCGCTCGAGGAGGCGAGGCAGCTCGGCCACAACTACATCGGCACGGAGCACCTCCTCCTCGGCCTCCTCCGCGAGGGCGAGGGCGTCGCCGCTCGCGTGCTCGAGAACCTCGACGCGGATCCCTCCAAGATTCGCTCGCAGGTGATCCGCATGGTTGGCGAGTCCCAGGAGGCTGTCGGCGCCGCCCCCGGCGCGGGTGGCGCCGCGGGTGGCTCCAAGACGCCAACCCTCGAGGAGTTCGGCTCCGACCTCACCAAGCAGGCTGAGGAGGCCAAGCTCGACCCGTGCATCGGCCGATCGAACGAGATCATCCGCGTCACCCAGATTCTCGGCCGCCGCACCAAGAACAACCCCTGCCTCATCGGCGAGCCCGGCGTCGGTAAGTCCGCCATTGCGGAGGGCCTCGCGCAGAAGATCGCCGCCAACGACGTCCCCGAGACGCTCGAGGGCAAGCGCATGATGACCCTGGACATGGGCCTCCTCGTCGCGGGCACCAAGTACCGCGGTGAGTTCGAGGAGCGCCTCAAGAAGCTCATGGACGAGGTCAAGGCTGACGAGGATATCATCCTCTTCATCGACGAGGTTCACACGCTCATTGGCGCCGGCGCGGCGGAGGGCGCCATCGACGCGGCTAACATCCTCAAGCCCGCCCTCGCCCGCGGTGAGCTCCAGTGCATCGGCGCCACCACCATCGACGAGTACCGCAAGCACATCGAGAAGGACCCCGCGCTCGAGCGTCGTTTCCAGCCCGTGCAGGTTCCCGAGCCCTCCGTCGAGGAGGCGATTCTCATCCTCCAGGGCCTCCGCGAGAGGTACGAGACCCACCACAAGCTGAGGTACACCGACGAGGCGATCGAGGCTGCCGCCAAGTTTGCGCACCAGTACATCTCCGACAGGTTCCTCCCCGACAAGGCGATCGATCTCATCGACGAGGCTGGCTCCCGCGTTCGCCTGGCGCACGCGGCGCTCCCCGAGGAGGCCAAGGAGCTCGACAAGGAGCTCAAGGCTCTGCTCAAGGAGAAGGACACCGCGATTCGCGCGCAGGACTTTGAGGCTGCGGGTGCCCTCCGCGACAAGGAGGTTGAGCTCAAGACGGAGATCCAGAAGATCACCAAGGCGAAGCAGGAGGAGAACAAGGCGGCGCTCGAAGCCGGCGGCGGCGAGGCTGGACCCACCGTCACCGAGTCGGACATTGCCAAGATTGTCGCGTCGTGGACCGGCATCCCGGTCGAGAAGGTGTCCTCTGACGAGGGCAACCAGCTCATGAACATGGAGGAGACGCTTCACTCGCGCCTCATCGGCCAGGAGGAGGCTGTCGTCGCCTGCTCCCGCGCCATTCGCCGCGCGCGCACGGGTCTCAAGAACCCCAACCGCCCCGTCGCGTCCTTCATCTTCTCTGGACCCACCGGCGTCGGTAAGTCCGAGCTCGCCAAGTCGATCTCCTCCTTCTACTTCGGCTCCGAGGATGCGATGGTGCGCCTCGACATGTCCGAGTTCATGGAGAGGCACACCGTGTCCAAGCTCATCGGCTCTCCCCCCGGCTACGTCGGCTACTCCGAGGGTGGCCAGCTCACCGAGGCTGTCAGGCGGCGCCCTTACACCCTCGTGCTCTTTGACGAGGTTGAGAAGGCGCACCCCGACGTCTTCAACATGATGCTTCAGATTCTTGAGGATGGCCGCCTCACCGACTCCAAGGGTCGCGTGGTCGACTTCAAGAACACCCTCATCATCCTCACCTCCAACGTCGGCTCCTCCGTCATCGAGAAGGGCGGCGGCGGCCTCGGCTTCCAGCTCAACGACGACGCCGAGGACACCTCCTACCAGCGCATCAAGCAGCTCGTCAACGAGGAGCTCAAGAACTACTTCCGCCCCGAGTTCCTCAACCGCCTCGACGAGATCATCGTCTTCCGCCAGCTCAACAAGAACGAGGTGCGCGAGATTGCCCAGATCATGCTCAACCAGGTGTTCAAGCGCCTCAAGGAGAAGGAGATCACTCTCGACGTCACCGACAGGTTCAAGGACCGACTCGTCGACGAGGGCTTCAACCCCACCTACGGTGCCCGCCCCCTGCGCCGCGCGGTGATGCGCCTCCTCGAGGACAACCTCGCGGAGAAGATGCTCAACGGTGACATCAGCGAGGGTTCTTCGTGCATCATGGACGTCAACGCCGCGGGTGAGATCACCGTGCTCACCGGGGACGGCGTCACCCTCAACGCCGGGCAGGTGCGCGGCGAGACCGGCATCGCGTAATCGCGCGCACCGTGCGCGCGCGCGAATGAATGTGTCTGTGAATTTCTTGAATTTCTTTGGTGGGTGGGGCGCGCCGCGATCACGCTCCTCCGAGACGGGTGGACGAAAACCAGTGGCTGAAATCTGGTGACGTCGGCCCGCGGGTGGGGAGGCGGCGCGCATATTTGGCGAAAACAAATACGGAGAGGACGGCGGGTCCCCTCGGATAGTGTACTCAAATCTCAATGCGGCGCTTTGGCATTGAAAACTGATACGTAGTGAGAGAACAACATCTCAATACAACATCTTAACTTCTTCGAGCACTCGCGACCTATTCATCATTCCCCCATGTCTCGCAGCTTGTCGCCAAACTTGGCTGTTATTTTCCCTGTTTATTTGGCGCGGAGCGCGTGCCAGAGTCTGAGGCTCTGGTCTGGCCACCAGTGTTGGTATTCAAAAGAGATGCACCCCTGCTCGTGCGACGTCGAACAGGTTGCCAGGAGCGGGACCAGTGGGACGAGAGAAGATGCCGTTCGAGATTCCGGACGACGACGGGTGGGACGACGATGCGCTGATAGAACACATTCGTGATGAACCTCGGTGGTCGTCGAAGCAAGCCGATCTCACGATGACGGTTGGCACCCGCCCGAGCGTCGAGATGCGCAACGCGACCGGCGCGGGGACCGGCAGAAGCCACTCCTTCGTGACCGCCAACTCGGCCGATCGATATCCCCGCGTGGGCCAGGGTCATACTCCCGCGCCGAACCCGCCTCCTCCCGCGCCTGCGCCCCGGCGAACCACCGTGGTGGCGGGCCCGTTCGATGACGGCGACGACGACGACTTCCTCCTCGAGGCTCTCGCCGCGACGGAGCGACGCGCGATGTCCGCGTCGGCGGGCCCCCCCGCGCCCCGCCACAACCAGCACCAGTATCATCAGCAGCCAGTGCGATCCGACGGGCGCGGGCACATGCCCCTCCAGCCCGTCAACCAGGGCCAGGCGCCGAGTGGGCACCGCGTTTGTCAACCTCATGATCAGATCCCGCATCACCATCACCGCGACCACCATCACCGCGACCCGCGTCCGGTCCCGATCGACCGCGACAACTACCACCGCGTCCAGCCCGGTCCCCCCGCGCCCCAACCCCGCCGGCTCACCGTCGAGCTGATCCTCGAGAAGCACGGCGGGCGCGTCGCCGTGTCGTGCCGTCAGGGCTACGACGAAGCCGTCGCGTCCGTTTGTCGATCGATCCCGGGCGCCGTGTACGACGGATATACCCGGCGATGGACCGTGCCCGATGGCGCCGTCGCGGACGTCTCCCGCGCGCTCAAGTCCACGCGGGACGCGACGGTCGAGGTGATCGCGCCGGTTCCGATGGTCCTTCGCGCGCTCGCGGTGGTCGGGCAGTTGGAGCGAGCGGCGGCGAAAGCCGAGGCGGACGGCTCCGGCTCCGGCTTTGGCGGGGGGAACGAGGGGGGTCGGGGTCACGAAGACGGGGTCACGGAAAACGCGGAGGGTGGCGAAAACATGACCCCGCTGGAGCGCGCGGTGGAGAGGGCGTACGCGCGCGTCCCGGAGTCGCTCCGATCGCGGATGTTCCCGTTCCAGATTGAGGGCGTCAAGTACGGCTTATCTCGCGGCGGCAGGGTGCTCATCGGCGATCAGATGGGTCTGGGCAAGACGGTGCAGGCGCTCGCGCTCATCTCCTGCTACCGAGAGGAGTGGCCGTGTCTGATATTGGTGCCCACGTCGTTGAGGGACGCGTGGCACGAGGCGCTGCGGCGGTGGCTCGACGTCCGACCCGGTCTCATCGCGTCGGTGGGCTCGGGCGCCGAGGCGCATAAGATCAACGCCGCGACGTTCGCCATCGTGCCGTACTCGCTCGTGGGGAAGATGCAGGGCAAACTCGCGGCGAGGAACTTCCAGGTTGTCGTGTGCGACGAGTCGCACTTCATCAAGGACGCCAAGGCGCAGCGGACCAAGGCGGTGGTCCCGTTGCTCAAAGCCGCGAGGCGAGCCATCTGCCTCACGGGCACCCCGGCGCTGAGCAGACCGGTGGAGCTGTACTCTCAGGTGGAGGCGCTCCGGCCGAACGTCTTCACCAAGTTCACGGAGTTTGCGCAGAGGTACTGCGCCGGGTCGAGGTTCGGATGGCAGGGGTGCGAGAACCCGGACGAGCTCTACGCGATAATCTCGCGGCTCGTCATGGTGCGCAGGCTCAAGCGCGACGTTTTGACGCAGCTCCCGCCCAAGCGAAGGGAGCAGGTGTACATAGCGCTGGATAAGAAAACCGAGGCGTACAGGGAGATGAAGGCTGTCCAGGAGCAGCTGCAGCGGCTGAGGGACCACGCCAAGGACAACGGGCTCCTGCTGGGCGCCGGCGGCGACGGCAAGATGAACGTCGAGGAGAAGCGTTTGATGAACGCGTATTACGTCGCGAGCGCAAAGGCAAAGGCGACGTCGGTGCAGGATTACCTGGAGACTCTTCTGGACGGCAGCGGCGCGGGGGATAAGTTCCTGTTCTTCGCGCACCACAAGGAGCTCCTGGACGCGGCGAGCGCGATCCTGCGCAAGCGAAAGACGCAGTTTATTCGCATCGACGGAGCGACGCCCACGTCTGAGCGCGGCGGTTTGGTGCAGCAGTTTCAAACCGTGGACGCCATCAAGGTTGCGGTCTTATCGATCAAGGCTGCCGGCATGGGCCTCACGCTGACCGCGGCGTCCACCGTGGTGTTCGGCGAGCTGTCGTGGACGCCGGGCGACATCGTCCAGGCGGAGGACAGGGCGCACAGGATCGGCCAGGCTTCGTCGGTGCTCGTGCAGTTTCTTCACGCGAAAAATTCCGTCGACGACGTGATGTGGGGGTCGGTGCAGAACAAGCTGGAGAACCTGGGGCAGGTGCTCGACGGCCGCGGGGGGGACCACCTGGAGATTCACGACGATCAGACGCACAGGGCCAAGTACAGGCCGCCGGCGGGGCCGGACAGGAGCCCCGGGGGCGGACCGTTAAAAACAAACTTTCTGTTTGGCGCAAACGCACAGGCGCAGCGGACGCAAGGGACGCTGGACGGTTTCGTCGCGAGGTCCGGGTCGCAGGACACGGGTTCGGCGGAGCTCAAGCGCGGCGGCGGGCGGGAACGGGAGGGGAACGAGGACGCCGGCAAGCGTCCGAGGCTTTGACCGAAGGAAATCTCATGAGATTAGCCAAGTCTTATTACTACTTGTAGTCGGCGGCGCGAAGGTATTTTTATACAGGTGGAACAGAACGTCTCACCGGCGCGAGGCGTCTCACCGGAAAGCCTTGTTGGAGTAATCCTGTCCCGGCCGCGGCTGGTTCCCGTCCCCGAGCACCGCGCGCTTCGGGTCCTTCATGTACTGGTTCTCCGCCTCCTCCGAGTGGTACACGCACGACACCTCCGGGCTCTTGTCGAGGTCGCCGACAAAGGCAAACGTGTTCATGTTTCGCTTGCAATCCGCCTCCTGGTCCGCGTTGACCAGCTTGTTCCTCTCGAGGATGGACCAGTTGCTCCGCCTCAGCACGCACCCGGGCTTCACCTCGGGCTGCGACACGTAGATGTTGAAGGGGTTCAAGGACAGGAACACCCTCTGGTCGAACACCATCGCGGACGCTCCGTTCGCCATGCACACCTCCGACGACGGGGTTTGGCGATCGAGGATGTCTCGGCTCGCCACGTTGGTGGGCTCGAGGTTGACGCTGGTGTCGAAGGCGACGCCCGCGCCCATGCCCACGATGAAAGCACCCGCGACGAGGAAGTTGGTCACCCGGTTTCC
>Ga0181571_10001405_pt1 | contig 17326 bp, 16 predicted proteins | sample 101ome_17_FD_132440 | JGI IMG/M metagenome (GOLD analysis project Ga0181571, IMG submission 132440) | Coastal salt marsh microbial communities from the Groves Creek Marsh, Skidaway Island, Georgia - 101407AT metaG (megahit assembly) | ecosystem: Environmental > Aquatic > Marine > Intertidal... | reverse complement strand
GCAAACGGGCTCATGATGCAAGAGCAAATTAAGAGGCATGAAGACACCATCGAAACAATGCAACTTTGTCTTTCGACAGTCAATAGGATGCTGCATTCTTCCTCAAAAATTTCAGCAGCGTCAAAGCCGGAGGAAATGCGTGAGCTGACCGAGGAAACAGAATACAATGAGCCGGTTTACCGCCTGCACTGTAATGACTTTGCAAGCAACAATTTGCACGCACACGACCCTTTCTTGCACACCGACATGCATGAAACCATGCTCGAGATGCCAGCCCCATTTTGAATTTCAAGCTTTACTCACACTCACTTCAATTCACTTACCGCAACCTATTCACACCATATGAAACCAAAACGATATTGAACACACAAGCACATACCGTCACAAAGATACGCAGGGAGAGCACATACGCTGCCGTAGCTTGACCCGACGCCATGTAGTGGCCGCACGTCAGCAGCAGCACACAGAAGATATGCACAATGAGCACAGCACCCGTCAACCTTGTTTGTGTTTGCAATAAATCCAAAATATATGGAATCACGATACACGCAATCACAGTCGAGCCAATCATTGTGCTTGTGCCGTCCAGCGCCGTCTCTATCTTATACCGCACCATATTCATGAAAAACACCATAATCATGGTGAGACTGAGCACAATGTAGTACGCCGACCACTGGTGCATGTTGTCCACGGCCAGGAAAATGAAAAAAACGTTCATGCTCAAAATTTCCGCATAATACACGACATCGTAGAGAAAGACAGCCCCCTCCTGCTCCGAATAGATGCTTTCGTCCCATTGTAAACTTTCATACAAGACTCCTTTGCTAATCAATTGAAGCCACGTGAGCGTAGTCACGGACACCAACAGGGCGTGTGGCATGCAGAGCATCAAGTAATCTATTTGAGCACAACTTGTTCGCAATATGTAATCATGTGAGTGATCATACAAGGAGACTTGGCCTGTAGTTGGAGACAAAGACACAATACTGTTATTCTCATTCAACTTCTGATTCAAAAACAAGGATCTAGAATCCTTGTAAACAAAAAGACTGTGATTCATCGCAGTTGTACACAGAATCACCGTCGACGCCGTGTTCTCCTTTTCGCGAAACCTGTTCATAATACTGATCACACACAACGTCACGGGCTGCAAGAAACAAAACGTAATCAAAGCCCGTCGCAACACCACGTGCCAGCAATCCTTTACACAAAAGTGCAGCTGGAAGCCAAGACAGTCTGGCGTCAAGCACGAGCAGTCCTGACACAGCTGCACCCAGTCGCGCAGACACTCGCAACACGTGCGCACGTTGCAAATGAAGAGGAGGAAAACCACAATGGCCAGGAGGTAATTGTCGTGGAATTCGACTTGCATGTTACGTGTTTGTCCAGAATCCTTAAATCAATTTACACATCAAACAGAGTAAATTATCAGACACTTAACATCTTGCTAAACCCCTTCACTCATATTTTTTCAGCAATACACGAGTATAAGGACACTCGTCTCCTACACTCCCTGCACTCTCATTATCACTGTCATAATCAGTATGCTTTCGAGTGTCTGTCTTGGCATTACCCCCCCCTCCACTATCTTCATTATCATCATTATTATCGTTATCATCGTTATCATCGTTATCATCGTCATGATCGTCACAGGGCATACAGTGCACATTGGACCCGATAAACAACGGCATCACATCGTCCTTGAATGCCACCCCAAACGACAGGCACACCAGGCCCAGCCACACGGCACAGCACATACACACATCACTCCACGTCATTTGATGCATATCTCCCTGCTTCACGCAAATACAATGAGGCACAGAATCAAGCAAAATATGCTCCCAGGAAACATGCACAAGCATCATAAGCATGGATAGGAAAGGGCATATATTAAAGAGTAGAAAAAAGATAGAAAATGGCTGTAAAGGCAGTCAAAACACATTTGCATTTCCGGGCACAAGTACGCCTACATTGGCTTATCAAATTGTTAATAGGCACTTTTTCAATTCTCATGCACCACCAAACGCTTGCTGTCAAACGCGATGAGACATTATGTTCTGACAAACAAGCTTTACAATTTCCTGATTCGCAGCAATGGGTAACGATAGAAAGCTTCGGAAATTGTTACGATTTTTACTACGAAGACCCATTTGATTCATATCAAAATTTTTTTTGTACATGTGCAACAGTGCCTGATGGATCTTGGGAGACGGTCTTGGAGACACCGATTTGGATAAAAGGCCACAGATTTATTACACCATGCACTATTTGTGGCCCGGGAGAATATACAAAGTATTGTGAATATGGTGATCCAACATGTGTGACATGTGAGGTTGGAAAATTTCAAAGTGATGCCGACCATTATCATGATCAATGCACACCTTGTGCTGATAAAACAATTGCACCCAATACAGCACAGTCCACCTGTACTCACTGTGCCGACAACCAATATTCAAATGATGAAAGAACGCAATGCCTTCCTTGTGCCTCATGTGCAGCTTTTCCAAACACTGAACTAATTGGGTGTAATAGTGGAAAAGAAGGCACGTGCGTGTGTTCAGCAGGCTACTACAAACCATTCGCTTCCAGCGAATGCACACCTGTTCCCTTAGGCTTCTTCAAAAACGAAGCCTCAGACAGTAAGGGTACAGAATGTGTTCAAAAAAAGGAAAGCTTGGGCTTCACAACCATGAACCTCGGCAGCACGTCTGAAGACGCGTGTGTGTGCCAGCAAAATTATTTTCTCAACGACAAGAACAAGTGCGAACTATGCCCAGCAGCAACACCATACAACCCCGTCAATGGCACAGGGTGCAGGGCGTGTTACCTATACGAACATTGGACGCAAGAGTATAACTTCACCACACAGAAAATGGAAATGACATGCGAAAATATCACCCGCATGCAGCTTTCTTTTGGTAACACACATCTTTCTGTTGACCCAGGCATAGACTATTATCGCACACGCAATAGCCAAACCCAAATATATATACTTCCTTCCAACATGTATCTAGACATCAACACACACGAGCCCAAAGTATGTGGCTCCTGCCCAACCTTTTCCGAGCGTCAAGCATGTGGAAGGCCTCAGAACGGTCAACTCTGGCTATTATGGAGGGACTACAACGGCATTGACCGGCAAAACCTTGTGACACTTCCTTTATCGAATGACGCTAATAACTGCGATTTCAATACATATTGTTTTTGGCAGCAACAGCAAAACAACGAGCTCACTATTCTCCGCGAAGGCAAGTGTGTCGCGTGTGTTCCATGCCCGGCAGGAAATTACCAAACCCAATGCATTGACGGGGGTACCCACACATGTCAGCCATGTAAAACCGTATGTCCAAATGGAAATACGTATTTGGCACATCCCCTCTCCAAGTACGAAGACAATCAATGGAAGGGGGGATGTGAATTGTCCTACAACACAGCGCAAGAAGACTACACATGTGAAGACTGCCGCCGATGGAAACACGAAAATAACCAATTCCACTTACTCCTCGCATGCGGCAACACTGTATCCGACACACGGTGGGAGCCCACAGGCAACTTGTCGAATGGAAAACCACAAGAATTTACTCAAGTCAACACATACCCCAACTATCACGCGTCTTACCAACAAGAAATTCCCTACTGCCCACAGGGCTGGTATGTCAACCCGTCAGCCGACGGATGCTCTCTCACCACCGATGAAGCAGCTCAAGTCTTCACCACACCATGGCAGTCGGATTGCTGTGTTCCCTGCGGCGACGAAAGCGAATTCCAACAAAAGAAAAGCTCACAGTACACCCCGTGCACCGGCTCCGGCACCCAGAACACCCAAACCTACACCGACCGCTGCGAGAACGGCTACTACACCAAAACTGTGAATGGGAATGAGGTCTGCGCGCAATGCACAACGTGCTGAACTTGTTGTTTATTCACACTTACACAATAAAAGTAAGTTTTAAAGTTCAATATGTTTTGAGTGCACGTCTCTCACATGATCTGTTATGGCTTGTTCACTGTCAAAGCTTTTGTGGTCCTTGTACCCAGACGTACATGACATGCAATAATACATGTGCCCATGAGAATCCTGCCCATTGGGGGCTAGTCGCACATCTACGTTGTACTCCTTTCGCATATGACGCCAAAGTTGAAGCTCAGAATAATATTCTTTGTCTTCACACTTCAACATGTTCAACATGACACTCTTACTTGTATGTGTTGGTAGCATTATCACCTCAAATATGAAAAAAAAAGGAATTAAGAGCAAGTAACTTAGCATACTTCAATACTTGCGGAGAATCTTTGCCTTCGCAAAGTTTGGCACACTCATATGCATTGCTTAGATATTTCTTCGCCTTGGCTTCGTTTCCGCATTCACGGGCCATTTGATATGCATCGTAATAAGAGTGTTCCATATCAACTGGAGTGTCAAGGTTAGCCTTTTTCTTGAGAGAAAGAATACGTTCACTCATTTTGAGAGCCTCAAAGGGTCCATTCCACCCCATATTCACCTTGATGGGAATTTGCTCATAAAGCTTTTGTATCTCCGGCAACATCTCGTCTTGCTCAATAGTGTGAAGTTCCGAAGTATACTCACACGTCGGACAGCGGCAGGTGAAGTTGAAGCGCTTTTGTAGCATTTTCTGTCTTGTTTTCTTGCATGCATATTCAGCCAAATAGCAAACGGTAATTTCATCCCCCTTGGCAATAGGGCGGATAGCAAATACGAGCTCTTTGCCTATGTCCGGACGCCAAATGTAACGAGCGTTTGGCTTACAAGCATGATTTATGCGAGACGTGCGCGCAAAAATGCCGCCTTGTTCAGAGTCAGCTCCAAGAGGAATGCCATTGGTTTTGATTATGCCCATGAGTTCAGATTGGTCAGGATGAACGTTTGCAAGCTGCAGCATCACACGTTTCATTTCCACGTTCAGCTTCTGAAATTCACAGTCACAAACTTCGGCTTCTGTCCCAGACACTTGAAAACAAGGAAAGACAAAGAGCGGCGACTCGCGAATAAGTTCGTCACCGACTCTGAAGTCTTGCTTAGCATAAACTCCTTTGCCGCAGGCTTCCGTCTCTTGTATCTTGACCTTATCAGAGCAGGTCAACTTATGAAATTTCCAGTCCAGACATTGGCACGACTTGGAGCAGTAAACACGCTCAGAACATTTACCGCATCTCTTGCATCCAATTTCAGTCAAACAAAGCATACAAAGCTTGCATGCACCACCCTCGACCTCCCGTCCCTCATCCTGTCCATCATCCCGTCCATCATCCCGTCCCACCTCCCTTTCCGTCTGCACGCTGCCCTCTGCCAGGCCACTCATTTCCGCGCGGCACGATGATGTTGCGATAAAATTCACAGCTGGACACGTGTCAAAGCATCAGCACAAATCCATTCAAATCTAAACTGGTACTAATTTTCATCAGTACTAATTCAAACTCAACCTTATTTTTCGTACGTATTATGTGTTCACAATTGTGTTCGTAAAAAAAAACTTATCACTTTTGGGAAAAAATTCAGCCTACTTTATGCGACCACAATTATTGCCCTGGTACAAACTGCCAAAATTTGAGGTTTATTAAGTACCAGTTCTGGTACAGTTCATTTGTACCATTAATTTGGGGTGCCTTATGAAAAACACGCCCCCCCCACACACACACACACACACACACACACACACACACACTACACACACACTACATAAAAACACTTGATGATGATGAGAGAGGAGTTTTTTATATAGAGGAATTTTTTAGTGGTAGTATTTATTTGTACCAAAAATGGTAATAAAAAAACGCACCTTTTCAGAATAATGGTAATCCAATAATTCTGTCCTGTTTTTTTTGTACCAAACTCATTCCCGACAACACTACCACGAAAACACAAACAATTGGATTAGTATGAAAAAAATATTGAGTAATAGTTTTTAGTAACACGATCAATAGTTCTGGTAGTGGGGTTAAATTCTTGGGTACCAGAAATGTGTAGTACAACCGCTTTTGGTACAACCCAACCTGCTTGTGGCGTGCCTCAAAATTCGTGAAAACGGAGCTTTTCGAATCACATTCACGAATTTGATCAAATTTGATTGAACCTGAAGTTCAGCTTTTCTGAATTTTACTCGTTTTTTTACTCAATTTCGTCATCATTCAGTTGTAAACTGGCCAAAACCGGAGGCCAAAAACGTTTTAAAGGCATTTTTTTCAGATTTTGGCAAAATCGAGGAATTCAGCGTGAGCCCTCAGCCTCACAAGAGTCTCACAAGGGTCTCATAGCATGCGCATGCGCTTCCACCGTCCTCCCGCGCTGGCGCGGTTGGCGGGACGGAGCTCGAGTGTCACGCAGGTTTGGCGGAAAGCGGGGTGTGTGCTGAGGTCGTGTGCTGCTGCTGTGCTTTCTTCTAGTAGAGACGAGAACGCGGAGTGCGGCGCGTCGTCGACGATGAGCACGGAGAGCTGGACGTAGGGGCCCGCGCAGTTCTTGTCGAGGAACGCGGTGGAGGTATTTTGTGCGTGTGCATCGTGTTGTCCATCTTCGTCTTCTTTCACGTAGAACACGATGCGCTGCTTCTTGCCGCCCGAGATGATGCGCGCGGACGCGGGGCCCCATGCAAAGTCGCGTTTGCTTCCCTTAAGCATGAAAAATGTAGAGTTGGAATCATCGGGCATGTGCACTGGCAAGCACGAGCTAGGTTCCGCAAACATGGCGCCAAGGTCCAGCTGCCGCAGTTTGTCCAGGGCCAGCATGGCGTTGGTATCCACGTGCATGGCCACAACCTTGTGCGTGAAGGCCTCCCCGTTGCAGTCCATGACGACGTCCCCTTGCATGTTGGAACGCACGAGAACTTTGAGCGCGTTGCAGGCCATAGCGAGGTTGAGGAACTTGAGCTTGTCCGTGCGGCAAGCATGTGGGAGGATGTTGTTGAGGTTGAGCACACTTTTGTCGTCCATGACGGCATTGAGGGAGTTGCCGTCCATTTGCACAAAGACGGGTGGGGCATCGTCGGTGATGAATGCGTCTTGGGACGGCTGCATGGCCACAAAGCACAAGCTACCCTTTTCCATGTTGTCGCGCATGCTCCAGTTCCTGCTTTCAGAACACTCATTAACGGCCTTGAATTCTTCTTTGGTGGCAGGAAGGAGAGAGATGCTGCTTGCGAGGATGTTGCCCATTTCGGTCGGGGAGGAAGGAATTTTCATCTTCTTGAACTTCAGCAGGCGCCCGTTCTTAGCCTGTTCAATGTTGGACGAGGACACTTGGAAGTAGACGACGCTGTAGGCGGGGAGGATGTTGACGGACGCAAGTGTTTCCGCGGAGTCCACGAAAAACTTCCCACCAAAGTCGTCGCTGCGCAGGAAGTGTGCCATGCACTGTCCCGGTTGCATGACGACGGAGACGGCCTGTGTCGTCTTGGGTGCGTCCGTATTGTCGCTTGTGCTTGCAAGTTCACTAACTCGCTTGCCGCGGTCTTTATTCGTCTTCCCCTTCTCAAAGGAATGAAACATCGTGTGGTTGTCTGTGTGGGTTTCGTACAGGCTCAGGCCTGCCTCCTCCTTGTCCCCTTTCTTCTTCGTCGAGGTGTAGGGTACGGTGCTGAAACCGGCAGGCCCCACCTGGAGCACAAGGAAGGGAAAGCGGTACCAGTCGTTGTCCTTGGCAAGCTCGCGGAAGGAGTCTGCCGTAACGGGGACGTCTTTGAGTAGGAGAGCTGCAATTTCCACGTCGGGGTTGCGCGACGCGATGTTGGTGCCAATGCGTGCATTGCAGGGAGCTTGCGGCGCGAGAAGGTGCTCCAACTCGTCCGTGGAGATGAGGTTGGCATTTTCAGAGGTTGTGTTGGAAGTCGTGGATGTCGTGGATGTCGTGATAGACGACGTAAGGTCAGGGGATGTGGCGTCAGATTTGACGTCAGTTCCGGTCAGGGTGCGTTTGGGTGGCATGTTGGTGGGGTTTTGGGTAGTGTATGGTGCTCATTATCAACAAGGATAACGTTTTTTTTTAAGATGGCGGGGGGTTTTGTGCTTGATTTTAATTGTTTTGACCAGTTCAAGTCTTTATTTGAAAACTGTCATACTGCAAATACGAAACACACATGCACAAGATAAGAATAAATAATGAAAAATAATGAATAACAAGTCCTAGGCTTCTGTCTCTTCTTCCTCCTGCTCCATTTCCTCCGCCAGTTGCTCGCTCATTTCCAAGTCATGCTTGCGACATTTGACCTCATGCTCGTGCTTGGCAATGCGGTCTGCAAGGATGATGAGACGGGAGTTGGCCACTTCGTACTGCTTGCGCATCTTGTCCACCTTCTCGTGCAAGATGTCGTCTTCGAGTTTGATGAGGGGACGGCCCGTCACGCGCGGGCGTTTCTTGATGGAAGTGCCCGGGGAGGGGGTGGCTTTGGTGCTGTTGGGGGACGTCGTGCTCTTGGTCTTCGACTTGGGCATTGTGGACGGCATGCTTAAGGGGAAAATCCGTGTTTTGGGCTTGTCGTTTAGCAAGAATGTTTCGTTTTTTTTGACAGGTTGGGGCAAAATTGAGTTGTCAAATGTTGTCAAATCAAACGCGAGCAAATGTGGGAGTGAATTCAATGTCATTCAAACTAATCCAATGTGATCAAAACTAATCAGATATTGCTCTCACAGAACATGCTCATGGCGTAGAGGCGGATCATATCGGCGTAGGTGTGGATGTCTTTCTTGACGCGTGGGATGGTGATGTTGTTGGTTTGATGGTTTGATATGTCTATGGTGTCTTCCGGGGTTTTGGCATTGTCTGCATCATCTACATCATCTACATGTTGTATAGGGTCTTCTGTAGGGTCTTTATCATGCACAGTGTCTACAATATATGTCTCGCGCGCCTTCAAGTGCTCAACGGCATGCTGATACACGATGGTGTCTGGGAAGACTGCGGAGAGGGGGTAAATGCGCAAGTCCTGGCTGCCCGGGTAGCATGACATGTACTCCCGGAAGCTGGCGCAGTAGATGTCGTAGCAGTGCTGGATGGGGATGCACTTCCACGCCTGCTTCCAGATATGGGAGAAGATGCCGGGTTGCGTGAGGTTATTCTGCTCCAAGGCAAGGCCTGTGGTTTCTTGCATGAACTTGGAGATTTCGAGTTGCCATGTACTCGCGATTTTGGCATTGAGCTCGGTGAGAATTTGCTGCTTTCTGAGCATGATGCGTTCGGCGTCTGTCTTGTCTGTGGAGGAGGGGGTTTTCAGGGCATACTGACTGCACAGTGTGATGGAAATAGCCTGTGAGAGAAGGTCGTGTGTGGACCCGATTTTCTCCTCGCCGTTGCCGTCAATGACGACGAGAGGAAGGGGGGGGAATGGAGTTTGTAGCATGATCATGGACACTTGGCTTTCCAGTTCGTGACGGGAGGGGGGGAGGAAGGGCAGCATGTTGGGGAGAGAGGGCATGCTTTGTGTGACGGTTTGCATGGGTGGGTGTAGGCAAGGGAGATAGAATACATGTACGTGGAAGATATCATGAGTTTTTTTATTCTTAGTTACAAAATTTGGCCCAATCAGATGCTGTGGCCACTTTTTTGTTATAGTAAACTTTATTCTGCGTGGCGTTCTTTGTGTCCTGGTATGCTAAGATGTGGCATCCTTCTCTTGCTCCCTTCTTGACGACAGATACTTCCATAACTCGTTTCTGTCCCGCCTTGAGCTTTTCGTTGCTGTGGGAGACGTCCACCACGTATCCGAGGGAGAGTTCCGTGGCCACACCATCGCGAATGAAGCCACTAACAACGGAGGAGGTGTTCTTCTTTTCGTCCAACTCCATGACACATTGAAGTTGACCCTGTGGGTTGACGTGTGCACTGACGATGGTGCCGATGCTGTCGCCGCAATGCTCTGTCTTGACGGGGAGGTGGAGAAGTTGTTGGGATGATACTAATGTGTGTAGTTCGTTGTTGGTGAAATAAAGGCCGTTGTAGTCACTGCCCTCCCCGCGTGGATTGCAGATTCCCATAATGAGCATTTTAAGGGTGCGCGGGAGGGGTATATATAGCTCTCTGCTGGTTTAGATCAGGTTTATGTTCACTGTTTGACGCAAAATTTCACGAGATTCAGTTTTTTGAAGCTTTATTATTTCGGCTAAATCATCTCCTTAGCTATCTGCCAAAGAGGTTAATCTAAATGAATTCGAGCATTTTGTCCCCGCAAGCGCTCATATCTGCCCAATAAGAGACTGTGGAGTTGCGTTTCCACGCTTTCACATGATGTCCACACAAGCTTCACCCGCACTTCCTCATTGGCATCGTATGATATGTAGAAACCAGGTCCCCTGGTGTTATCTTTGTATTGAAAGCCGTAAAAGAATGACACATTGGTCCTCTTGACAGATTCTTCTAGTGAGAAGCCCAAAAGCTGTGTTGTGGTTTCCACAGTCACGCCCATAAAATGTGTCTCTTCAGAACGGTTATCCCCTTCTTGCACCAAAGTTGGACATCTGAGATGAAAGATGAAGGTGAAGTCACCAAAGTAGATCCTTCGTCTGTTTTGGTCCAGCAAACACTTGCATACAACAAGCAGGTTTGCGAGAAGGAACGTGAGGCAGAGGCCAACAATCACGGCATGCGCAAGAAGCAAGTAGGCATGCGCGAGAAGCAAGTAGACGAAAGTCATATTAATGACGAATGTGTCCACGGGAATAATCTGACGCGTGTTATATATCTCACAGATGTCACGTATTATGCCAAACTGCGTATTGCCTATTGCAATATTTCTTTGCCTGTGCGACTGGGTGGTGTTGATTCTGCTGAAACCAGGCGATGCGTGCGTCGGCGGCTTGTTGTAATGTTGGGTAGGTGTGTTTAAAAACGTGCGGGGATGCCGTTTGCTTGGACGTGCTGGAATTGTGAGAAATGTTGCTGAATTCCGGGTTGGGGATGCACAAGGTATACCCTTTTTCTGAGAAGGTGCAGAATTCCAAGTTGTTGGGTGGGTCTTGAAAGACAAAGGTGTCCTGCTCGTGGATTGGCTGCACGTTATGTTTTTGAGTTTTGGGATTTGTTTCAATGTCTGCTTGCTCTTCTTTTTTTTCTTTGCTTTCATTGCACACTTCGTCTGTCGTTTGGTCCTTAGGTAGAGTGCATTGCATCAGCTTGCCTTGGTTTGCACACTGCTCAAGCTTTGAAAGCGCTATACGCTTTCTTCTGCTTTTTATGGCCCATTTAAATTTAGCCCTGTGAGGTAAGTATTGATGTGCTGCCTCCCAGTCAATGCTGTTGTTCTTGCGTAACACCTTTTCTGTTAGGATTTGATTTTCCTCCTCAGTCCAGTTTCTCGAGTTCTGTGTCTGAGTCTTGGGGATTTTGGTTTTTTTGGCATTTGGCAGCTGTGCATCTGGTGCATCTTGTGCAGCATTTGGTGCATCTGGTGACATTGCTCGCTTATGGGTTGGAGACAATGTTTGTTGGGGGACAAAGTATGAATCCAGGGTGTTGTTGCTGCTAGGCCGAGATTCAGTTTTGACAGCTTGTGTCTCTGTATTTTTGGCTTGAGATGAGCTTTGAGCACTTGTAGATGCCATCTCTTCGTTCCTCGCATATAATTTCTTCAATTGCAGTTTGGCGTCGTGCTCGGTCATTTGATCCACAAATGAGTTGAAGTCAAAGCTCACATTGGGCTTGACAGTCTTGAGCACGTGTTTGATTTCGGCTTCTTGCATGTTGGCAATGTATGCCTCCCATTCTTCTTGTTCCCCTTGCCGGCATAGCTTGGTGTGGGATGAGCTTTGTTCAGGGTCATGTGGACTGCAATCTGCTTGCAGCAAATCATTCAAAATATGTGCAATATCATCATGTTGGCGTGGTTTGAGGCAGCTGCATTTATAACTATCGCAGTGCTTCAAAGCTTGCAAGAAGTTGGCAGACAACGATTTGATTTGTTCTTTCTCAGAATCAGATAAAATGACGACTGCTGATGCGAGTTCTGAGAGCGTGGACATGGTGTGTGGAAAGAACATGGAAAGAACATGGTACGCAATAGGGGGAGAGGGAACAGTACGCAGAACAGGATGACATGCTTTCAGGTTGTTGTGCAGGTAGTTGGAGCACTTGTGCAATCAAATTAACTCAACAATCAAGTGTACTTACCGTCCTTTGTGCACGGGTGGAGCATGATTGAATCGACAGGGGGGTCGGTCCCCGTGTATGTCCAGTGACTTTGTTCTTTTTTTTAAGCGTTTTTATTGAACTGCATGAAGTGAATGGAACTGAATGGAACTGAATGGAACTGAATGGAACTGAATTGAACTCAGTGCGCAAAATAGTGTGCACCCAGTAGCTGCTCCCCCTTGCGCACATGTGCTGTCACCAGCACGAGCATGTACTCTACGCCGTCTATCTTGCGCACGCATAGGTTGCAGTTGGCTGCGGGTGAGTTGGGAAACAGGCTTCCGCCCGCATTGATGTAGTAGAGAAATCCGTAGCTCTTGCCGCGCTTGCACTTGAGCGGCAGGAACGCGCGGCCCATGCGGATGACGGTGTCGTCGTGTGTGTCGGGCACGCGCGGCATGTCTGCCGTCTTGCAGACAATGATTACGGAACCCTTGGGCAAATCGTGCAGTGCGCGCACACCTTTCCCCATGCGCGCTGTGTCCGCCACGGTAATCTTCGTGCCAACCGCGTTGAGCATGGTTTGCTGCTGCTTGCTGCGCGGAAGATGGCGGCGGGACTTCCTGCTGACGCGCATGCTTCTCTGCCCTCTGTTCCCTGTTCTTTTTCGTTCAACCGCGTTACGCATGGTTTGCTGCTTCTTGCAGCGCGGAAGCTGGCGGCGGGACTTCCTGCTGACGCGCATGCTGCTCTGCCCTCTGTTTTCCTGTTTCCTGTTCTCGTTTGTCTCTTCAAATCAATTTATGTTAGTACTGGGGTCAAAATGTTTATTGGTACAATTCAATTGATGGTAATACCAAGGTCAAAACGTTTATTGGTACAATTGAATTTATAGTAGTTTTGTGGTCAAAAACTTTATTGGTACAATTATTAGTACTGCAACGAATTAATTCTATTTTGAGCGAAAAAAATCATATAAAAACCAGGAGCTTTCCGGGACTTGAAATTCGTACCCCTGCCACGCTCTGCCACGCTTACAAACATTTCAAGCTAATCAGCGCCAATGGCGCGCACAAAGTTAGGGGGGGGATCCATATATTTTTCAAATGCGGAATACTTTGCCAACATACGGACGTGGCTGGCGAAACACCAGAACATCAAGCTTGAAGTGGGCGTCAGGGAAAGAATGAATGACGGCATGCGAATGCTGCTTGGTTATAAGGACGAGAATGACGAGAAAGAGCGTTCTTTCATCAGACCTTTTTTTCAAAACTGGGCCGAGGTGTTTGAGCACGTGCATGAAGTTTGCCCTGATGTGGTTGGCCTTGAGATTTATTTTCCAACTCTCTTCCTGGCTGACGCTTGGGACGCGCAGACATTTGCAAACTTTGGCAAGTTTTCAAAGTTGCGAGAGTTCAAGGTAAACGGTGTTGCCTTGCTGACCACGGTGCCTCAGGTCTGGAAACACGACCTGCGAAAGCTGAAGAAGCTGGTGTTGATGTCATGCCATGACTTGAAGCATTTTGATGTGCTTGATGCTTTCGTGGGGTTGGAGGCGCTCAAGGTGATGTATTGCTCGAAGGTGATGGAGGTTCCGGATTCACTGAGCTCTTTGAAGGCGCTGAAGGAGTTGGATTTGCGCGAATGCTCCGGGTTGAACGAGCTTCCTAATGTATTTCACGAGCTTGCAAACTTGGAGAAAATCAACATGATGGGATGCAGCCAGGTGAAAGAGCTCCCTTCAACGTTCGGCCAGCTCTACAAGCTCACATCACTCAATCTCGGGTACTGCGCCATGCTCGAGCAGCTTCCAGCGACGTTTGGTAATCTTAATAACTCTTTGCAGAAGTTGATTCTTGAGAAGTGCAAGGAGCTTCGGGAGCTGCCATCGTCGCTTGGCGAGTTTTCGAAGTTGAAAATGCTTGATTTGGAAGGCTGCAAGATGCTGAAGGAGCTGCCGCAGTTTGGCGCGTCGATGGAGGAGCTTGAAGTCTTAAACATCAACAATTGCGGTGTAAAGTTGCCACCGTCACTTGCTCTTTGTCCAAAATTGATCTATTTTGACGCTCGCAACAATTCTTCTCTTGAGCAGAAGGAGCAAGAAATCATTTACGATGGAGATGAGGATGCATTGAATTACTTGCAGACTAAGTTGGTTGATGCGGCAGATGTTGAACGCGCTGAAGCGGCCAAGCAAAGCCGCAAGCGGCATCGGGAAGTCTATTCGGAAGAAGAATTCGACGAAAGTGAGGAAGATTAGGAAGATTAGGAAGCTGAGGACGATGGAGGAGCCTGACAAAACTGATTTGGTGTTGGAGAGGGTTTTGTTTATTAATAGCTTTTGCTATTTTTTGCTAGCTTCTTGATAGCTTGAGTGCATATTATCTTAGTCACGTAGGTGTTTTTTTGGTCAAACACAATGAATTGCTTGAACTTAAAACACCATACAGTGCTTGTTACAGTGTGTCAGAAACTTTCACAGTTTTAACTTAGCAGAGTCAACATGTTGTACAGTTTCCTCGCTTTTTGCGCCATGGGTGACTGCGGGTATTGGGCGCACCACAGCACGCGCATCCGCTTGGCTTCATCCACGGTGTCACAGTACTTTTGATAGTTACGATTCCCCGGGTTTCTGGCTTGGAACATGAACTTCTTCTTCCTTCTTCGGCATTGGAAAATGTAGCGCATCTCGTTGTCAAAAGCGTACTCAAACTTGTGGTCAATGAAAAACAAAGAAGGAGAATTCTCAACGAGAGGAGCACTGGAAGCAGAAGCACCGGAAGTAGAAGCACTGGATGTAGGAGCACCTGCAGCACCCGCAGCACCCGCAGCACCTGCCTCAAGCTGCTGCAGCCGATTGTTCATTTCGGCAAACTTGACGTCAAGCTCGTTCCAGTTTGCAGCGTACTCATTGTCAAAGCGCTTCTTTTGCTTCTCGTTCTCGGCAAACATCTTCTTGACGTCACCAAGCTGCTTTCCAACCTGCTTCTTGTGCTCCGTGAGCTGCTTCTTCTGATCAAGCAGCTGCTTTTTTTGCTCCGTCACTTGCTTCTTGTTGGTCTCAAAATCGTCTTGCATCTCCTCCTGCTTCCGTTTTATGTCGTTCACATTGTTATGCACCGTGAGAACCACGTCGCAAAGTTGTTTAACATGTCCACCAACAGCAGTCGTCAGCAGCTCCGCCATCTCGCGCATCTCTTCTCTGCGTCCCACGGCGCCGAGTGCTGACGTGGCAGTGCTATTGGGGTTAATAGCACAATTAAGTGCGTCCATACCCACGCGCGCAGCAGCCGCCGGGCCTTTGGCACCACGTCCAGCGTTGGCATAGTCCGCGTTGGCCTCCGCAAGCTTGGGGACGATGCGCGAGAGGAGCTTGATGAGGTCCGGGGTGTTGACGAAGACGTAGGTGCGCGGCTGTATTTGGAAAGATTTGCGTTTTCAGAATTTTTGCTTATCAACCATATTTTATTTTAGTACCAACAAACAAAAATATTACTCACGCGGGGACGTCCCCGCGTGAGTACAAATTCAGTACAAAAATGGATTCAGTACTAACAAATAAAAAATCTGAAATACCTTTAAGCGTGCATCGACAAATTGCAACTCCTGACGGCTCTCGAGCTCCACCAACATGTTAATGCCACTGTAGTTGAAGGGTTTTTCAACAGTCTCATTGGCCTGCTGCATTGCACGCTTGGACGTTTTGAGTGATTCGTCCCAAGCAATCTTCTCTTCTTTGCCGCCGAAGTACACAGCAGCCAGCGTGTGTGGTACAGAGTGCATCACGCACACCTCTCCCGTCTCCGACGCAACCTTCATGGAGAGCACCGTCTTGTCTGCCATGTCCACGGGCAGCGCGTCTGGGTAGTAGTCACTGGCGAAGTCTCCTATGCGAAGCTGGAACGGCTCGTTTAGGCCGTATTTGTCGTGGAGTTGCACGGCTTGGACGAGCTCAATGTCTTGCGCGGGCTGCTGTTCTTCAACGAGCTGCATGTCTCCACCGGGCACGGCTTCTTCGGGCTGCTTGTCTTCAGCAGCATGCATCTCTTCACCGGGCTGCCCAGCTTCAACCAGAACAGCTTTAACCGGCACGGCTTCTGCCAGAACAATCATGTTCTTGGCCTGCTCATCGTCCACCCACTCGGCGTGCGCGCGCATGATGACGGGCTGCTTCGGCTTTTCTTGCGTTGGTGTGTTCTGCGTTGGCTTGGCCTCAGTTTCTTTGGCCTGCTTCTGCTTGGCATTAGTTCCAGCACACGGCGCGGCGGGAGCTGGGTGCATTTGGCCGGGCACTGCAACGTTCGTGCTCGGCGGCAGCACGAACGGTGGGTGGAACATGGCGGAATGCTGCATGCTGGGATGCGGCATGCTGGGATGCGGCATGAAAGCTGGCTGCAAACCCGCCTGAAAGCCTGCCTGAAAACCGGGCTGGAACACCGGTGCGTACGGCGGCATGTTGACAGCATTCCTGCCGTGGTTGGGAGGCGGCGCGGGCCTGCTGCCGTGCATGTCTTGCATTTGAGGTTGGGTGCTCAGGTTTCCCGCGTTGCTTATTCAACGCGGTGCTACTTTGTTCTGGTACTTTCAATTCGTTTTAATGAAGTTTGTGCATTCCGGAGCCCGTACCAAATTTGCTCGCGTTTGGTTTTGCGCGGGAAATTTTTGATGCTGTTTACTACACAATTCCGAAACAAAGTATATCAGCTTGTGCTACTGCTGTATGATTTGTATTAACTATACTTTTGTGTTTTGATTGAGCAGATTGGCACGACAAAGGGCACGGGTGGTGATATTTTAATCTTGGAAGAAGCTGCGTATTGCGACGAGGGATTCTTCTATGAGACTGTTGCGCCTATATTGAGCATTGGCAATGCTTCCCTAGTTGCTATTTCTACCCTGACGTCGGAGATCAACTTTTACACGCGGTTAATCAAGATGGTGGACCCTGCCACAGACAGGCCTTTATTTGTGACGCGGTGCATTGAGTTGGCGTGCGACAAGTGTAAAGAAGATGGTAAAGCACACGAGTGTGTGCATATGTTGCATCTTGTGCCCAGTTGGCAGAGTGCGGAGCGTCACAGGAAGTTGAAGATCATGATGCAGGACAGGCCTGATTTGATTCAGAGTGAGCTTGCTGGTCTTGCGTTTGATTCCCTTCAGCAAGTGTTTCGGAAGTGTGATGTAGCGATTATGTTTGATTCGCCGTGCATGCCGTTTGTGCAAGACCAGATGATTTGGATTGTCATTGACCCG
>Ga0181571_10001401_pt1 | contig 17334 bp, 14 predicted proteins | sample 101ome_17_FD_132440 | JGI IMG/M metagenome (GOLD analysis project Ga0181571, IMG submission 132440) | Coastal salt marsh microbial communities from the Groves Creek Marsh, Skidaway Island, Georgia - 101407AT metaG (megahit assembly) | ecosystem: Environmental > Aquatic > Marine > Intertidal... | reverse complement strand
GCCAGCCCATATTAAAGCTAGCTTACTAGGGAGCAGTGTGACGATTCCAATCACTCACGGAGCACTAAACCTTGGAGTCTGGCGAGGTATTTATCTGGGGGAGCATCGCAATGTCAGCCATGGCAGACAATTAGTTATCACTCTGAGTGGGGAATAATGACACTCTCGTTCGACGACAAAAAATATTCACAATGATTAACACCGCCAAAAGTTCAACTGGGACTATTCGGACTCTGGCATAACGAGGCTTATTATTTGCCAGTCACACTTTGGTTTAAAGTTTGATAGCGTAGTGTATAGATTTAATCGACCCTCTTCATTAATGGCAAACAGCCTGACGGCACGGTCACCGTATTGAGCTGTGTAGTCTTCTTCTGTAAAACTTTCAGTCAGCTTGGTCGTTTTAATCTCTGCTCCTTTTGCCACCATACTTGCCAAACGTGCATAAGTGACTCCGTCACCAAAAAGATTTAACCGCTTAGCATAATCTTCGGAAACTTGGTGACTTGCTCTTTGATCGCGCTCGTTGTTTGAAAGCGCAAAAACACAATCCTTTCCTAAGTAACCTTGAAAATGATAGGTAACCATCGGATTGATTTGCTTATAAGGAGAAATGACCAATACTCGGCCATATTGATCGAGATCTAGCGCTGTTGACGCATGATGTGACATAGGGTTACCAAAATACGTTGGAATACCCTCCATCCTTGCATTACTAATTGAAGACCAGTTGGTGTCAGCGACAAGTACGGGAAAACCATGTTTAATGAAGTGGGCAGCCAACATTCTTGCAAATTCGTTTCCGCCAAAAATAAGCAGTCCAATCGGTGGAGGCGATCGCTCTCCCAATAGTTTAGCAAGTGTCGTCGATGTTAAACTCTGCAATACGACAGTAACTACTATGACAAGGAAAACCAAGGGGACAAGTATTTCAGCCTCTGGGTAGCCCAAGGCTTCCATCTTTAAAGCAAAAAGAGCGGATACCGCCGCCGCCACAATGCCCCTTGGCGCAATCCAACTCAACAGCGCGACTTCCTGCCAACGCAGATCAGTTCCCCATGAAGAAATCCATACAGAGAGTGGCCTAGACACAAAAAGAATCACGGACATCAACACCACAACTCCAGCCCCAAGACTGATAATACTGCCTAACTCAATTCGTGTTGCGAGCAAAATGAACAATGCGGAAATCAATAATATGCTCAATGTTTCTTTGAACTCGAGAATCTCTTCTATATCCACATCACGCATATTAGTTAATATCATGCCCGCCACGGTAACGGTCAACAAACCAGACTCATGGGCAAGAGCATTAGACACTGCAAAAGCCGCTAAAATAATGGTGAGTACTGCGGTATTCACTAAATAATGAGGCAACCACTTATTACGCAGCACCACACCTAAACCATAGCCAATTAAAGTACCGATTAGCAGACCCGAGATAAGCGTCAACCCAAAAGCGGTCAGCGTATGCTGAACGGCATCTTGGCTAGCGACCACAAACTCAAAAACTAATACCGCCAGCAATGCGCCAATAGGATCGATGATAATACCTTCCCAACGAAGAATATTGGCCACGCGTGATGTCGGGCGTATCGAACGCAGCATCGGCATAATCACGGTGGGGCCGGTAACCGTAATCAAGGCCCCAAATAAGAAAGCAATTTGCCAGCTCATACCTAACGCTGCCTGAGCAGCAACAGTGACAGTTAACCAGGTGACCATTGTCCCTACAGTACACAAATTTCTGACCATGACCCCATGACCAGAAAGATCACTCATACGCAGTGTCAACGCCCCTTCAAATAGAATAATGGCAACCGATAAAGAGACTAAGGGAAATAGTAGTTCACCGAACATGGCATCTGCATTTAGCACCCCAAGTATGGGGCCTACTGCAATGCCAGTTAGTAACAAAGGAAGTATGGCAGGAATTTTTATGCGATATGCCAAATACTGGCAAGTGATTGATAAAGTTCCAACTAACACAAGTTGTAAGGTGAGGTCGCTCACTGGCCTAATCCACTAGATGAATAAAATTAACTATAGATCAACTTGCGATAGACGCAGCAAAGTTTCAAAAATAATGCAGAAAAATTTACGCACTGCACTATGACAAAGCAGTGTCATGACAACGTAGCTGATGTAAAAATCTCAACAGGCAACATTGGCCGCCGCCCAATGGCGCTAATCAATATAGTAGATTAACTGTCCTGCATTTGGCTCATTGTCATCAACCACAGAGGGTAAATAAGGCCGAGGGTTTAGTACTACCAATTCAGCGGCACCAAATGCATCGAATTCAGGATGTTCAGCACAAAACCCCTCTTGATCAGCAATGGTACTCAAGCCCCAACAACCAATGAGTCTAACCAACCCGTCCGTATCTTGACTGGTATGAAGAACATCCAAACGACCATCAAAGGGTCTTACATAGAGCGCCCACTGCTCTCTGTCTTGGCGTTGAGCACGAGCAAAGGCAAGCTCAAGCTCATCTAGCAAAAGATGTTTTTCAATAAAAATTGCACTCACGGCTATACCCTTAAATTTAAGCCGCGCATCTTGGCACAAGCCTCCAGATAAAGGCAAATGCTCTATGCACAGCCGCTGCTATGTATTAAGGTTTAAGAGCTACATTAAATACTTAAAAGGCCATGCTCGTGATTGATTTAAAGAATGTTGAACACCCCCAGCTTTGTATTCCAACATGGCGAGTAAAACCTTTCCAATCGTGGAGTGTTCTCGGTAGAAATGGCTCAGGAAAACAGTGGTTAATCGCTTTACTTTGCGGTGAATTAAAACACTTTACCGCCGAACGCGCTGAACTACCCAACAGACAAAATGTTGGCGTGATCACCTTTGAAAAACAACAGCAGCTCTTTGAACATGAACTTGCCATCGACTGTTCAGATCTCACCGATGCCATTGAGTACGGCACGGAAGTTCGAGCTTTTTTACCCGCGGCACACATCAACCATCCTCTCATTGACATGCTTCACATGCGAGACAAGTTGGACAGTGGGTACCGTCAACTTAGTACCGGTGAAAGCCGAAAGCTTTTGTTGCTCCAAGCGGTTTTAAATGGAGCACAATATCTCGTCTGCGAAAACCCTTTTGACAGCCTCGACCCAGACTCTTGCCAGGCACTGTCGCAGGCCATGCAATTGCTTTCAAACACCACTAACATCATTTTATTTCTAAATAACGTACAAGACATCCCCTCTTGGTGTGAATGCGCAGCTATCGTTGAGGCAGGCCATCTGAATCCTTTAGGCCCTTGCAGTGAGCCTGGAGTTCAACAAGCTCTCAACAACTTTTTTGATGATTCGATACCCAAGGCAGTTGACTGGCCAACGCCACCTGTAGCTTTACAAGAATTCAACTTTAAACATCTCGTTGAAATACAAAATCTTTCCATTCAATACGCCTCTAATCATCTTTTTGATGGCTTTAATCTGCAGATTAAACCACTGCAACATACATTAATTACCGGTAGTAATGGCTCAGGCAAATCGACCTTGATGCAATTGATCACTGGAGATAATCCTTTTTGTTACACCAACCATGTGGTCGTTTTTAATTACCGAAGGGGTAGCGGCGAATCTATTTGGGATATTAAGCGTCACCTTGGCATTGTTAGTACAGAGCTACATCGAAACTATCGAGTAAATTGCGATGTATTAACCGTGGTGTGCTCAGGCTTCTTTGACACTATTGGAGTCTATAAACAGCCCGACAGGGTTCAAATAAACCATGCGCTTCACTGGCTTCGAATGGTGGGTATGGAAGGCTTAGCCAAACAACCTTTTCATAAATGTAGCTACGGGGAACAGCGTTTGGCATTAATTGCCCGAGCGCTAGTGAAATCGCCTCTACTCTTGATTCTTGATGAACCCACACAAGGCTTAGATAGTTATAACCGGCGAATTATTTTGCAGTTCATAGAAAAAATCGCCGCGTTCAAACATAGCACGGTCGTTTTGGTGAGTCATAGAGTTGATGAGCAGCTTTCACTCTTCAAACAACACATTGACCTAGACAATAAATAAATGGGCAGTGACGCAATAATTTTGAATAGCCATCTAAAACATCGAATCTCACTGACCCTTTAGTTAGTCATGGCGAAATAGTGTTACATGTAACTGAGAAATTCCTTGCCATCTAGCACAGCTGAAGACTCTTGCTCATGCCGATGAGTGGCGATCAGATTTGGCTCACCCTGGTATAACTCTACTTTTACTATATAAGGTGCATGGCGCATCATAAGTGGATGAAGCGCCAGTCGCTTCAGCGCATCCGTAGTGGTTCTTGCTTCCACCGCTGCGCTGTATTCAGCATCCACATCCTGCAGCCAATATATCGCCATGTAGGGCTTCAATCGATGTACTCGGCTCGATAATGACACTACGTCGCCCATAACCCCTCCTATGCTCCACGTAAACTTACCTGTCAAACTAATAGTAGACATGGCAAATAAAACACGCCATGACTCCATCAAAATTTAAAGCAATGACAATATCTCTGGTTGATCTTTTAAAATCATAGACATCTCATGGGTACAGCGTTTCAATAAAACGTCGCCCCCCTCCGGTAAATGCTCAGATTGACGCTTAATCTCCTCACGCAAAAGCCATTCATGTGGAAATGCATCAAGTAGTTCGTTTAACTCATTCAATGGTGTTCTTGCCGATAACTCAGCTACATATTGATAAGCATGCATAAGCGCTTGGTCATGGTCATTCGGAACTACAGATTGCAGGGACGAAGGCCGATGCAACGGGTACTTTTCTTTATCTGCACTACCCCCAAAGACCGAGGTAATCTGTGCTCCGACAGCCATATCAAACACCCCCCAACTAGGCTCAAAAAGTATCCGATCATCAATAGCAGTTACGAAGCAATCGTCAAAGCTTAAGATCAAATTGCGATGCTCCTCTCGGGTAATTGAGGTCAACATGCCTCGCACGATGATGCCCGACAAGAACTCCAACGTGACCACTTGCCCTATGGCTACTCCAAGAGCACGCAGCTCATCAATACTGTACTCAGAAAGACAACGACTGAAATCCTTAATCAATCCCAACGGCGAACTAAAGCCATGTTTATGTTGCGCCAAACCCTGACCATAAAGCTCTTTATCTTTAAAACTTAATTGTGTTGGGCTAGAGGTTTTGATGAACGTGGTATTCCCCATAGGATCGAGCAATTGCTCACAAAATATGCCACTTATTTGCAGACCTGAGTTCAAAACAGCAGTACAAACCGTTTGCGCGCCTATGGCGCGATCCACGCCAAAGGCTCCACCTCGCTTAAACGCCATACCCGCCGCAAACTCATTGAGTACTTGAGTGAGGTGACGGCAGCTTTTGGTGACATACAGTTGAGGTTGCTCTCTGGTAATATCATAAGGATTCTTAATGGCTTCTAGGGTAAGGGGCAGTTTTTTGACCGTCTCATCATTCAAGCAGTGCTCGCTTTCGCCCAGAGAAGACAACAGTCCTGCCCCAAAAATTCGATAGTCATCAATCTCTCCAACCAAACCATACTCAACCGTCCACCAATGAAGACGAGTTAACAAAGCAGCCTCCGAAGGCTCTTCATCCCTTTGCAATAGACTATTAAGTTGCTGCTCGGCATCAGACACTTGGTCTTTTGATGTCTCTGGCGATGATTTCAGAATGGAAAGGTGGCGAATCGATTCATAGAGTGCCTCATCGTATTGGTTAGAAATAGCTCGCATGCCAATTTCGCCAAATAACTGTAAGTACTCCGCATAATCGATGTCTGCCAAAAATGGAGCATGCCCGGCAGACTCGTGAATAATATCTGGTGCAGGCGTGTAAAGCAGATGCTCAAACTGACGCATTTCAAGCGCTATGACCAAGATTCTGTGAGCCTGAAACTCCATAAAAATAGCAGGAGGTATAAATCCGTCTACCACTATGGCTCGCCAGCCGAGCTTGGCTAGGCATTCATTCATTTCGTCGATAGAGGGTATGCGGTCTAAAGAAATTCCTGTTTTAGCCAAACCCTCTAGGTACACTGGATGAGCCGTTTTGGATAAACGGCGGCTCAAGCGCGCTAATAAAAAGCGCCATACTGCATGATCTCTCGCAGAATATTGCTGAGCATAATTCTGCTCCGCGACAAAAGGTCGTAAATGTTTAGGAAGAGAGTCGATAATCTGCGTTTGTGTCATAAGTTATCCATGCACCCTGAAGATGTTCCTTACATGTAACTATGATTTGCGAATACACAAATCATAGGCCATAAACGAAAAGGAGCAATGACATTTCAAGCTTTGGCAGTAGTCGTGTCTAAAAACATCAATAGGGCACTAAGCACCTCAGCGGGAGCCTCTATCTGCGGATAGTGACCCACGTTAGGGAGCTCTACGACATTAGCCCCCTCAACCAAAGCTCGATAGCGATCCACCATATGAGCCCCAGACACCGGGTCAAGCATGCCATCAATGACAAGAAGAGGAATGGACGCCTGCTGCAAGGCACCAACCCATCGCTCTCTATGGATTCGACGATCCGTCATGTAGTGAATTAACCGATGCATCACATGGTTACCGTTGTTGTGGCGCATCAAACACCAAAAGGATTCAATCTCTGCCTCACTTGGCGGAGTCTTAGGACCGAAGACTTTGGTAAGGTTTTTTGCCAGCGTTTCTTTACTCAAGCATCGAACCAATACCCCTCCTAAGCGGCTCAACAGTAGTTTTTGCATTAACACTGGGTAGTGAGTTTCTGGAAATAACCCTCCATTCAAGAAGATCATTTTGTCTAATGATACACCCAGTGAATCTTCGTTGTGACGAGCCAAGAGCTCTTGCGCCACACTGTCTCCATAGTCGTGGGCCAACACATCACAACGCGAAATATTCAAATATCTCAACAGCGCGACACAAATATCAGCCTGCTCCATCAAAGAATACGCTTTATTTGGCTTATCACTAAAACCAAAACCGAGCATGTCCAGCGCAATACAACAAAAGTTTTCAGTCAGCTGAGGCCATAATTTATACCAATCCCAACTCGATGTTGGATAGCCATGAATTAAGAATAGTACGGGGCCACTACCCTCAGACCGATAAAAAATTTGCTGCCCCCGATAGCGAAAAAAGCGACCATCGTTTTGCCATTGCTCAATCTTCACAAGTATAACCCTCCGTTTTATTGAGATTAGCGTGAGGCTTTATGAGTAGACAGGTGACAAATCGCCGTATTTAAAACTGCCCCTAGCTAGGGTCAAGCAGTGCTACAATGATGATAAATATTGAATAGAGGAATACAGTGTGGAACAGCAGTGGGATTTGTTTGTAATTGGTGCCGGTTCAGGCGGTGTCCGAGCAGCTCGAATGGCAGCCGCCAATGGTCTTAAGGTTGCTGTTGCAGAAGAATCGGCACTGGGTGGCACCTGCGTTAATGTCGGCTGTGTACCCAAAAAACTGTTTTACTATGGCTCTCACTTTAGTGAAGATATGCACGACGCCAAGCAATATGGCTGGGACGTTACCGTTAACGGCTTCGATTGGAGCGTCATGCGCACCAAGAAAGACAGTGAGATCGAGCGACTCAATGGAATTTATCAGCGCCTTCTGGACAACTCCGGCGTCACCGTTATCAATGGCAGAGCCCGCATTCTAGATAAACACAGTGTGAGCGTGAATGGCCAAACTCATACCTTCAAAAAGCTGCTGATTGCCACAGGTGGCAAACCTTACGTGCCAAACTTTCCAGGTAATGAACACGTTATCACCTCCAATGAAGCTTTTTATTTAAACGAACTACCCTCACGGGTGGCCGTTGTTGGTGGCGGGTATATCGCTGTTGAATTTGCCGGTATCTTTCATGGCTGCGGCGCACAAACACATCTTATCTATCGTGGCGAGCAACTCCTGCGTGGCTTTGATAGCGATGTTCGGGATCAAGTGACACGCCAAGTTGCAGCAAAAGGTGTTAACGTCCACCTGCATACTGATGTTGAACGGATTGAAAAAAGCGCCTCAGGGCTGAAAATCAAGGTAGTAGATGGCGATACTATTGAAGTTGATCTTGTCATGTATGCTACTGGTCGCAGACCCTACACTGAGGACCTAGGACTTGAAAATGTTAAAGTACTCAAGCACCCTGATGGCACCCTTCAAACCGATCCCTTCTACCGCACCGACGAAGCGAGCATTTACGCCATTGGTGACGTCATTGGTGGTATGGAGCTGACCCCTATTGCGCTAGCCGAAGCGATGGTATTTGTTCACAACTTACAACTGGGCGACGAACGCGAAGCCGAATGGACAACCTTAGATTATACCAATATTCCCACCGCTGTTTTTTGCCAGCCTAATGTTGCAACGGTTGGTTTAAGCGAAGAAGTGGCTCGCCACCACCACAAGGTGAAGGTTTTTTGTTCGGACTTTAAAGCTATGAAGCACACCCTTACTGACAATGTCGAGCGGACCTTTATGAAACTGATAGTCTGCGCCGACACCGATAGAGTGCTCGGTGCACATATGGTTGGGCCCGAAGCGGGAGAACTCATTCAGGGCATTGCCATCGCCATTAAAGCAGGGGCGACCAAGGCAATCTTTGACAGCACCATTGGCATTCACCCAACAGCAGCAGAAGAGTTTGTTACGATGCGCAATGTAACAAGACAAAGTCACTAGTACACCGCCAACGTATTTAAGGAAGGCCTATGTCCAAGCAACTAGCGTTCAACGGCGTCGTTTTAGCCGGCGGGCACTCATCTCGAATGGGGCAAGACAAGGCCAATCTCAAATTTTATGGCGAGACCTTACTAGAACGGGCTAAATCTAGTCTTGTAAAAGCGGGAGCTGAAGAGGTTATTGTTGTTCGCAAAGGGGCCATTGAAGATATTTTTGCCGATTGTGGCCCGCTGGGAGGTATTCATGCGGCCATTCAATGTGCGGGCGATAAGCCATTAGCCATCATCCCTGTAGATTTACCATTGCTCGAGCATACTGATATCGAAATGATGGTCAGTGCCGGGATAAACGCACAATGCATAAGCCGCTTTAAGGGCCAGTTTATCCCGCTATTTATCCCCAAACCAAAGCAGCTATTAGAGGCCTTGACCGAGCGCCTTATGCAGGGGTCAAACTTATCGCTAAGGCATTTTTTTAAGCCCTATCAAAGCGTCGAAGTTGCCCCCACAAACGCAGATGCACTAGAGAATGCCAACACCCCAGACGAGTGGCAAAGGATCCTAGTTAAGCGCTCTTAGGCACACTTAGCTTTGCCACGGCTTCTTGTGCAATAGCATTGAGCTCTTGGCCACCTTGCTCAGCATAGTCAATGATCGAAATCTTCATATCACGGGACCAAAAGCGCTGCACGTGACTAGCCACGTCGTCAGCTTTACTCTTTGAGTGTGCCGCCAGTGGAACGTTATCAGCAATCTGATTAATCATTCCTATCAAAGCTTCCAGTTGATGAGTGTGCGCCATGCCATTACTACCTTAATTTAACAATACTGACTGTGCCGTCCAGGACGGGCAAAGCCGATTAACGTCATACCGACACGCTTAGCTAATTGGCAAGCCAAAGCGCTCGGGGCGGACAGCGTGACGACCGTTGATACGCCAACTACCGCTGCCTTTTGAATAATTTCGTAACTGCCGCGGCTACTCATAAGTACAAAACCGGCCCGACAATCAACACCGTTCGCCACCATATACCCAATAAGCTTATCCAAGGCATTGTGACGACCAACGTCTTCAAATACTTGCTGAATACTTCCATCCTCATGGCACCATGCCGCCGCATGGACACCACCGGTCACTTTCTGCAAGGGCTGCCGTTGATGTAAACCTTGTACGGCAGCATCGATAGCTGAAGAGGAGATCCTAGCCCCAGGTGATACGTGATCTAAGTCACGCAGCACATGCGACAAAGACTCAACGCCACAGAGACCGCATCCTGTCCTACCAGACAACTGTCGGCGCTGTACGCTTAGCTGACTCATACAGCGAGCACTAATTTCTAACTCAACGGTATAACTTTCTATTTCGCCGCCATCGTGCTGATGGACATCGATACCATAGATATGCTCTAGGCTAGGCACGATGCCCTCAGTGAGACTAAAGCCTCTAGCCAAATTATCTAATTCCGACGGTGTCGCCATCATGACCGCATGACTTATTCCGTTATACACCAAAGCAACAGGGCACTCTTTAGCGACACAGTCGTTATTGTGCGTCTCATCAACCTGAGGTGGCCAACGCGTTATTGGCCACTCCAAATAATCCAATCTAAGCTTCCTCGCCTTGTCGCTCAGCCTCTGCCAAAAATGCCTTTTGCTGCTCGTCAAATTGTTTGAACTGGGACTGCCATGGTGAGTCATTGGTCACTTGAGCTACTTGCACTGCAGTCACCTTGTACTCAGGACAGTTTGTTGCCCAGTCAGAATTATCCGTTGTCACCACGTTCGCCCCACTATTGGGATGGTGGAAGGTGGTATAAACCACGCCGGGCTGCATGCGATCCGATACCTTGGCATGCAACACTGTGACACCCACTCGGCTAGTGATACTCACCTTATCACCGTCGCGGATACCGCGATCTTCAGCATCAACGGGGTGAATTTCCAGTAGGTCTTCAGTGTGCCAGTGTTGGTTAGCCGTGCGACGTGTTTGAGCACCGACGTTATATTGCGACAAGATACGCCCTGTCGTTAACAACAGCGGGTAGCGACGGTTCGAGCGCTCAGGTGTTGCCACATACTCCGTCAAAGCAAAGCGTGCCTGACCAATCGGGAACTGCTCGATATGCATAGTCGGCGTACCATTCGGTGCCTGGTCATTACAAGGCCACTGAATACTGCCCATGGCATCTAATTTTTGGTAATTCACTCCAGTGAAGGTCGGCGTTAAGCTGGCAATTTCATCCATGATCTCTGAAGGATGATTGTAATTCATGGGGTAACCCATCGCATTGGCAAGGGCTTGTGTCACTTCCCAATCAGCCATACCTGCAAGTGGCGCCATCACACGACGGACTCGGTTAATACGTCGCTCCGCGTTGGTAAAGGTGCCATCTTTCTCCAAGAAGGAAGAGCCCGGCAAAAAGACATGGGCAAATTTGGCAGTTTCGTTCAAGAATATATCTTGCACTACCAGGCATTCCAATGAGCGAAGTGCCGCCTCAACGTGGGTCGTATTGGGGTCAGACTGAGCAATATCCTCACCCTGAACATACATACCTTTGAAATTGCCATCGAGTGCTGCATTGAACATGTTTGGAATGCGAAGACCCGGTTCATTGTCTAAGGTGACACCCCAAGTCGCTTCAAAGCGTGCCCGCACACTATCATCAGCAACGTGCTGATAACCAGGGAACTCGTGAGGGAAGGAACCCATATCACAAGAACCTTGAACGTTATTTTGACCACGCAAGGGGTTCACACCTACACCTGGGCGACCAATGTTACCTGTCGCGAGTGCCAAGTTGGCGATACCCATCACCATAGTCGATCCCTGGGAGTGTTCTGTCACACCCAAACCATAGTAGATAGCGCCATTGGGCGCCGCCGCAAAGGTTCTAGCCGCATGGCGGATATCCTCAGCAGGAATGCCCACAACTTCTGACATCACTTCCGGCGAATGGCGCTCGTCTGCAATAAAATCACGCCACTGCTGGTAGGCCGCATTATCACAGCGCGATGCGATAAAATCGGTATCCTCAAGGCCTTCCGTTACCACCACGTGAGCAAGTGCATTAATCAATGCTACGTTGGTACCTGGCATCAATTTAAGGTGCACTTCGGCTTTGATGTGTGGGCTGCTGACTAAGTCAGTGGCACGAGGATCAGCCACTAAAAGCTTTGCCCCCTGGCGAATACGTTTTTTCAACAACGAGCCAAACACAGGGTGGGCATCAGTGGGGTTAGCACCAATCACCAAGATGGCATCTGAATGAAGGACTGACTCGAATGTCTGGGTACCTGCAGATTCGCCCAAGGTAGTTTTTAAACCGAACCCTGTGGGCGAGTGACAAACTCGCGCGCAGGTATCGGTGTTGTTATTACCAAAGGCTGCACGAATTAATTTCTGCACTAAATAGGTTTCTTCGTTGGTACAACGCGATGATGTAATACCACCAATACTCTCACGACCATATTGCTGCTGAATGCCGCGCAACTTATTGGCTGCAAAGCCAAGCGCTTCATCCCATGATACTTCGCGCCATGGTTGATCGATGGTCTCTCGCACCATAGGTTTGGTAACACGATCTGGGTGAGTGGCATAACCAAAAGCGAAACGCCCCTTAACACAGGAGTGGCCCATATTTGCCTGACCACCTTTATAAGGCACCATACGAATTAACTGATCACCTTTCATTTCGGCTTTAAACGAACACCCTACCCCACAGTAAGCACAGGTTGTTACCACCGCTCGATCAGGCTGACCGTGATCAATTACCGATTTTTCAGTCAACGTGGCGGTCGGACATGCTTGTACACAAGCACCACAAGAAACACAGTCAGAGTCGACGAAGTCTTGCTGCACACCTGCCGTGACCTTGGAATCAAAGCCGCGATCACCAATCGTTAGGGCAAAAGTTCCCTGTACCTCTTCACAGGCCCGAACACATCTAGAACAAACGATACATTTGCTAGCATCAAAGGTGAAATAAGGGTTGGAAGTATCTGTCGGGGCATCGAGGTGATTATGGCCTTCATAACCGTAGCGAACTTCCCTAAGACCCACAGCCCCAGCCATATCCTGTAATTCACAATTACCGTTAGCAGGGCATGTCAAACAATCCAAGGGGTGATCAGAAATGTACAATTCCATGACGTTGCGACGCAATTTTGCCAGACGAGCATTTTGTGTAGTGACACGCATACCCTCTTCAACGGGCGTGGTACATGATGCTGGAGTACCTCTGCGCCCTTCAATTGATACTGCACACAAACGACACGAGCCAAACGCTTCTAGGTTGTCTGTTGCGCAAAGTTTAGGAATATTAATGCCGTTTTCAGAAGCGGCACGCATCACCGATGTCCCGGCAGGGACATCTACTTGAACACCATCGATCCATAAAGACACTCGCTCGGTGGACAGGCTTGGAGGTGTGCCAAAGTCCTTATCTACTTCAAAAAATTGTACAGTCATTACACTTCTCCCCGCTCAAAGTCTTCCCCAAAATGGCGCAGTGCACTCATTACGGGGAAGGGGGTCATACCACCCATAGCACATAAGGAACCATCAACCATGGTTTCACATAGATCTTCTAATAACGCAATATTTTCATCGCGCGACTCATTGGCGCGAATGCGATCAATCACCTCAACTCCGCGTGTCGAACCTATCCGGCAAGGGGTGCATTTACCACATGACTCCTCAACACAGAATTCCATAGAAAAACGAGCCTGTTCAGACATATCCACCGTGTCATCAAAGACCACAATACCGCCGTGACCAAGCACAGCCTGCTCAGCAGCGAAAGACTCATAATCCATCGGAGTATCCCATTGTGATTCCGGGAGATAAGCTCCCAATGGACCGCCAACCTGAACAGCTCTCATGGGGCGACCGCTGAACGTACCACCACCAAAATCTTGCATTAATTCTCGTAGCGTTACCCCAAAGCCTAATTCAACCACTCCGCCACGCTTAATATTGCCGGCCAACTGAAATGGCAACGTGCCTCGCGAGCGGCCATAACCAACATCTGCATAAGCCTGAGCGCCTTCACGGACAATAAAAGGCACCGCAGCAAGGGTGAGAACGTTATTCACCACTGTAGGTTGACCCCAAAGACCCTTGATAGCAGGCAAAGGCGGTTTTACACGCACCATGCCCCGCTTACCTTCCAAGCTTTCAAGCAGAGCCGTTTCTTCACCGCAAACATAAGATTTAGCGGCTAAACGCACTTCTAGAACAAATCGCTTACCAGAATTCAGTATGTTGTCGCCCAAATATCCCGCGCGCTCTGCACGCATAACAGCTTCGTTGAGAATGCGATGGGCTTCTGGATATTCAGAGCGCAGATAGATATAACCACATTCAGCGCCAACCGCGAGACCGGCAATAGTCATGCCCTCAATCAATTGATAGGGATCAGCCTCCATCGCAAGCCTATCTGCAAATGTTCCGGAGTCGCCTTCGTCAGCATTGCAGACGATGTACTTAGTTTGACCCGGATCTGCAGCGACATCGTGGACGGTTTGCCACTTAATCCCGGTGGGGAAAGCCGCACCGCCGCGGCCCCGCAAACCCGATTGCTTAACTTCATCAACAATGGCTTGCCCGGACATGGTCAAAGCCTTTGTGAGTCCCTCATAGCCACCGCTAGCGCAGTAATATGGCAAGGATAGTGGATCATCGATACCTGCCCTTGCAAACGAAAAACGCTGCTGCTTAGCAAGATAGGGAATACTTTCTGTGTCACCTAAATACAAAGGCGATTGATCACTTCCGCTCAGTAAATCTGCAGCTAGGAGCGCTTCAATATCTTCTGGCATGACTGGGCCATAAGCTACCCGACCCGTTTGGGTTTCAACTTCAACCAAGGTTTCTAGCCAGAACATACCGCGCGAACCATTGCGTATTAACTGAATATCTACTCCATGCTGCTCAGCATAGGCATCAATAGCCATCGCCACATCATCAGCACCAAGCGCTTTAGAGGTTGTGTCTTGTGGAACAAATACTTTAATCATCACTTCACCTCTACGCGCACAGTTCGAACGTCATCCATCAAGCGATCAAAGCGCTCTGGTGTCACACGGGCATAAATCTTGTCATTAATTCTTACAGAAGGAGCACAGGCACAATTACCTAAACAGTAGACAGGCTCCAAACGAATTTCGCGATCACTCGTGGTTTGGTGGTAATCAACACCAAGGCTGGCTTTAGCATGAGCCTCAAGCTGCCTACTACCCATCGCCTGACAAGCTTCAGCACGACAGATTTCAACCTGATTTGCACCGCCGGGCGCCGTATGGAACTGGTGATAAAAGCTGACGACTCCATATATTTCAGCAGCGGTTTGATTGAGCGCCTTAGCAATATATTCGATGGCATCCGACGGAATATAACCAATAACTCCCTGTACCGCATGCAGAATTGGCAGAAGCGCACCTGGTTTATGCTTGAGACTCGCCACTGACTCGACTACGCCACGCTGCCAAAGCTCTGGGTCCAAGGCTTGAATTGAATTATTGGGTAAGACGTCACTCATAATTTATATCTTCTTATATTAATATCATCTACAACAAAGGCACGGCCTTTCAATGCCAGATAAAGGCAGCAGCATCATACGCCATCACCGAATTCCAGCTGCTTTAATCTCATAAATCACTATATGGATAGGGCCGCTTAATCGCTTATCTTTCTGCGTTGCATTAGCTGTCTAAAAGCGACATTCCGAGCGATAAGATACACAGCTATTCACGCCCATAAAGACTGAAAAAACGAACCCCAAAGGACTTTTTGAACTTTTTTAGACCACCAAATACCAATTACAGTCTAGCCAAACTCTTTTTTAGGCAAAAAAAAGGCACCCTCTGAGCGCCTTGATGTATCGAGAAAATGCCGCCTAATCTTTGAAAACGACTGTTTTAGAGCCATTAATAAAGACCCTATCTTGTAACAGATAACGCACGGCTCGAGCCAGCACTCGGCGCTCAATATCACGACCTTTTCTCACCAACTCTTCGGGCATATCAACATGACTAATATGCTCGATATCCTGCTCAATAATAGGTCCTTCATCGAGATCTGATGTGACTAAGTGCGCCGTTGCACCAATCAACTTAACTCCACGATCAAATGCCTGATGGTAAGGTTTCGCCCCCTTAAACCCAGGCAGAGAACTATGGTGGATGTTGACGCAACGACCCTCTAAAAAGCGAGACATATCATCTGATAGGATTTGCATATAGCGGGCCAGTACAACCAACTCAGCACCAGAGTCGGTAATGATCTGCTTCACCTGGGCTTCCTGCTGCGGCTTTGTATCAGCGGTAATCGGCAAATAGTGATAAGGAATATCATATACCATCGACATCTTGAGCTTACTCATAGGATGGTTAGAGATAATCCCCACAACGTCCATCGCCATTTCACCGATACGCATGCGGTACAAAAGATCACCCAAACAGTGATCCAAATGGGACACCATTATGACCACTTTTTTAGCGTGCGACTGATCATGTACCGAGATATCTGCTTCAAATCTATCCACCAAGGTTTGCAGCGAACCGGTAAACTCTGACTCAGTTGCATCATCTCTATCCACCGAAAAGCAGACGCGCATAAAAAAGCGACCAGTACTTGAGTCATTAAATTGATGAGCGTCAGTAATGTTTGCGCCCTGCTCCATCAAAACACCAGTCACGGCATTAATGACACCTGGACGATCATCACAGGAAAGTTTTAATACAAAATCACAACTCATCAGAGAACTTCCTTAAAAATAATGAGGATATTGAAAAGGCACATCTTATATTAGCGAATATCTAAATGCACTCAGAACACCGGCCGACCAACACAGCCAGAGAAACATTTTGCGACAAATTAGCAAAATTGTATACAATTTATATTACCGACCAACACTAAAAAAAATATCATTCTCACAACACCCCATATTTTATCTCCACATATAACACCAAATACGACGCCAACCTTGCCAATTGCGCCACAAAAACCTAAAAAAAAAGCGTAATTTTTGTACACATTATAAGACGTTTACCGTATATTTTTTATATGGCTTCAAACACCATCACTGATAACAATTAGCGTAAATTGCGTACAAAATATGAGCAACCAATAACAATAATGGCGACACATTGGAGACAACCTATGAACTTTGCACTGGCGGATGAGAACATGGATCAAACAACACACCACATAACCAACAATTATTCTATTGAAATCACAGCGAAGGATATTGATAGTTTTCCCGCCATCGCAAGCACCCTGCCCGCAGGGACGTCAGTTGCCGTTACGTTTCTCCCTGGAGAGACCATAGATGCAAGAGTGGCTGCTGCAAAAATGGTTCGCGAGCTGGGTTTTGATCCACTGCCTCACTTTTCAGCAAGACGCATTACAAGCCACGAAGAGTTTCAAAGCATGCTTGAACGCATGGTGAATGAAGCAGGAGCAACACGCTGCTTCGTGGTAGCTGGAGATCCATCAGAGCCTGACGGCCCCTTCCCCGACACATCGAGCATGATTGCTACCGGCCTCTTCGAAGCCAATGGCATTAAAACTATCGGTATTGCTGGCCACCCTGAAGGGCACCCTAATATGACCGATGAAGAGTGCCTTCAAGTGCTTAAATCTAAGTGCGAGATGAT
>Ga0181571_10001395_pt1 | contig 17363 bp, 24 predicted proteins | sample 101ome_17_FD_132440 | JGI IMG/M metagenome (GOLD analysis project Ga0181571, IMG submission 132440) | Coastal salt marsh microbial communities from the Groves Creek Marsh, Skidaway Island, Georgia - 101407AT metaG (megahit assembly) | ecosystem: Environmental > Aquatic > Marine > Intertidal... | reverse complement strand
CTACACACGCCAGCCGAGGCGTGTCCGCAACGCGACGGAGGTCGTCGAGGGCCCAAGGGAGAACGACTGGCGCGTCTACCGGGGGTGGACGTTGCAGTCCTCCTTCGCGACGCGCGAGGAGGCCGAGCGAATGCAAGAGCTAAATGGTCTGCGGCAAGATCTCTCTATTTAACTACTATATAAAAGTCCGCCCAAGCCCTGCGCGCACTTGAGCAGATTCCAGTTGATAGCGTACAGGCAGGAGAATTGTCCGTTCTGCAGTCCGTCGAAGCGGAGGAAGCACTGATCGAGGCGAGAGAAATTCGCCGAGCCGCTGGGTCCGCGGGAGGTGAGGCGGAGTGCGAATGAGTAGCAGTACAAGTCCTTCCCTGCGTACCCGGTGTGCAGCTCGGAGTTGTTATCCGTGTGGAAATAGGACTGCACGGAGTTGAACATCACGGGCGGGAGGGGATCGGTGACGTCGTTGCCATTGAGCTGGACGCGGGCCGATTCGAAGGTGGGCTGCGGCGCGACGGCCTCACCGCCCCAGAAGATGGCGCGCGTCGGGTGGTTGAGCAGGGAGAGGTCAAAGCTCCCTGTCACCTCGGGGCCAATCTTCTGCACCTGGTTGATCAAGTAGATCGACTCGGACTTTGCAATGGCGGTGCGCTCCTCGGTGTCGAGGTGGACGTAGGAGGCAAACAGGCGGGGCGCATTCTGCGGGTTGGGCGCGCCCCCCTTATAGCGGATCTGGATTTCGATCTCGTGGCTGGACAGGGCCACCAGGGGAAGGGCCATGGTGGAGTCGCAGCTGACGTTGAAGGGGATGGCGAGGAAGCGCCCGCGATCGATGTTGTCCAAGGGCGTCCCCGCGGCCGCGCCCTGAGCGGCCGTGGCAGACTGGGCGGCGAGCGGCTTGGAGCCATTGGCAAGATACTTGTTAAAAATCCTGGTCGCATAAAAGGCGTCGAATTCCTCGATGACCTGTCCTCCGATGCTGAGCCGGAACTGCGACGCGAGATTGGGGTCTTGGGCTGCGAATGTGCTTCCGACATCGAGAGCGGCTCCGGTGTCGACAAAGACGTAGCTCAGGAGGTCGCCCTTCCGGGGAACGGCGTAGGAGACTGTGCCATTGGGCTGGTGCGTTCCAATCCCCCTGAGTTCGACGACGCTGTGGGCGTGATTCGTGTGCCGCCTCCAGGTGGACCGCCAGAAGCTGCACTCGGGCGTCCCCGTGAGATGCTGGTCCGCGACGCCCTTGGCCGCGAGATTGACGAGCGAGCCTCCAGACATTGTGAGAAAGAAAAAATACTTTGATATAACAGGGAAAAAAAAAAATGGTAGAAACGCGCGCAGATGCCCTGACGGAGGCACTGGAGAGGGAGGTGCGGGCCAAGGTCAGGGATTCGTGGGACACGGCCAGGGAGAGGGCCATTGCCGAGGTCGGAGAGCGCGCCCTCGGCTACGAGTGGATGCACGCTGCGGCCGCACGCTCGTACAGCACGGGCGCATCGGTTTCCTCGGCAATAACGCTGGCAATGTCCTCGGCAAGCACTCTCGCCGCCGCGGCCACCTCCCAGTCCCCGTCTCCCACCCCGACTACCCTGGTCACTTGCGCCATCCTCGGCGCTGCATCGACGGCGGCGGCGGCCGTGGCGCGCTGGATGGACTTGGACGCGGCGGCCACCAGGCACCACCTCTCGGCCCGGGCGTTCGCCCGCCTCGCGTCGGAGATTAAGATTCAGGTCCAGGTTCCTCGCGAGGACAGACACCACGCCGTTGAATTCTTGGAGAAGATCGTCCACGCCTACAACCACACCGTGGACGACGGTCCGCCCATGCCGTCCTTCGCCCTCTCGCGTTTCAAAGCGAAGGTGTCTAGCGAAGATATGGACATCGCCGTCCCCGAAATAGCCAATGGCCACTGGAAGATATTTAAGTAGTTTTTTTTTCTGCGCCCGTCAGTAAACAATGGACCCCAAGATTATCATCGAGCCCCGCTGGCTGCTGCTGATCGTGGCCTTCCTCCTGTTCGTCCTGATGAGTCAGCCCGCGATGTACGACCTCACTGGCCTGACCATGCCGACCAATATCTTCGGGATGCCCACCAACCTCGGGATCTTCCTTCACGGGCTGATCTTCACCATCCTCCTTTTCCTCTTCGCCAAGTTTAGCAAGGCGGTCGAGTACCTCAAGGAGGAGGGCAAGGACATGTACGAGGACACCATGGTCGAGGGTGAAGAGGAGCAAAATGTCGAAGAAATGATCTAAATTGAGTGTAACGGCTCATTTTCCCGCGCGTTTTCGTAAAAAAAAACGTTGCCCTTTTTTTTTTACGGAGACAGACAGCAGCGCCACGGTTGACCCCCCAACCTCACAACGCACAGACGCTACGCTCGCGACCATGGAGACCAAGAACCTGTACGAGATCAACCCCGCCGACGACCTTCGCATTGCCACGACGCCCGATGGCAAGTCCATCCGCTTCTTCGACCGGAAGACCGATAGGAAGGTCAAGCTGATGTTCGGAGGCTCGAAGAATGTGGAGTTGCAGCATTACTTCCTGAACCAGCTGAAGGGATTCCACCTGAACTCCAACGACAAGTACAAGACCGCCGACAAGGGGTTCGTCACGGTGTGCCTGGAGGAAGGCCACCCCCTCCTCGCCAAGCTGGAGGCGCTCGACACGCTGGCCTACGAGTACGCCTGCGCCCAGGAGGGGAAGCAGTTGGTGAGGGACGGCGACAAGAAGGATTACTCGTCCATCCTCTTTCACCCGACCAACCCGACGACTAACCAGAAGACGTCCTACAAGACGGTCACCTTCAAGACGACCAGGGACCCCGAGCGCAACGACTACATCGCCAAGGCGCGGCTCCTGTCGGACGTCCGCAATGGGGACACTGAGACCGTGCACTCCATTGAGCTCCTGCAGCCCAAGCAGAGGGTGGTGGTGGTTGCCGACGCGATTTTATACAACGTTCGCGGCAGCTACAACGTGAGTCTCTTTATGACCGACGTGATGCTGGACAACCCGCCCGCGGACGCACGGGAGCCCGTCTTCGAGCTGCCCGAACACCTCGGTGCGCAGTACGGCGGCGTCCAGGCGTGAGTCTGGACTTTTTTTTTAGCGCGCGACTCTATACAACGGGGTGCGTCGAACATTCTGAGGATGTTCGCAGTAGTTAAATCACCGAGGCCCAAGGGCGATGCCATTCCTAACGCCCGCGTTTCTCTCGAGACGCACCTGAAGCCTACGCATATCAAACCAGACTTTACGCCAGGCGAGAAGCCCCTCGGGAAGCCCGTGATTTTATTTTGAATTTGAATGATATACTCCAAAATGTTTTCCCTCCCCAAGCTTCCCAGCCCGCCGCCCACCTTCTCCCGCCTCCGAGAGCAAAGGCAGCGACGCCTTCGCCGTGCCCGGAACGAACTCTTTGAGCGCGCCAAGGCCGACCTGGAGTGGCTCGAGCGTTCCACGGAGGAAAACAGTGCCAGCCAGTCCGAGCAGGACAGTGGTACGCCCATTTCATTCCTGTTAGAACAGGTGGATAAGAAGTGAGAGGGCCATCGCAATCACGGCAAACTCCCTGGTCTCCTTCGATGTCCTCTCGGTTCGCCTGACGGACTGGGCGATTTCGTCGAGGTTCGTCTGCAGACCCCTCAGCTTTCCCGGGACGGCGATCATGTTTCGCGCCGCCCCGAGAAGACTTTCCCTCCTCTCCAGGTTGACTCCGAATTGATTGAGACGCGTGCGTCCGTAGTCCTCAACGACGTCCCTGATGGTGACACCGGCCATGCCCTTGGCCAGCCCCTCGAGCGACGCAATGGTCTTGAAGGCGACCACCCACTCGTACGCAAAGCGGAAGCCGCGTCCCTTCTCCAGCGCCTGCAGCTCGTCCACGTCCATGCGCTCGACGGGGCGCTCCAGGAAGGTGAAGAACAGCTGGAGGTAGCGGCGCACGTCTGCCGCCGAGGCCCCGCGGTTGACGATGATGACCTTCTGCTCAATCAGTCGCTCGTAAAAGGCGTCCACGTCGCGATCGACCACGGCGCTGAGCAGGCTGACCAAGCGCTCCCGCACGGCCTCTCCTCCCACGTCAATGCACAGGCCAAAGTCTAAGAGGGCCACTCGACCCCGTGCGTCCAGCAGGAGGTTGCCGGGGTGAGTGTCGCCGTGCCAGAAGCCGCCGAGGATGGCGTCGAATTGCATGTAGAGCAAGTGCCTCGCCAGCAATTTTCGATCGATCCCAGCATCCGGCGGAAGACGGTCCAGGCGAATGCCATCGATGTACTCCGTCACGAGCACGTTTTCCGTCTGCGCGTGAACTGTCGGCACGCGCACGAATGACGGCGCGCACTCTGCATATCGCTCCGCATTGGACGCCTCCCGCGCAAAGTCCACTTCCTCCAAGAGGTAGTGCTGCGCCTCGTCCAGAATCTCCACGGTGTCAATCAGATTGGGCCGCACCCATGAGACGGAGTGCACCGCGGCCCTTAGCGCGCTCACGTCCCGCTTGAGCGCCTCCTCCACGCCGGGACGCTTGACCTTGACGGCCAGGACGCGCCCCGCAGCGTCCGTCCCGCGGTGGACCACTGAGAGGGACGCACCGGCGAAAGGTCTGGGCTCAAGCACCAGACCGAGCGAGGAGTCCACCTCCCTGTGTATCACGCCGACACTGTCAAAGTCACTATCTAAATTCTGATCTTGAAGTACCTCGAGGTCCTGCGCCAAATCCGAGTCGAAGATGTCCCCCCGACTCGCAATGAACTGCGCGACCTTAACGTACGTGGGACCCGCCCTGCGCACTGCCGAAACCACGCGCGCATTGGCGCGGCCGCGGTCCCAGCGGCGAACGGCTGGGTACGAAAACAGTGGAAGGAGCAAGTGTTCCATCCCTTAATCTATCCCTGATTTTTTTTTTCACTCCATGGCGGAGTGGTAGGAGCTTCCAGAATTAGTACGTCCAAATTCTCCGCCTGCTCTTACTACTACTGCTGGTGTAGAGCCGTTCCCGTGCCCCATCCGTGCCCCTGCACGGCCGAACCCGATAGGCACATTATTGCGGCGGGTGGAGGGAGAAGAAGCGGTAGAAGCTGTAGGAAGATTCCTAGTCGTTGTCAGTAATACTGTTTTGTTCTTTCCGGTGAGGATTACTTCGGGATGCAGCAGCGCCAGACTGTCAAGCCACTTCTCCTGTACCTTTGCGATCCGCTTCATGCGCGCCACCGTCTTCTTCTTTTCTGCAAGTTTTCTTTGCCGAAGGCTGCTCTTCTTAGTGGTCTTCCTCTTCTTCACGACCGTCTTCCTCGGCGTCCTCCTCTTGACGACGCGCGTGCGGCGCGCGGTGCGGCGCTTGCGGAAGCGTCCAAGCCGGTCACGGGGTGGGAGCTTCTGCATAAGTATTAGTGGTATTATGAGAGTACGAAAAAAAAACTTACTCACGCCAGGTACACCCACCCGGCCTCCGCCCTCCTCGGCGCGGCCCGAGCCATGTGCATCCTCCCTCGATCGCAGATGCAACGCTCCGAGCACAAATGACCCGTCCGGGTTCCGGTGCACCAGTCCGGCTCCTGCGCCGACGCGTGTGGGTGCCGCCAGTAAATCTTGGGCCAGTCGTTCTGGAGAGCCATCCCAGTCTCCCTAAATTGCGCGTTGCACCACGAACCCACCTCCTGCATCTTCTTCAAGAGGTTGGCCCGCGGCGGGCAGCCGGTCTGCACCCAGTCTTGCACAGACTCGCGCATCACGGCCGTGAAGGTGTCCGCGATGGCGCGGTAGGCGCGGCACTTGGAGAAATGCTTTTGCGCCCTCTGCAACTCCACTCGGTAGGCGCTCCCCTCCAAATAACCGAGCATAGAGCTGTTGAAGGCACTCTGACGCGCCCTCTCCTCGCCGTGGGCCGCCTGCGTCGCACCACCTTCCGTGTACCAACCCCGCTGACGGACGTGGTAGCCGCCCTCCAACTCCATTAGCAACACGCAAATGGCAAAGGCCACGCTGCGGTCCTCGGGACTGCCCCACTCCTTATTCCGCGAGAGAGAACGCAATATACTCTGCTCGTCCAGGGCGCAGTGCGCGGTGGGATCGTCCCCCTCCTCCCGGGGAGGCTCCCGCCCTCCCTGCCGCAGAAATTCGTAGTAGTGCGGGTTGTGGTTGCGCCCCTTGGTCACCTCACCCGTCGTATAGTCGAACGTCGTGTGGCACTGCGTGCACCACATCAGCGAACAACCCTCAGACTTGTGGATGTATAGGTGACAGCATGGACAAGGGCGGGACGTCTGCACGATCAATTTCACGGTCTCCACGTCTTCGGGGTCGCACGCGTGCTCCTCTTCTTCTTCGCTCCTCAGCTTCATGCACGTTTTGCAGTGCGCGGCGCAGCACTTGCCGCACACGCCGTCCGTCGACAACATCCCGCGACATCCCTCCTGCGTGCACGGGCGGACAAAGGTCCTTTTCTTCCTCTCCACACTGCCGCGCCGCAGAATGTCGTAGTGCGCGTAGGCGTGTCGACGCGCGTGCGTGCGGACGCGGGCCCACCGCTCAGTCCGCTCCTCATTCTCATCCAAATCCTTCACCCAGCGCTCAGCGCGTTCCGCAGAGAGGCGTAACGGGTCGTCCTCCGCCATCTGCCCCATCCATTTCCGACAATGGCCGAGGGAAGAAATCGCGCGATTTAGATATTTCCTAGAAAATACATAGTGCAATTCATTTGTCGTTTCATCCTTTCGCAGGGGGTGCTTAGATTCCGAGATATAGTGCCACGCGTCGGTCAAGTGCCTATTCAAGAGGGGGATGAGGGAGTTGTCCCAGAAGGTCGCGTAGCGGGCGTCGTACATCGCCTGCTCCTGCTGCTCGAGCACCCTTTCCTTTGCCCTCTTCAAGTCGCCCAGCCGCCACGAGCGCGTGAAATTTCGCCACACAAAGGCTTCGGTATATTCAGCATGACAATTCATGCATGAAGGTGACTGCGTTAATATTTTTGAAATGACATAGTTGCGCTGACACGACTCGCACGCGGAATAGTCGCACTGGGGACAGACTATGACCTTCCGGGTGGCGTTGTTGAATGTGTTGCAGCAAACCGCGCACTCGGCCATCCCTACTGAATTTGGGTCGGCCGAAAAAAATGGCTCAGTCTCACGCACCCGCTCAAACTCGGGTATACGTGCGAAGGCAAAAGGCGACCGTGTCCCGACCGCGGAAATCGATGAGATCACCGGCCTGGTCGCGCAGACGGACGCTCAGGCGATCCAGCCGCGCCACGACGGGGTCAAAGTCGATCGACATCAGGCAGTCCGAGTTCTCCCTAAACTCCTGGAAACCTCCCGGGTCCGCGTTCAGCAGCACCGGCGCAAAGCACAGGCGACCCCCGCCGCCGATGACGTTCCCCGACGAATCAAGCTTCCCGGCAGACTCGACGCGGATGTTGCGCAGCTCCTCGATGTCCAGGAAGACGTAGCCCGCCTGATCGTAGTTGCTCAGCTGCTCGGACAAGAGGATCCTCCGGTTCGCGTAGATGTCGTTGTTGGAAAAGAGCTGGAAGATCACGTCCGCGCGGGGCGCCGAGGGAACGTCCTGACTTTCGTAAAGACCGCCCGTGCTGAACCCCAATATCTGACGAAGCTCGTCCGTGTTCACCTGCAGGAAAAAGGCGTCCGTGGTGGCCTGCTCTCGCGAAAAGAGGAAACGACCTAAATCGGCACGCCACTCGCACGTGGCGGCCGTGATCCCCGAGATGGCGCCCGTGATTTCCGTCGCCAGCTCGGAAGGGGAGTAGTGGCCTTGAGGTATCGTGAACGTCTTCATGGAGGTCTGGATGGACGAAGACGAAAAGGAAATGCAATTTACATTCTGTGATATCGTGAGGCGCGTGTTCGCCATCCGAAGATTGACCAGCTCAATGCGCTCGATTTCCCGCAGAGGCTGCTGCAGGTGGACGCGGAAGGAGTTGGCCGACGGATACAGCTCGCTGTCCCTGTTTCGGCTGTCCACAACTATGTACCCCACAGGCATTCTCTCTCCTCTTCCGTCTGAAAAAAAATCATCGCTTTGTGACGTGTCCGCACTCCTTGCACGTCGCGAAAATGGTCATCGGCTCGTCCGCGCTGCGCGTCTGCACCTCCACAAAAGTCGTCTTCTTGGACTTGCACTTGCTGCATTGGACCAGGCCCTCGGCGTCCTCGGCCTGCGCCTTCATCTTCGCAGCGTACGCCAGCCGCTCCGCCTCGCGGGCCTCCAGCGCCCGCTTCCGCCGAACCCAGTCGCCGTCCGGATCCAACTCCTCCACGCCCAACGCCGACGTGTCCCACAGCTCGCGCGACCTCAACCGCTCCACCAGACCCAACGTCCCCACGGCCGTGGCGATCGTCCTCGCCCTCCCCCGGTACGTAGACCTCACCGACCTCTCACTCGGCTCGCCGATCATCCAAAATTTGCAAGTGTACATATAAATCTCATTTTCCAATTTCAAGGTCAAGGCTCGGCGGAACGCGTCCTCGACCGCAGATAATTTGTCGTAAATGTAACGGTACACGACCACCCTCTCCGCAGTGGGCAAAAGTGTGCTCATGTTTTGTTTCCTCCTGCACCTAACGCTTCAAGAGAACGACGATGAGAAGGAGCGTGTTTATCAGCACAACCGTCGAGAGGGAGGAGACGAAGAGGAAAACTAGGAAACGAAAATCTTGAAACGCCTTGGAGGGGTACAGCAGTCGACGCAGGAGGTCGCCGACCACGTCCTCGTCGTCGTCGACCGCCGCTGCGGACATTTATCTCGCAGCTGAAAATAATGCTGCGCCTCCTCAAGCGCCTCGGCCCGCGCGACAGGGAGGAGAACGCGGCCAGGGGCGCGCACCTGTACCTCGGAATGTCCTTCTCGGACGTGCGCGCCACCCTGCCCGACGAGACCGTGCTGGTGGACCCGGACGACCTCCGGTGCACGGACACGATGAAGGACCGCGTTGACGCATGGAATTCGGTCGCGCCGATGGACCTCCTGCTCGACGACATCGAGTGCCTCAAGGGGCGCCTGCCGGGCCTCGATATCATCAGGGGGAATCTCGACGCACACCGCTGGCACGTCCCGTGCGAGAACGCGAGGGGAGGCGCGCTGTTCAAATGGAGTCACGTCGTGGGCACGCCGCGCACCGGCCCCTCGGGCAAGGAAGACGACGGAGGCGGAGGCGCGGGCGCCCTCGCAGACGTCTACGACGACTTGGTCGCCCGACTGGCCCTCGGAGAGGAGGCCAGACCCCACCTCCTCGCCTCGGACCCCGCCTTCACCCTCGGCGTCCTCCACGAGAACGCCACAGACTGCGTCGCGTCGTGCGAGCAGGCCGCCGACATGTACGAAGTCTTCAGCAACGCCGACGCGCGGTGGCACGTGCGCACGCCCATCGACGTCGAAGCCGACGCGTACATGCTCGTCGAAGTCGGCGTCCGCGGCGCCCTCGCCCTTCTCGACGACACGCACAGACCGAGCCCGGACGCCATAAGGAGGGGCACCTTCTGGTCCAAGGACAGCATCGCCAACGGAAGGGCTCTGCGCCTGCGCAACGTCGTCAATCCCGTCCGCGACAACCCCGTGCGGCTCATCCCCGCAAGGGAAATGCACGAGCGCATGCCCATGCTCAACCGCGACCTCAATCTCCTCTGCGAACACGCTGCAGCAGACATCCCCACTGCCAGGGCCGTCCGCTCCTGCGCGTGCGTCAAATTCTCGAAAAAGGAGGAGAAGGCCTTTAAAGAGAAGATTGCAGCGTTGAAAAAGAGGAAGCGGGAGGACGATGGCTGACGAGGACGAGGAATTTTCCGTCGAGGTCTGTGGCGATTCCATCTATTTCCTCGGCACGGTCAATCCCGCGTCGGCGCACGAACTCGCCAAGGTTGTCCGAAAGTGCGGCGCGAGCCAGGCCGTCACGCGCCTCTTCATAACAAGCGAGGGCGGATGCCTCTTCAGCGCCTTCAAGGCCTACGACGCCCTGCGCGCCGCGCCCGGAGTCCTTCACACGTACGCCCAGGGACTCGTGGCATCCTCCGCCGCCATCATTTTCCTCGCCGGAGAAAAACGCTTCGTCGCGCCCCACGCCTTCCTCCTCATCCATCAACTGTCCACCACCGGGGACGGCAACTCGCCCGCCGGATTCGCTTCCGTCACCTACACCGAGGCTCGCGCCAACGTCAAAAATGATCAGCGTCTCATGAAGTGCATGGAGAATATCTTGCGCGAGCGTGCAGACATTCCGGACGAGAAGCTGGAGAGAATGCTCGAGCACGATCGACTCGTCGACGCCGGCCGTGCAGTCCGCTATGGCATTGCACATGAAATTTCCTCTTGATTTTTTTTTTCGCGCCCTAATCCAAATCCTATTCCCATCCCACAACCATGTCAAACATGCCTGTGAACATGAACGTTCCGCCCGTTGATATGGGTTTCGACCCGGAAGCGTACAATATGTACGACACCTGGTATGGCTATCCGATCACGAACCAGGCGCTCGTTGTGCTGCTGTCCGGAATGATTCCCGTCGTCCTCGCGGCCATGAAGTGGCGGCTGGTGGACGCCTTCGTGCTCCTGCTCTCCGCGCTCCTCGCCGTCTACAACATGACCTGCCTGTCTGGGCCCAAGTGCACGACGTGGGCGTGGATCCTCGCGATCTCCTTCGCCATCGTCACCGTCTTCGAGTACGTCGTGAGCCCCATGCCGAAGCCGGAGATGATGAAGAGCAAGAAGGAGAAGAAGGAGGAGCGCGGACCCAAGTCCATCGATGACGACGAGATGGACGAGGACGAGATGATGTAAAGATTTTTTCTCCTTCCAATAGTAGTTTGAGTTAAAAATGCTTGGCGTCATCGTCCTCCTCCTCGTGCCCCTTTTGATCTCGGCCATCTTCGGCTTCATCTACTCCATGATTCCCTCCGAATTCGGATTCGCCTCCGCGATCGATCCTTACTATTTTTCGATGACAACCCTGTCCACGGTCGGGTACGGAGATCTGTCGCCGAAGACCGACCGCGCGAAGGCGCTGGTCATGCTGCAGCAAGCATTTATCGTGAGCGGTCTCTTGACCAGTGCGATCGCAATGCTCACGCGGGTTGCCGCGTAATTTTTCTTTTTGTAATGTACACTTTTTTTTCAATGAATATGTTAGTCTTTTTCTATGGCCGTGGACAGGGAGGAACTTTGGTCGTCGGTCCACGAGGCCGTTCTGAAGCGCTATGGAGAAATTTGTCTTATCTACAGCCATCTTCACACGCTCTGCCACCTCCGCTACAAGAAACGGAACTCGCACTACACGCTTCCCGTCATCGTAATGTCGACCCTCACCGGTACCGCCTCGATGGCGCTTGGATCCGTCCGTGACGCGAACGCCAAGGAGTTGCTTCCGCTCGTCATCGGCAGCGTGAACCTCTTCAGTGCAATTCTGACAACCATATCGCAGTTCCTTAAAATTTCTGAGCTCATGGAGTCGCACCGGGCTGCCGGAATCTCTTACGGAAAGTTGCAAAGACAGATCCGACTCGAACTGTCGCTTGAACGTGGAGAGAGATCGTCCAGCGGAAGTGAGATGGTGAAGCTCGTCGACCTTACGGTGGGCAGGTTAATAGAAAGTGGCCCACTGATAAGTAGGACCATCATGAAGGAGTTTCTGAAAGATCCTTCTGTAAATCTCAAAGAGCTTCACCTGCCCGATTCAATGAAATTGGAGCCGATCACTCCCCTGCGGCACGCGGAACACACGAAGAAATCAGTGTATGAATCGATTAGTTCGTTGCTGGGACAGGGAGCTCCACCAGCGCCGCCTTCCACGCCCGCGGATTCCGATTCGGACGTTGAAGGACGCGGCGGAGACGAAGGCGGCGAGGACCCGGAGCTGGAGTTGGCACGCTCGGAACCCAGGATAAGTAATTTCACTGTTTAATTAGCTAATTAACGCGAGCGCGTTTCGCCTTGCGATTCGCATTGTTTTCGTTCAGATTGTTCTCCGAGTACGTGGCCCAGCGGAGATTTGCCACTGCGTTGTTTGCCTTGTTTCCGTCGATGTGATCCACCACGTGATTGGGTCCGGGAGGAGGCCCATGGAACGTGCTCAAAAGCAAGCGATGCAATGAATAGGTTTTCCTTTGCCACTGGACCACGGCGTACCCGTCCTTGTCATCGGGAATGGATGGGAAGAGCTTCATGCCGCCATGGGCGTTCTGCCACCGCCCCAGCGAGCTGCCACGTGCGCCCTCCAACACAGTCTTCTCCATGTCGAGGTCGTAATAATGCGGATCGTCCACCCACTCTTCGCCGTCGAGGTCGGGGTCCTCCGCGGCACAGAAGATCCACCCCTTGTACGTGCGCCCCTTGCCCCGGACGACATTGCTGATGCTCCCCACGTCGACCTTGACCCCGAGCCGTTGAGTGAGTCGCCGTGCGGCCTCATTCTGGCTCGAGAATCTCTCCCAGGGCACGTCGTCGGCGGCGTCGGCGGGCCGGCCCACGATGGCCTTGCTCTGTGCGGGCGCATTGGATTTGGCCAGTCCCGAGAGCCGCATGCGCCTCGAGTTTTCGCCCTTAGTCATCCTCTCCTTGAGGTTGATGGCTCTGTCGTCGCTTCGGATGTCGTTGGCGTGGTCGACCGTCAGATCACCGATCAGTGGTCCCTTCTCCGGAAAGAACGATACGTGGATCACTCTGGAAAGCCGCTCCACCTTCCCATTGACCTGTATTTTGCGCCGCCCGTCCTTTCTATCCACCTTCACCCAGGACCACTTGCCGCCGTACCCTTGTCGGTACACGCCCCCAAAGTTGCTGACATACGCACCTGGGACGATCTCCAGTGTGCCGGGCACGCGCATGGGCTTCACGACGACCTGGGCGCGTTCCAGGAACCATTCCAGCTTGAGGCGTTCGATGCGGAAGCGCCGCGCGATTTTGCGGTCGGCGTGACCCTCGTAAGCCTTCATCTGCGCGAGGGCTTCGGCAAACTCCTCGCGTGCACCCGCGGGAGGTCCCTGCTCGGCGGCAGGCGGTTCGTCACCGAGGGCGTGGAGTGGACGGGAAAAATATACCGCCATTTCCTTTTATTTCGTATATACATACAAGTCTTCAAGGGCTTTCCGTTTTTTTTTTTCTGCGCGGAAAAAACGCGTTTATTTTTATGTGCGAAAACCGAAACGTCGCATGCTATTTACGACGGTAGGACTGCTGGTGGGCGCGTGGACTGCTTCGGTGGGCGCAACGCTCGTCTACCAGAAAACGTGCTTCCCCTTGTTCGTCGGCACGTCTCCCTGCATATCTTTTCAGAACGGCATCGTCACTCTGAATCGCTTCCAGAACTCGTCGTTGCTCCTTTTGTGTTCTGCAATGGTAGACACGATTCACCGTTTGCATGCGCGCAAGAAGATACGCAAAAGTGACGAGGAAAGTGAAAGTGCGAGCTCATGTGAATCGGTAAATAATTTCGAAAAAAAAAATGACTGACTCCAGAAAATGTCGTCTCCCACGCTGACATTTACGACGCCGGGCGCTTCTCCGATAGTCAAGGTAGTAGCAAGGATAACGCGGAAATTACACGAGGCCGAGAATCGATGGTACATCGGTTTGGAGGACTATGGCCCCGTGAAGATCCCGATGCGCGGGCGTCATTTCATCGCGGAACAGGACGCGGCCAAGACACTCCACGATTTTGAGGTGGGGGACACGGCCGTCGTCACGATGCGCAAGGGGGTGGACGGCGAGCGATGGATCCTCCATGGAATTCGCGCGGATTAGCGTGCAATTTTTTTTCGGTGAGAACTATTAAACTAGAATGTCGGGACCCGCACAGCTTCTGGCCGTCGGCGCACAGGATGAGTGGCTGTACTCGAAGCCGGAGACGACACTGTTCCGCAGCGTGTACCGTCGGATCACCAACTTTGCGACCTCGGTGGAGCCGCAGGTCATCCAGGGGATCCCGCAGCCGGGCGGGATGTCCGCCGTGCGGTTCGAGCGCAAGGGCGATCTGCTGAACAGCGTCTACCTGACGCGCCTCGACAACGCCACGGACTCCGTCGACCGCCTCGACTGGTCCACCCTCATCGACAAGGTTGAGTTCTACTGCGGTGGACAGCTCATCGACACCCATCACTACGAGTACGACACCATCATCCACAAGGAATTGATGGCGCAGACGCTTGCGAGGAGCAACGCCGGTTCCCAGGCGGGCGCGGGCGCGGGCGCGGCGGCCGCGGCGGGCGAATCGCTCTTCTACCCCCTCAAATTCTTCTTCTGCGAGTCGCCCGCGCTGTCGCTCCCCCTCAGCGCGCTGGCCTACCACGACTGCGAAATTCGTATTTACTGGACCAAGACCGCTTCCTTCGCCGCGAAAACCATGCAAGTGTGGTCCAAGTTTGTCTACCTTGACAAGGAGGAGCGCATGCAATTCGCCAACGGGATGGATATTCTCATCAATCAGGTCCAGCGGAATGGTCCTTCGCCGAACAACAGGTTGGACCTCAACCTCAATCACCCCGTGCGTTTCCTTGCGTCAACTGCATCGTGCTTCGACAACAGGAACCGTGTCCGCTTGCAGCTGAATGGCGCGGACACGACGGAGCCTCGCCCGGCTGAGCCGCATTACCGCCAGTGCGCGGCCTACTTTGACGGATCGTACGGCGTGGCCCCCGTCCACCACGAGGGCTTTGCGCAGGTGCGTTTCGTGATGCCCTTCACGGTGGGCGCGGGCAGCCTCTGCTCGCACTCGCCCCAGGGTGCTCTGAATTTCTCGCGCTTTGACAGTGCCCGGCTCGAGGTGGGTCCAACAGGCACAGCCATTGACGGCCACATCTACGCCGTCAATGCCAACATTTTATCCGTGAAAAATGGGCTGGGCTCGCTTCTCTACTCGTCTTAAGCGGAAGGCCTTTGAACGATTGGTTGCAGGGAGAATCAAGATTGAGATTGGGAGATGCCGCCGAAGAAGCCCGTGAACCCGTTGGCGATCAATCCGCGGGAGGAGTGGTGGCAACGCCATGCGGCCACGTGCGCGGCCCTTCGGAAGGAGGGGCGTCTGAACGAGGAGCTCGCCATGGTTTCTTTCCTGATGCACGCGCCCAAGGCGGTGGCGGAGGCCACGGTGGCCAAGACCAAGAAGGCTGCCGCGCAAATTTCCAATAATTAAAAACCTATTGAAAACCCATAGAAACCCATAGAAAAGAGACTATTTCAAATGGCGACGCCCATTGACTTGAGTTCGGATCTGTCGAGCGGCCCTCCGCCCGCAGTGTTTTCGTCGCGTAAGCCCGATTTGCCCCCTCCACCTCCGATCGCGGAGGTGGCGGAGGATGACGCGGACTCCACGCCGATCTCGTCGATCCTGGGCGTGAGGGGGGGTAAGGGAGTGGATTCGGCGACGGCGGTGGCGGCGGCGGGCGCGTCGACGCTGGCCCACTACGTTCAGGCGCCGGTGGCCGTGGCCGCGGCGTCTCCCCTTCCCGGGGGACTGAGCGCGTCGCAGTTCGAAATGCTGCTGATCGCGGCGGCGGCGGCAGTGGCCTTTTCTCCGCAGGTGCAGGATCGCCTTCGCGTGACCGTTCCCACCCTCTTCACGTACGATGGCGAGATGACCGTCGCGGGCACCCTCGCCACCGCCGTGGCCGTCGCCGCGGCGATTCACCTCGCTCGCAAATATTATAATCTCGTCTAAGAGGAAGGCCCTTGAAGGGTTGGGCGCACGGAAAATAAAAGTGAGGATGGCGTCCACCGCGGCCCCGAAGGGTGAACTCTTGCTCTCTTCGTTGCGGAAATTTTACGACGACCAGGAGAATGCCAAGTTGCTGGCGGACGTGTTGCTGCGCCGGCGCGACGGCCTGTCGCTTCGCTCCCTGGAGAAGCACGTGACGCACTGCGGGAAGCGGCAGAGCAGCGCGGGGAAGAGTCCGGTCTACATCAGCTATAAGGCGGCGCTGCACGGCTATAGCAAAAAATATTTCGACGCGTTTGCCCGTTCGGCCAAGATCCCCTTCCACCTTCCCACGGGCGACGTGGTTCACACGACGCCGGCCCAGCTCAATTTCTGCCGGTGGGCCATCCGCACCGGACTGATCACTCGAAAATTCTCAGAATAATCTACTATTTTTTCTCTCAAAAATCATTTTTTGTCTCTCGCTAGAGTACGCCGCCACCCTTCCCCGAATGTGCACGACGACGACCCTCTCCTCCGTGGTTCACGACTTCTCAAGGTCTCACCAGGTATATCCTGTGGTGCAGAATGGTCTATGGAAAATGTATAAGCAGATGCAGCAGTTGCACTGGGTGGCCGAGGAGATTCAATTCACGCCGCAGGACAGGGTCGACTTCGAAGCACTTAGTCCGGGCGAGCGTCACTACGTCGAGAGTGTCCTGAGCTTCTTCGCCGGCTTCGACGCGGTCGTGCTGGAGAACTTGGACGCGAACTTTGCGGCCGAGGTGGGCCTCCCCGAGGCTCGCTGTTTCTTCGCGATGCAGGAGGCGAACGAGGCCGTCCACGCCGAGGTGTATGCGCTCCTGATCGACACGCTGGTGCGGGAGCCCGAGCGGAAGAATCGCCTCCTGGCCGGGCTTAACGCCTCCCAGGTGGCTGGGAAGCGAAACTTTGCGAGGTCGCGACTGGACCCCGCGCGTCCCTTCGGCGAGCGGCTCCTGGCCGCGGCCGTCATTGAGGGCATTCTGTTCTCCTCGTCCTTCTGCGGGATCTTCTGGCTGCGGAAGCGCAATCTCCTTCCGGCGGTGTGTCTGGCCAACGATTTCATCAGCAGGGACGAGGGCCTTCACGTGGACTTTGCGTGCGCCCTGTTCGCGCTGCTGACGCCGGAGGAGCGCCCGTCGTCCGAAGTCATTGCGGCCATCGTCGAGGAGGGCGTGGCCGTCGAGCAGAACTTTGTGGAGGAGAGTCTCCCGTCGGCTCTGGTGGGGCTCAATGCGGAAAGCGTGTGCCGCTACGTGCGTTTCTGCGCGGACCGACTGTTGGAGCAGCTGGGCGAGCCGGCACGCTTCGGCGACGCCAATCCCTTCCCGTGGATGGACGCGCAGGGCGTGCAGACAAAGAGCAATTTCTTCGAGCGCAGGGAATCCCAATACGCCTCGGTCTCGGCGGCCGAGGACGCCATCGGATTCGACGACACATTTTGAGCCTCCTCTCGCCTTTGAGCTTCGCCTTCCGCAGAGGACCCCTGTCCCTTGTGAAAGCGAGACCTTACCATAATGTGACCACAATCATTACCATAAAAAAACTAGGGCTTTAGGGAAAATGCAAAAATTCGGGGGGCCCTGACCGGTGGTCGAGAAATTAATTAATTCTGAATTAATTAACTTTTGAGGTGGCGTTCAGGTGGGGTCAAAAATTTACATTTTCCCTAAAGCCCTAATTTT
>Ga0181571_10001394_pt1 | contig 17364 bp, 22 predicted proteins | sample 101ome_17_FD_132440 | JGI IMG/M metagenome (GOLD analysis project Ga0181571, IMG submission 132440) | Coastal salt marsh microbial communities from the Groves Creek Marsh, Skidaway Island, Georgia - 101407AT metaG (megahit assembly) | ecosystem: Environmental > Aquatic > Marine > Intertidal... | reverse complement strand
GTGTCGCTTTCGCGCAGGCCCATACCAACGCCGCCACCGATCATCACGTTCTGGCCGATGAGGGCCAGCTCCGCGTCGGAATCAGCAATCGGCTGAAGGTAGGCGCGGTCAGCGAGAACGGCATCGGCTTCGCCGTTGCGGACGGCCGCGATGGTTTCTTCCGGAGTTGCGAACTCCAGCAGGGTTGCACCGCTGTCAGCGATGAAGGCCGCCTGAATGGTGTTGGCCTGTGCTGCGATCACGCCGCCCATCAGATCAACACCCATGCCGTCCATTGCCAGATAGGCAGAAGGGTCAGGCTGGGTGTAGTTCTGGGTGAAGTCGATCACTTCGTCACGCTCGGCGGTGATGGACATGCCAGCGATGATCGTATCGTAGTTGCCGGAAACAAGGTTCGGGATGATCGAATCCCAATCGTTGGTGACCCATTCACAGGTCAGTTCGGCACGGGCGCAAAGCTCGTCGCCCAGATCACGCTCGAAACCGGCGACTTCGCCGTTGTCGTCAAGGTAGTTATACGGAGGGTAAGCACCCTCGGTACCCATGCGGACAACCATGCCGTGGCCATCCGCAAATGCGGCGCCTGCGAGAACCGCGAACGCGGCACTGGTGAGCAGAAATTTCTTCATTGAGTAGTCTCCCGTTTGGTTTTTGATCAGGCTGAAACTGTAGCGGAAAGAAACTGTTTCAACCGTTCGGTTTTGGGGCTGCCGAAGAGCGACTGCGGAGCGCCTTCCTCTTCGATGCGGCCCTGGTGCAAGAACACGACATGGTCGCTCACATCAGCGGCCATGCGCATGTCATGGGTGACGATGATCATGGTCCGGCCTTCGCTGGCAAGATCCTTGATCACGCGGACGACCTCCTGTTCCAGCTCGGGGTCGAGCGCGGAAGTGGGTTCGTCAAAGAGAAGCGCCTTCGGTTCCATGCAGAGTGCGCGGGCGATGGCGGCGCGCTGTTGTTGGCCGCCGGAGAGCTGCGCGGGGTAGACATCGCATTTGTCTGCGATGCCGACCTTTTCGAGATATTTGCGGGCGGCGGCTTCGACTTCTTCCTTGTCGCGCTTCAGCACGGTGACGGGGGCTTCCATCACGTTTTGAAGAATCGTCATGTGCGCCCAGAGATTGAACTGCTGGAACACCATCGACAGGTTTGTGCGGATGCGGATCAACTGGGCGCGGTTGGCGGGATGGCGGGCCATGCCCGTGCCGCGCCATTGAACAGGCTCGCCGCTGAAGAGAATCTCTCCCTGCTGGCTGTCTTCCAAGAGGTTCGCGCAGCGCAGGAGGGTGGATTTGCCGGAGCCTGAGGAGCCGATGAGAGAGACAACATCGCCAGCATTTGCCTTGATATCCACACCTTTGAGCACTTCCAGCGCGCCGTAAGATTTGTGGAGATCGCGAATTTCAATAACCGGAGTGGTGTCTGTCACTTGGGCAACCGTTGTTATGTCCTCGGCGGAGTAGGTCGCAAAATGGATAATAATGCAATGCGCTTTATGACATGACGTATGGTCCCAATGTGCAAAATGCACAGTTGAGATGATCAAACCGGAAGTTTTGTCGGGTCTGGCGGGAGGGGAATGTCATACGCTGCAGATGGCAGGCGAACGATTCCCCTCAGGCGCAGAGCGGTGCGTGCGCTCTCGGGGAGGGCGCTGATCGCGGCGGATATGGCGGCGAAATAGCCAGCGGGATCTTCGCCTGTGCGGGTGATGAAGGCCATGCCGGGGCTTGTGGCAGTGCGATCGATCACCTTCAGCGCCAAGGTGAGGGCGGGGTCGCGGGTGCATTCGATCCACCAAGTATGGGCATCAATTGCCGCGAAATCGGCATTGCCGCTGCGGACGGCTGCGATGCTGGCGGCGTGGGAGCCGGTGTGGAGCGTTGGGTGGAGCGAAATGCCGTGTGCCTGCGCCCAGAGGTAGGCTGCGCCGTAACCTGAATTGGAAAGCGCCTCGCTATAGGCGAAGGCTGCGCCCGAAAAAGCCTGTGGTGTGTCGCGCGGATCGTCGGCGCGGGCGATGATGACGCTGTTGTAGGTGCCAGGTGCGCAGCCTTCGATCTCGTAATCGGCGGTGCCGATCAGGGTGACGTGATCGCGGAATTGGGCGCGGTAGGGCAGGTTGCAGATCTGGCCGAGGGCGAGATCCGGATGCGCCCAGCTCTCCATATGGCCGATCTGATGATCGAGGCTGTCGGGCGCTGCAAGGCCTGCTGCGCGGAGGTTGTCGCGGATCAGGGCCCAGAGTGCGTCATGCGCGGCGCGGTTTTCGGGCCGCGCATACATCGGCAGGGCGGCGATCATCCTTGTTCGACCGCACGGCGCAGCTGGTGGCTTTCCTGATCGGTGAGGCCGAGCATCGGGGCGACCATGCGCATCAGCGCATTTTCTTCGGCCTCGCGCACGCCATCGGCCAGCACGATCTCCCATAATGCTTGTACAACGGCGGCACGCTCCTCGTAGGGCACGGCATCCTTGATCGCGCGGGTGAAGCGGACGGTATCGGGGGCTTCCGATTCGAGGATCTCGCAATCGGCCCGGAGGGCGGCTGTGTCGGAGGGCGAGAGGGAGTAGCGGGCGCTCAGTGTCTTATCGATCCGCGCGATCTCTTCGGCGTCGTAAGCACCGTCAGAACGGGCGATGCGGACGAGAAGTGCGCCAAGCGCGCGGCGGGCGTCGCCATCGGAGAGCGGTGTGGGAGCGGGGGCGGTCATGCGCCGGAGGAGATCTGCAAACATAGCGAAGATATAGGCCGCTTGCGCGGCGGGAGAAAGACCTCAGGCGGGGGAGAGGCCGTCAAATAGACGTGTGAGGGCGGAGAGGCAGTCGTGTAACCCGTAAGGCGCGTTGACGATGAAGAGGCCCGAGCCGTTCATGCCGTGGCCGGTGCGGGCGGGGGGAAAGCGCACCTCGTGACGGATGCCACCGGGAAAGCTGCGGCTAAGCTGCGAAAGCATTGGGCGGTGGCGGTTATCGGCCAGCAGTGGATACCAGAGCACCAGAATGCCGACATTCCAGCGGCGGTGCACATCGGTGAAGAACTTGGGGATGGTTTCGTAATCGGATTTGACCTCAAAAGAGGGGTCAACCATCAGGAGCCCGCGCCGCGGTTCGGGTGGAGTGACGGAGCGAGCGATCTGGAAGCCGTCGCGGGCATGGATATGCCGTGTGACATGGCTGCCGGAATTGCGCAGCGCTTCGGTCAGGGCGGTATGTTCGGCAGGGTGCAGCTCGGAGAGGATCAGCGTGTCCTCGGGGCGCAGTAGGTGGGCGGCGATGAGGGGCGAGCCGGGGTAGGCGGATGGCCCGTGCGCCGCTTGAATTTTGGCAACGACTTGCGGGTAGGGATGATCGGGGGTGAAGCTGTCCAGCAGCCCCTTGCGACCGATACCGGCGGCGGCTTCGCCTGTTTTCGTGGCCTCCATGCCGGAGAGGTCATAAAGGCCACGGCCTGCGTGTGTCTCGATATAGGTCAGCGGCTTGGGCTTTGCCGTTAGCCGCGCCAGCATCCACGCAAGGGCGGCGTGCTTATGCACATCCGCGAGGTTTCCGGCGTGGTAGGCGTGCTGGTAGGAGAGCACGCCCGCCTCAGACCAAGCGCGAGGTTTCGACCGCTGCGCGGACGAAATCGGCGAACAGGGGATGCGGCTCGAACGGCTTCGACTTCAGTTCGGGGTGGAACTGAACGCCGATGAACCACGGGTGGTCCTTCCACTCGACGATTTCGGGCAAGCGGCCATCGGGGGACATGCCGGAGAAGAGGAGGCCGCATTTTTCGAGCTTTTCGCGGTACTTGGTATCGACCTCGTAGCGGTGGCGGTGGCGTTCCTCGATCGCGGTGCCGCCGTAAACCTCGGCCACTTTCGACCCTTCGGTGAGGGAGGCGGAGTAAGCGCCGAGGCGCATGGTGCCGCCTTTGTCGTCGTCGGCCTTGCGCTCGACCTTATGGTTGCCCTGCACCCATTCCTTGAGGTGATAGACGACCGGCTCGAAGCGCTTTTTGCCAGCTTCGTGGTCGAACTCTTCGGAGCCTGCTTTATCTACGCCAGCCACGTTGCGGGCGGCTTCGATCACCGCCATTTGCATGCCAAGACAGATACCGAGGTAGGGGATTTTACGGGTGCGGGCGAATTCAGCCGCCTTGATCTTGCCCTCGGTGCCGCGCTCGCCAAAGCCTCCGGGCACGAGGATGGCGTGGAAGCCTTCGAGATGGGGGGCGGCGTCTTCGCTATCAAAAACTTCGGCATCGACCCATTTGACGTTGACCTTGACGCGGTTCGCCATGCCGCCGTGGGTGAGCGCCTCTTTGATCGACTTGTAGGCGTCTTCAAGCTGGACGTATTTGCCGACGATGGCGATGTTGACCTCGCCGTCGGTGTTGTGGATGCGGTCTTGCACATCGAGCCATTTTTCGAGGTTGGGCTTGGGTGCGGGGGAGATGCCGAAGGCGTCCAGCACCGCCTGATCGAGCCCTTCGTTATGGTATGCCAGCGGTGCCTCGTAGATCGACTTGAGATCGTAGGCGGCGACGACGGCCTCTTTGCGGACGTTACAGAAGAGGGCGATCTTCTCGCGCTCTTTTTCGGGGATCGGTTGCTCCGACCGGCAGACGAGCACATCAGGCGCGAGGCCGATGGATTGCAGCTCTTTCACCGAGTGCTGGGTCGGCTTGGTTTTCAACTCGCCGCTGGCAGCGAGATAGGGCAGCAGCGTGAGGTGCATGAAGATGCATTCGCCGCGGGGCTTTTCGTGGGCGAACTGGCGGATCGCCTCGAAGAAGGGCAGGCCCTCGATATCACCTACGGTGCCGCCGATCTCGCAGAGCATGAAATCCACTTCGTCGTCACCGATGCGGATGAAATCCTTGATCTCGTTGGTGACGTGGGGAACGACTTGGATGGTCTTGCCGAGGTAATCACCACGGCGCTCGCGCTCGAGCACGTTGGAATAGATGCGGCCGGAGGAGACGGAATCAGTCTTGCGGGCTGGTACGCCGGTGAAGCGCTCGTAATGGCCGAGGTCGAGATCGGTTTCGGCACCGTCATCGGTGACGAACACCTCGCCATGCTCGAAAGGCGACATCGTGCCAGGGTCGACGTTGAGATACGGGTCGAGCTTGCGGAGGCGGACGGAAAAACCGCGCGCTTGCAAGAGCGAGCCGAGCGCTGCGGAAGCGAGGCCTTTGCCCAGCGATGACACCACACCACCCGTAATGAAAATATACCGCGCCATGGGCCGCTGTCCCCCGTCTACTCGAACAAAAATAATGGATGTGCGGCCCCGCGTGCATGACTCGTGGTCGCATGTTCACGGGATTTAAGTATAGCCGGATTCGCCCCGCACACGCAACCGACAACGCAACATGATGTTGATTTTGGCGCTACAGCGCCAATAACTAGTGTTTATTCGGCCGCTGGCACCAGTGGCGCGCCGTCATCGGCGGAAGGCGGAAGAAGGTCGGTGCCAAGATCCGGTGCGCTGGAGGCTGGTGCCTCAACCGCAGGCGCATCCCCAAGGCGATCAACAACGGACGCACCCGCCGATTTTTCAGCGGCGATGATGGTTAGGGCGATGGATGTGCAAATAAATGCAGCGGCCAAGATCCAGGTCATCCGGCCCAAGGCAGTTGCCGCGCCACGCGCAGAGACTAACCCGCCGCCGCCACCGCCGCCGCCAATACCGAGGCCGCCGCCTTCGGAACGCTGCAAAAGCACGATCCCGATGAGCGCGAGGGCCAGAATAAGGTGGATGACGAGAACGACGTTTTCCATTGCGGTAACTCTCTGCTGGACGGGGCGTATCTAGAAGTTGTGGGCCACGCCCGCAACCCCCCAATCAAAGAACGCGCAGAATCCTGTTTTCCCCGCAGCACATGAGCGCTATACGGGCGCGGGTTTTAGCCAAGAGGACCGATCTAATATGGCAAACGTGGTGGTTGTCGGCGCTCAATGGGGCGACGAAGGCAAGGGAAAAATTGTGGACTGGCTCAGCGAGCGTGCCGATGTCGTGGCGCGTTTTCAGGGCGGGCACAACGCAGGCCACACGCTGGTCATCGATGGTGAGGTCTACAAGCTGCATGCACTGCCTTCCGGCGTTGTGCGCGGCGGTAAGCTGAGCGTCATCGGGAACGGGGTCGTGCTGGACCCGTGGCACTTGCTCAAAGAGATCGAGACGATCCGTGCGCAGGGTGTAGAGATCACGCCGGAGACGCTGATGATCGCGGAAAATACGCCGCTGATCCTGCCGTTCCACGGTGAACTGGACCGTGCGCGGGAAAGCCAGAATTCGGTCGCCAAGATCGGCACGACGGGGCGGGGAATTGGCCCGTGCTACGAGGATAAGGTTGGCCGCCGTGTGATCCGTGTCGCGGACCTTGCTGACGATGCGACGCTGGAGCTGCGGGTTGATCGCGCTTTGGTCCACCACAACGCGCTGCGCAACGGTTTGGGGCTGGAGCCGATTGACCGTGATGCGCTGATTGCGCAGCTGAAGGAAATCGCGCCGAAGATCCTGAAATTCGCCGGTCCTGTTTGGAAGGTGATGAATGAGATGCGCCGCGCCGGAAAGCGGATCCTTTTCGAAGGGGCGCAAGGCGCGCTCCTCGACATCGACTTTGGCACATATCCGTTCGTGACCTCCTCCAATGTGATCGCAGGACAGGCCGCGACCGGTGTTGGCATCGGTCCGGGGTCGATCGACTTTGTGTTGGGCATCGTGAAGGCCTACACCACCCGCGTGGGTGAGGGGCCGTTCCCGACCGAGTTGCACGACGATGATGGGCAGCGTTTGGGTGAGCGGGGGCATGAGTTTGGCACCACCACTGGCCGCAAGCGCCGGTGTGGGTGGTTTGATGCCTGCCTCGTGCGGCAAACCTGCGCGATCTCGGGGATCAACGGCATCTGCTTGACCAAGCTGGATGTTCTGGATGGGTTTGAGACGCTGAAGATTTGCGTCGGTTATGATCTGGACGGCGCGCGGCTCGATTATTTGCCGACGGCGGCGGATGAGCAGGCCCGTTGCACGCCGATCTACGAGGAGATCGACGGTTGGTCGGAATCAACAGAAGGTGCGCGTAGCTGGGCTGATCTGCCACCGAACGCGATCAAATACGTCAAGCGCGTGGAAGAGTTGATCGAGTGCCCTGTCGCACTACTTTCAACCTCGCCCGAGCGCGAAGACACCATCCTTGTTACGGACCCGTTTGCAGACTGATGAGCCTTTCGTACAAAGCCCGGCGGCGCTGGTCGCTCGTCATTCTCCTGTTGGGGCTGCCCGCCTATATCGTGGCGGCGGTGACGGTCATGAATATCCTTGGTCGGCCGCCGATCTGGGTTGAGCTGGGTGTGTACGTCGGGCTGGGCGTGATCTGGGCTTTGCCGTTCAAGTTCATCTTTCGCGGGGTCGGCAAGGCCGACCCTGACGTAGCCCCTAAGGGCGACGAATAATCAGCGCATCCAGAAACCGGCTGTCTTGATCTTGTTGCGCATCTTCTTTTCGGTGAGGGGCAGGGCATCGCGGTCGAACAATGCGCGGACTTTCAAGCCGCGTTCCTGATAGATCATCCGCTAGAACGGCTCTATTGCTTGAGCAGTTTCTTGATGCGGTTGGGGGCGGTTACGTCGTGCAATGTTTCGATCACAAGATCGCTTTCGCGCGCGTCGAGCAGCGCCAGCACCCGCCAATGGCAGGTGATGTCGCCATCGAGCCCTGCAAGATCGGGCTCTGGACGACCACCCCCAAAGCTATGGATCACGAGCGGCAGGACGACCTGATCGAGCCACGGATCGAGTGGCTGGATCACCAGTTCGGGCGGCGTGTCATCGCGCACTGAGCGGGCGTATTCTGTGAACCGCTGCCCGAAGGCCTGCGGATCGGGGCCGAAGAACCAGCCAGCGTTAAAATAGAGGTAGCGCTGCCAGTATTCGTCAGGCTGGGAGAGGTCGAGAGAGCTTTCGAAATCGAGGCCGAAGCGGTCGTAGAGGGATTTCCAGATCGCGGTATAGCCGGGCCAGTAAAGCTCTTCGACGGGCCATGTGCCTTCGCGCCGCATCGAGGCCGAAGGGCGGGAAAAATCGAAGGGAATGCTGCTCAGTTCGCCAGTGATCAGCGTGTCACTGTCGAGAAACAGAAACGGCTCGCCTGCGGGCAGGGCGGCGAGGGCTTCGATTTTGTTGCCATGCGGGTAGCTGGCACCGAAATGCTGGGAGTCGAATGGCAGGATGGTTGCGCCCAGTTCCTCAAGCGCGGTGCGGATGTGGGGATGCATGCTCGGATCATCGGGCCAGAGTGGCCCCGGTTGCGGCTCGCAAACAAAGACCTGACCGGCGAATTGCGGGCTTTTCGCGCGCAATGAGGCCACGAGCAGAAGCGCCTCGTATTGCAGGCGGCCGGATTGGCCGATCAGCATGAGATTGAATGTGGCGGGCGGGCTTCTCCCCATGGGGGAATCCTTTGTTCTTCTGCGCGATGGCATGACTATAGGATGGGAGGGGCGGGCATTAAAGCGCGGATGCCGCCGCCGTCACTGTTTCAACGGACAGGACGGTCGGCAGGTGGCGGGCGATCTCGCGCCAGTTTTCGCCGGTGTCCGTGCTGGCGAAGATAGACCCGCTATTGGTCCCGAAATACACGCCCGGATCGGAAAGCGTGTCGGTGGCCATTGCTTGGCGCAGAACGGTGAAGAAGCAGTTCTGTTGCGGGAGGCCATTACCCATGCGCGACCAGCTTTCGCCCCCGTCTTGGGAACGCCAGACAGCGGCGGAGGCATCGGGCGGGAAGCGGCCTGCCATGTCGCCATTCAGCGGAAGGGTCCAGATGGTTTGCGGGTCATGGGGATGCAGGGCGATGGGGAAGCCGAAGCGGGAGGGCAAGCCATCGGAGATATCCTGCCAGCTGCGGCCGCCGTCCTGACTGCGGAAAACGCCATGGTGGTTCTGCTGGTACATCAGATCGCCATCGGCGCGGACCATGTTGTGCACACAAAGGCCGGTATCGGCGCCGTGGTCATGGCCGTGTTCATGCAGGCTGGGCGCGTTGGAGAGCCGGTTGCGGCGCTCCCATGACTGGCCGCCGTCATCGGTGGCGAAGGTGCCAGCGGCGGAGATCGCGACCCAGAGCTTATTGGGCGCGGCTGGATCGGAGATAATCGCGTGCAACACAAGGCCAGCGGCGCCGGGATTCCATGTGGCGCGGGTGGGGTGATTGGCCAAGGCATCGACCAATTGCCAGCTTTTGCCCTGATCGGTGCTGGTGAGCAGATTGCCGGGTTTGGTGCCGGCATAGAGCGTGCCACCCGCTTGCCCGAGCGACCAAACCGACTCGATCTCGCCGGTGAAAGGCGCGGGGTCGGGCGCGGGGATGCCGATCTCGGCCGCGAAATCGGGATCCCGGTCGAGCCATTCATCCATGCCGCCCCAAGACAGCTTTGACAGCTCCCATGTTGTGCCTTGATCCGCTGAGCGCCAGATGCCCGCGCCGGACCAGCCGCTGCCGCCGCCTGCGTAGAACATACCCGTCTGCGGATCGGAGATGACGTGATTGATGCTCCAGCCACCGCAATGCGGCCCATTGACGGACCAGCTTTCGCGGGTGCTGTCGGAGGACAGAAGGAAAGCACCCTTTGTGGTGCCGACGAGGAGGGTAACAGATGTGGTCATTGCGGTTCTCCGCCGGAAATATGGGAGAAGTATGGCCGCAAGTTTGCGAAATCCCAAAGGGGATTTACGTCGGAACCCGCCTAAATTTGGAAGGGGAGTGGTGGGCGACCCTGGAATCGAACCAGGCATGGGTCTCCCCGGCGGAGTTACAGTCCGCTGCCGCACCTTGCAGCTCGTCGCCCGAAACAGCCGATAAAGGCCGTTTGCGAGGGGCTGAATATGCGGAGTGCGCGAGGGCGTCAACAGGAAAATCGGCTGTTTCTCTTGCGTCTTGCGGCGGGGCATCGCATGGAGGAGAAAACAGCGGATAGACCAATGAAAAAACCGAAGTGGGTGATCGAGAAAGAGCGCGGGAAACGTGCGGCAGCATCGGAAACGGTGTGGCTCTTTGGCTTGCATGCGGTGCGCGATGCGTTGTTGAATCCGCGCCGCGAGCGGTTGCGTTTGGTGGTGACGCTCAATGCCGAGGCGAAGCTTGCGGATGCGATTGCCGAAAGCGGTATGACGCCCGAAATCTCTGATCCGCGCCGGTTTGCAGCCCCTTTGGACGAAGGCTCGGTGCATCAGGGCGCCGCACTTGAGGTGCGGCCGCTGAACTGGGGATCACTGGATGATGTCGCGCTCTCTGAGGGCGCGGGGCCAGCGCGGCTGGTTTTGCTCGACCGTGTGACAGACCCGCATAACGTGGGCGCGATCCTGCGTTCGGCAGAGGTATTCGGCGCGCGGGCGGTTGTTGGCGTGCAGCGGCATTCGGCCCCTGAAACGGGTGCTTTGGCGAAAACCGCGAGCGGTGCATTGGAGCGGCAGCCCTATGTGCGGATCAGGAACCTTTCTGACGGAATGCGCAGGTTGCAAGAGATGGGCTATCTGGTGCTGGGCCTTGATGGCGAAGCGGAGATGAGCATTGAAGCGGCGGTGGCAGGGGTCGGCGACCGACCTGTGGCGCTGGTGCTGGGTGCGGAAGGCCCGGGCTTGCGGGAAAAAACCAAGGCGACCTGCGATCATCTGGTAAAAATCGACTTTGCGGGCGGATTTGGCTCGCTCAACGTCTCCAACGCGGCGGCTGTTGCCCTATATGCAGCAAGACCGACTGCCAGCTGAGGGACGACATGCCTGCGACAAAGATTGCCGCCTGTTGTTACTGCGGCGCAAAGACGGCCTTGGCATTGCGGGGCAACCAGCAGCACACCTTGGCCTGCGATAATTGTGGCGCGCCCTTGAGCCGGATGAAATCCGTTCCGCGCGCGAAAACCGCTGCACCGGCGCAGCGCCGCCGCGCGCCGAAGCCGGATTGGCATGTACCACACGGGCATCCCTACGACATGAACCAGCAGCGGAGTGAGGGGAGTTACCATGCGCCACCCCCACGCCCCAAACGGCGGAAGAGCTTTGGGAAGCTGGTGTTGGATGGTATGTTTGACGTGATTGAAGAAATCTTCGACTGACGGTGCGTCAAACGATCACATTTCGATGAGCACCCCTTGGGAAGGCGCGAAAGCTGCCTATCTCTTCTGGGGAGAATGACGACGGAACACGTCTTCTCTGATACTGTCCCTCGTTCCGAACTGGCGCCCGGCACTTGCCCGGGCGCTTTTTTATGAGCGGGAGGCCTTTTCGGCGATGCCGGACGTGCCGGAGCGACGGTCCAGTTCGGCCTCGATATCGGCAAGGGAAATGTCATGCGCCGCGCACATGACGAGCAGGTGATAGAGGACATCGGCGGCTTCTGACGTTAGCCGCGCGCGGTCGCCTTTGATTGCCTCGATCACGGCCTCGATTGCCTCCTCCCCGAATTTTTCGGCGCATTTTTCTGGCCCTTTGGCGAAGAGCTTGGCGGTCCAGCTGCTATCGGGATCAGCGCCTTTGCGGGCAGCGATTGTTTTGTCTAGGTCGTGCAGGCTCATGTCAGCCTCATGGGGATGCCGGCAGCGGCCATGTGTGATTTGGCCTCACCGATTGTGTAGGTGCCGAAGTGGAAGATCGACGCGGCCAGCACAGCGGATGCGCCGCCCTCGGTGACGCCTTCGACAAGGTGGTCGAGCGTGCCGACGCCGCCCGAAGCGATGACGGGGATATCAACGGCATCAGAGATCGCGCGGGTTAGGGCGAGGTTGAAGCCTGCCTTGGTGCCATCACGGTCCATCGAGGTGAGGAGAATTTCGCCAGCACCTTTTGCTGCGGCGGTGCGGGCAAATTCAACAGCGTCGATGCCGGTGGGTTTGCGCCCGCCGTGGGTGAAGATCTCCCATTTGCCGGGGGAGACTGTTTTCGCGTCTATCGCGCAGACGATACATTGTGAACCAAAGCGCTGCGCGGCCTCGGACAGCACATCGGGATTCGCGACAGCGGCGGAGTTGAAGCTGACCTTATCGGCTCCAGCAAGCAGGAGATTGCGCACATCCTCGTGGGTGCGGACGCCACCGCCCACGGTGAGCGGGATGAAGCATTGCTCGGCGGTGCGCTGCACCAGATCGAACATGGTGCCACGGTTTTCGTGGGTGGCGTGGATGTCGAGGAAGCACAGCTCGTCGGCACCAGCGGCGTCATAGGCTTGGGCTGCTTCGACGGGATCGCCTGCGTCGATCAGATCGACGAAATTCACGCCTTTGACCACGCGGCCATCGGCCACGTCGAGGCAGGGGATGATGCGGGTCTTTAACATGGGCTCTCAATAGGCGGTTGTCAGAGGACGGGCAAGGATCGGTTGCGCCTGACGCGCAGGTTGCCTAGCATTTTGTGAACGAATGAGGAGGCAGAACATGCAGGATCAAGACGCCATCTATCCGAGCCTGAAGGGGCGGTCGGTTTTTGTTACCGGCGGGGCGTCGGGCATCGGGGCGGAGATCGTGCGGGCATTCGCGCGGCAGGGCGCAAGGGTTGGGTTTGTTGACATCAACCCGAAATCAGGTGCCGCGATGCTGGACGAGATCGGAGACGCCCATGCCTTCGCCGCCTGTGACTTGCGGGATATTGATGCATTGAAGGAGGCCTTTGCCGTGCTGGCGGAAAAGATCGGCGCGGCCGAGGTGCTGGTCAACAACGCCGCGAGCGACGACCGGCACGATTGGCGCGAGGTCACGGCGGAATACTGGGATGACCGGACGAAGACGAACCTGCGGCATATGTTCTTTGCGATTCAGACGGTTGCACCGGCGATGATCGCGGCGGGGCGCGGTTCGATCATCAATATGGGGTCAAACTCGTGGTGGGAAGCGGGCGGTGGGTTCCCTGCCTATGCGACCTCGAAAGCGGCGGTGCATGGGCTGACACGCACCATGGCGCGGGATTTGGGACAGCACCGGATAAGGGTGAACACCGTCGTGCCCGGCTGGGTGATGACCGAGCGGCAAAAGGAGCTGTGGGCCACGCCGGAGGCGCTGGAACGGCAGCGTGAAAGGCAGTGCTTGCCCGACCTGATCGCGCCGCATTATCTGGCGAAGATGGTGCTGTTCCTCGCCTCGGACGACTCGGCGATGTGCACGGCGAATAACTACATGGTTGAAGCCGGCTCGATCTGAGGGGGCTTAGGCTTTGAGGAGCGCCAGCGCCTCTTTCAGATCAATTGCCCCGTCATAGAGCGCGCGACCGGAGATCGCGCCGTTGAGGGGCGCGCCGCAGTTGCGCAGGGCGGTGAGATCGGCAAGCGAGGAGACGCCACCGGAGGCAATGACGGGGATCGAGACGGCGTTGGCAAGCTCTGCCGTTGCCTCGACATTCGGCCCCTGCATCGCGCCGTCGCGGTTGATGTCGGTGTAGATGATCGCGGCGACGCCTGCGTCCTCGAACGAGCGGGCGAGGTCCGTGACCATGACATCGGTTTCTTCGGCCCAGCCCTTGGTGGCGACGCGGCCGTTGCGGGCGTCGATCCCGACGGCGACCTGACCGGGGAAGGCGCGGGCGGCTTCGCGTACCAGCGCGGGGTTTTCGACCGCGACAGTGCCGAGGATCACACGGGCGAGCCCCTTGGAGAGCCAACGCTCGATCGTTGCCATGTCGCGGATGCCGCCGCCAAGCTGGGCAGGCACTTTGCAGCGCTCAAGGATCGCCTCGACGGGTGCCGCATTGACCGGCTCGCCGGCAAATGCGCCGTTGAGATCGACGAGGTGCAGCCATTCGCAGCCCGCATCTACGAATTCGGCGGCTTGTGCGGCGGGATCATCGTTGAAAACGGTTGCCTGATCCATTTCCCCTTTGAGCAGGCGCACGGCTTGGCCGTCTTTGAGGTCGATTGCGGGGTAGAGGATCATTGGGCGCTCCGGTCTTGGATGTTGGGGCTGTTATGCATGGCAAGAGGCGGATTGCAACGGGGGCAGGGACCCAACGTCAGTCTTGCAGGGAATCAAACGGTGAGGCTCTTTTGCCGAAAAAAGGAGAGACGCATGAAAACCAAACTATGGGCGCTGGCCGCCGCTGGGATATTTGTCGCAAGCGCCGCAATGGCAGATGAGATCGAGGGCGTGTGGCAGACGGAGCCGGATGACGGGGCCTTTGCGATGGTGGAAATCGCCCCCTGTGGCGACGCCTATTGCGGGCATATTCGCCGGACGTTCACCAGCGATGGCGAATATCAATCTGAAAACATTGGGAAAATGTTGGTGATCGACATGGTGCCGGTTGGTGAGGGTGCCTATGAGGGGCAGGTTTGGCGCCCGTCGAATGACAAGATCTACATCGGCAAGATCAACATTGACGGCTCTGAGATGAAGCTGCGCGGATGCATTGCTGGCGGGCTTTTGTGCTCCAGCCAGCGGTGGGTCAAGCTGAGCGGCTGATCAGGGGCGCCATGTGAGGAAGTTGGCGATCAGGCGCAGGCCGGTCGCCTGACTTTTCTCGGGGTGGAACTGGGTGCCGAGAATGTTGTCGCGCCCGATAATGGCTGTTACGTCGCCTGCGTAATCGACATGGGCGAGGCGCTCGGTGCTGTTGCGCACGGTCATCTGGTAGGAATGGACGAAATAGGCGTGGTCGCCAGTGCTGATCCCGTCGAGCACGGGGTGGGGATGGTCGATCACCAGATCGTTCCATCCCATATGGGGGACAGGCAGGTCCGTATCTGACGGGGTGATCCGGTCGATCTCTCCTGCGATCCAGCCAAAACCTTTGGTTTCTTGGTATTCGTGGCCGACGGTGGCGAGCATTTGCATCCCGACGCAGATACCGAGGAAAGGCACGCCGCGCTGGATGACGGCGGTTTCGATGGCTTCTGCAATGCCGGAGACGGCATCGAGCGCGGCGCGGCAGGCGGGGAAGGCTCCATCGCCGGGCAAGACGATGCGGTCGGCGCGGGCGATGACATCGGCATCGGAGGTGACGACGACGCTGCCTGCGTCCGTTTCGCGGGCCATCCGTTCGAAGGCTTTCTCAGCGGAATGGAGATTGCCGCTGTCGTAATCGACCAGAGCTGTCAGCATGACGGGTATTCCCTGTGGGGCGCCCCTTTAGAGGGCGCCTTTGGTGGAGGGGATGGCATCGGCTTTGCGGGGGTCGGTTTCGACCGCGATACGCAAGGCCCGCGCGACCGCTTTGAAAGCGGCCTCGGCAATGTGGTGGCTATTGAAGCCGTGCAACCTGTCGATATGCAAAGTGATGCCGCCGTGCGTGGCGAGGGCCTGAAAGAACTCGCGCACCAGTTCGGTATCGAATGTGCCGATCTTGGCGGTGGGCAGATCGAGGTTGCAGATCAGATAGGGCCGCGCGGAGAGATCGAGCGCGCAGCGCACCTGAGCATCGTCCATCGCAAGGTGGCACTCGCCGTAACGGCGGATGCCTTTCTTGTCGCCCAGTGCCTCACGCAGGGCCTGACCGATGGCAATGCCGGTGTCCTCGACGGTGTGGTGGTCGTCGATGTGCAGGTCGCCCGTTGCGCGGATCGTCATGTCGATCAAGGAGTGGCGGGACAGCTGATCGAGCATGTGGTCGAAGAAGCCGACGCCGGTTTGATTGTCGTAGCGACCGGTGCCGTCGAGGTTCAGCTCGACCGAGATATCGGTTTCGGCGGTCTTGCGAGAGATCGACGCGCTGCGCATTGGTGGATCCTTTTGTTGGTTGGGGGGGTTATAGGAAATTGCTTCTGCCCTGAAAAGGGAGGAACGACGAAGGGTTGCAGGTGTTGCATGGGACGGGGTAAGTCACTTTGACCCGATACCGGAACTGCGGTGGAGTAACCCGTGCTGCGCAAATTGGCCTACAAAATCCACCTATGGGAACGGGCGCTACACGATGATTTTGTAGCCGATCTGAGCAATGAAGAGGGCAGGAAGAAAGCGATGCGCCACGTCAAGTGGCTCGACCACGGTTTCCTGCGGACGAATTTCCATAATTTCGGGATGGTAGATGAGGGTGTTTTCCGCTCGAACCAGCCAACTCATGAGCGCTTGAAGGCCTATCGCGACATGGGGATCGGGACGATCCTGAATCTGCGGGGGGCATCTGCTTTGCCCTATTACGCGCTGGAAAAGGAAAGTTGCGATGCGTTGGGGTTGGAGCTGATTGATATCACGATGGAAGCGCGCAGCGCGCCTGATCGCGACTTATTGCTGAACCTGATCGAGATATTTGAGCGCATTCACCGACCATTTTTGATGCATTGCAAATCTGGAGCTGACCGGACCGGAATCGCGGCTGCTGTATGGTTGATCCACATGAAGGGGGCATCGGTTCAAGAGGCTTGGGAGCAATTGTCGTTCGACTATCTGCATATTGAGCAGTCAAGAACGGGGATACTGGATCAGGTGCTGTGCCAGTTTGTCAAAGCGCAAACGGACGATCCGTCTTTGACTTTGGCGCGTTGGATAGCCGAGGGTTATGAGCCTTCGAGCTTGGATAGGAAATTCGTGGCCGTTCGCCGTTAGAATGACCGCGACACGCCCAAATTCAACGAGTTGGTCAAAATATTCGTGCTAAGTGTACCGCCCGTTTCCAAATTTACCGTATTGCGGCTGTAGCTGCCCTGATACTCAAGGAACGAGCTCCATCTCAGGTTGATGGCACGCTCAATACCGATCGTCCAACGGGCGGCGGGGCCGCTGAGTTGGTATCCAAAGGTGTGTGCGCCACCGCTCTGAATATCGGCGTGGGGAAGTGCGAAGCCGATGCCCCCCATCGCGTAGGGTTTGTAAGTTCCAAAGACGGGGTCAAAACGTCGGGCTAGGTTGACCGTAAAGATGTTTAGACCATCGGTGAACTCTAGACGCGAAAATCCATTGTCGCTGAGGGTTGCGGCGTCTGCATAGACCTTGGAATGTGTAAATTCCGCGCCAAAGCCGAAGGTTTCGCTTTGCCAGCGTGTTATGCGCAGTCCGTAATAGGGCGGCGGGGTGAAAGGTTTGCCGAGCCAGCCTGCAGTGAAATCAAGGTTGGTTGAGACAGGGTTCGCAGGGTCGGTTCCGGTAACGACCGAATGGGGGCTGGTCTGGTAGCCGCCGTAAAATGAAAGTTGGGTTTCCGCCCTTGCGACGGTGCCAATTAAGAAGGCTAACAGTGCCAGAAAAAAAGGTTTAGCGGACATGGCGAGGTATCCAAGCGTGAGAGATAGTGTTTGTCTGAGACTATGGCCTGAATTCGCCTGAGGCAAAATGTGACCAAGTGACCTAATGTTACCCCACCGGCAACTCCCGCCCGCGCTTGCGGCTACGGAGGATGTAGCGGGCGAGGCTGGCGACGACGATGACGCCGCCGATGAGGGTGAGGGTGGTGGGCCGTTCGT
>Ga0181571_10001390_pt1 | contig 17376 bp, 15 predicted proteins | sample 101ome_17_FD_132440 | JGI IMG/M metagenome (GOLD analysis project Ga0181571, IMG submission 132440) | Coastal salt marsh microbial communities from the Groves Creek Marsh, Skidaway Island, Georgia - 101407AT metaG (megahit assembly) | ecosystem: Environmental > Aquatic > Marine > Intertidal... | reverse complement strand
TACCGGAGGAATTGGAAAACTTTCGCGTAGAGCGTGCCGCAGTAGACGTTCCGCTGGTCGAACCAGAGCCGACGTTTATTGATTTGAACTCGGCCACCACAGAGGATCTCGAGAGGCTGCCTTCTATCGGCGAGAAGATGGCAGTGCGCATTGTTGAGTACCGGCGTGTAAATGGCCCTTTTAAAACGGTTCGACAGCTGCAAGAAGTCAGAGGTATAGGATCCGCTACGCTAGAAAAAATTGCGCCGTTTATACGGGTTAAATAGCGAAAAACGAGGAATGTATTCGTGCTAGGTTTCGGGGAAAAGACGGCTACAGGTATCCACTTATCGGGGTATCGGGGTTGGCTGGTATCAATGAGCCGGCGACGCGGTGGAACAGAGCCGCTGGCCTTGGTTGAGTTTGATTTGCCCGTTTGTGCGAATGCGCCTGATTTGGCTGAGACCGACGTGCAGGCACAGTTGGTTGATGTGCTGAGAGAGGTGGGTGAGGAATACGAAGTTGATTTTTCCAATACCTGTTTCGCGCTCGACCCCAACGTCGTTCTCGTTAAGAGGAGCGCATTGATAGCGGGCAGCGAGCGCGAAATGCGTGAACACATGCGGTGGGAAGCTGAACAGTTTCTCGTGGGTGAGCAGGATGCATTTAGCGTGGACTACGTGTTGGAATCGGAATGGGGGCTATTTGTTGCGGTCCGCCGCAGTGCGCTTGCGGGATATCTCGCTCTGGGTAAACGGGTAGGCATGCGTCGAGTCGATGTGGATGTGCCGGCGTTTGCGCTGTACAATGCGGCAGACGGTGCCGGTGTCTTCTCAAGCATTGCCGGTAGCGAAGTGTTGGTATACGGGGCGGAAAGCGAGGCGTATATGCTCCTGGTCGATCAGGGAGAGGCCATGCAGGTTGCACACTGTCAGTGGAGTGAAGATGACAATGCTATGGACGTGCTTTGGGGAGGGGTTGATCGGCTGGTAGGTGAAGTGGGCGGTCGTATCGAATGCGTTCGATGTGCAGGAGGGGGCGTGGAAGGTTGGGGTGTAGAGCTGGCAGACCACCTTCAGTGTGAGATGGCTCTTGTCGACCCGCTTGCCGAAATGGTGGGAGAGGTTGCAAGTGACTGGGATCCTGCACGACGCTCGGACTATGCAATTGCAGCGGGCCTTGTTCAGAGAGGCCTGGCGTTTTGATCCGAGTTGAACTCATACACGGAAACCGGCGAGGGTGGTTCGCCCAAAATGGCCTTTGGTTCGCTGCGATTTTAAGCGCTGCGATAGGGTGTGTTCTGCTGTATTACCTGCCCATGGAGAGCGATCTGATGAAGGACTCTTTTCGCTCGGTTCGATCCCCTGTTGAGACCGTAAAGCATCCGATTCAAAACGAGGAGAAGGCTCGCGAAACACTTTCTGAATCCTCAGAGGAGATTTCTGATGGGCAAGGTCAGATCGCAGAGCGTCGACAGACACCCGCCGATACGACGCATGCAGCGCCCGCACATGAGTTCCCCGTAGATCGCGCCGAGGTTGTTGCTACAGCTGCCTCATATGCGCAATCGATAGAGAGTACGACGGCGTGTTTTTCTGCTATTGATATTGTTAAGCAACTCCCTCCCAACAGCCAGTTGGAGCTCGTCTCATGCATAGCGGGTCGCTTTCAACTGTCGGCTTTCGTCACTGGAGATGTGGCAATCGCCTCTGTGGAAGAGGGGCTGTCTGAACACTTGGAGCAAATTGCTTCTACCGTGCGCAAAGCCGACGAGCAATCCGCTCATCTATCCCTATCTGGCGAAGAGAAGAGCGCGCGCAAGACGGTGTTGGAAACGCTGAATTCCGCTCGGGCGAAAGCATTTTTTGCCGAAGTTGAGTACTGGGCGGACCTGTGCGGTATCGACGACATAGATTTGGGAGAGCAGAGCGTAATTCCAGCAGAGGAAGGGCCGGCGCGCTGGCGCCGGCGACTCGTTGGTACGGGCTCGTATGGACAGATCCAATCCTTTCTAGATAGAGTTTCCGCAAGAGGTAACGTCGCCGCGCTAGGTGAGCTCATTTTAACGCCTGTCAGCGGCGCCGACAGCTATAATAAAGCCGTGCGTATTTCTAGTGCCATTGATGTATCAATCGGCCAGTAGAGGAGGCGCTGCTCGTGAAGAAGGCAATCTACCCAGGCAGCTTTGATCCAATAACAAACGGTCATCTCAATATCATAGAGCGGGCCTTGGATATCTTTGATTCAGTTACAGTGCTCATCTCAATCAATCCACACAAGACGCCGCTGTTTTCACTCGAAGAGAGCTTAGAAATGATCACAGAGGCGACGCAGCACTGGCCGCAGGTGACGGTTGACTATAATGAGGGTCTTACCGTCGATTATGCGCGTCGTAATGGAATTAGCACGGCCGTTCGTGGTCTGCGTGCCGTAACCGACTTTGAGCACGAATTCTCTATGGCGCTCACCAATCGGTCGCTGTGGCCCGACTTTGATACGGTCTTTCTCATGACGCGGGTCGATTATATGTACCTGAGCTCATCTGTCGTGCGCCAGGTGGCTCAGCTGGGAGGAGATGTTAGCCAGTTTGTCCCATCGACTATTGAGCGGCGGCTCAAAGCAAAATTTGTCTAAACCGATAGATCTGCTTGACGCAGAAAGGCAGGCTTGCCTTGCGATTTCTCGTGTAGCGGGCCTTGGCCCCGTCCTACTGCAGCGCTTACTGGATGGGTTCGGTTCGGCACAAGCCGCGCTGGAGGCTCCGTTGGATCAGTGGCAGGCCATCGTCCAATCCTCCGTAAAGAAACCTACTGGTGCCGATCTGGAATGGAGCCGCGAGCAAATGCGACGCATGCGCTTGCTGGGCGGGGATATACTCGTGCGCAGCGAAGAAGCCTACCCGCAAGCCCTCGCCAAGATTTACGACCCACCCTCTGCACTGCACTCGCTTGGAACATTCGATTGGCAGCGTCCCGCCGTCGCCATTGTTGGAACGAGACATCCCTCACCATATGGACTTCGGGCGGCTCGTGAACTGGCCTTTGGTCTTGCTCGCGCAGGTCTATGCGTGGTGAGTGGAATGGCTTTGGGCATTGATGCTGCTGCGCACCGCGGCGCATTGGAAGCCGGAGGGACAACCGTCGCCGTATTAGGCAGTGGGGTCGATCAGCCCTATCCTCGATCTAATGTAAACCTCTATCGCAGCATACTCCGTCAGGGTGGTATCGTCTCAGAGCGTCCCGTGGGCGCCGTGCCAGATCGCGGATCTTTTCCACGGCGCAATCGAATCATTAGCGGACTGTCGCGTGGCGTCGTCGTCGTTGAGGCGGCAGCGCGCAGCGGAGCGCTGATAACTGCGCGCTGCGCTGCGGAACAGGGGCGCGAGGTATTTGCCGTGCCCGGCGAGATTTTTCGCGCCAGCAGTGCCGGATGTCACGCGCTGTTGAAAGATGGAGCCAAGCTTGTCGAGGGCGTCGAGGACATACTTGAAGAACTGAACGCATGGTCCGAGTCCGCTCCCGCAAAAGAGCCTCCAACGTTGGGCATTGCCGGCCGGGTTTTGGCCCTATTGGATCGGGAGCCTCTGCATATCGATGCACTGGTGGGGCGGGATTTGTCTTCCGCGGAAGTCGCCGCTGCGCTATTGGAACTCGAACTAGCTGGATGGGTCGCTCAGTATTCAGGCCAGCGCTTTGCGCGACGTGCCTGAAACACATTCACGCATCTTCTATTTGTAAGAGCGCCTCTCCACGTTCGGCACTGCAGTCTTCTTGGGAGCGTTTAGGTGTGGGCGCACTTCGCACAGGCTTAAGCCAATACCAGAGCGCATATGAAGCGGATAGCAAGGCAATACCCGCCGCTACCGGGGTCTGCCAATCCACGTTAGCCACCCCATCCCAGAGCCATACTCACCTGATAGGTGCAGAATGCACCCACGTAGGCAAGTCCCGTCATGTAGAAGAAGGAGAATGCGGCCCATCGCCAAGAGAGCGTCTCTCTTTTGATCGTCGCTATGGTGGCCGCACACTGTGCACAGAGCGCAAAAAAGACCATAATGGAGAGAGCGACGGGCACGTTAAACACCTTTCGCCCGTCGGGCCATACGGCGTTGCGCATAGCTGTGCGTAGCGCTTCTGATTCCTCGTCCTGATCTCCCCCCAGACTGTAAATAGTGCCTAGGGTTGAAACGACCACTTCCCGCGCTGGGAAAGACGCTATAACGGCGACGCCAATTCGCCAGTCCCACCCCAGCGGCTTCACAATGGGTTCGATAACGTGTCCGGCTCGTCCCAGATAACTCGCTTCGAGTAACGCCGCTGCGCGCTTAGATTCTGAGAGTTCAGCGGGGCTCTGCTCGCCGTCTACGATGTGGGCAGGCTGCGGGGCGGCGATATCGCTATCCCGTGGAAAATAGGCGAGCGCCCACATGGCAATGGTCGTCGCTAGTATGATACTTCCCGCACGGAGTACAAAGTCGCGGCTGCTGTGGTAAACGCGGAGAAAGACGGTGCGCGGATTGGGCCATTTATAGGAGGGCAGTTCGAGTAGGAAAGCAGGAGAAGATCCCTTGAGTAGCGTCTTCTTCAGCAAGAACGCGATGGGTATGGCAACGATCAAACCGAGGCTATAGAACGCGAGGAGCGCTATACCTTGTAGGTTGATCCATCCATTGGCCCAGCTTTGCTCCGGAACAAAAGCCGCAATAAATAAGATGTAAACGGGCAGGCGGGCGGAGCAACTCATAAGCGGCACGACCAACATAGTCGCCAGTCGATCCCGCCGGTCTGCAATGGTGCGCGTGGCCATAATGCCAGGTATGGCGCATGCGAAGCCGGATAGGAGTGGAATAAAGGATTTGCCAGACAATCCGCAGAAACTGAGGGCTCGATCCATAAGCATGGCGGCGCGCGCCATGTAGCCACAGTCCTCCAATATGGCAATGCAGAAAAAGAGGATGGCGATTTGTGGCAAGAATATGAGTACGCCGCCGACGCCTGAGATGATGCCGTCTACGACGAGGCTCTGCAGCGGGCCGGCCGGGATAGCTCCGCCGACGGATTCACCTAAACCGACAAACGCGCTGTCAATCGCATCCATCAGCGGGCCCGACCAAGCGTAAATGGCCTGAAATACAACGGCATTGAGGAGCGCAAAGAAACCGACCCCCCAGAGGCGGTGCGTCAAAACGTCGTCAATGCGATCTGAGGGGGTTGCATGCATATCGTCCACCTGCTCTACTGCTTTTTCGAGCACGTGGTTAATCCACGCATAGCGCGCTTGGCTTTCCACTTCGGCTGGTTCAGTCTGACCAAATGCTTGATCGCGCAGGTGGTCTAATGCAAGCAAATCAGAAGGGTCCACCCGCTTAAGCCCGCGCGTTTCCAACTCCGAACCGGCATCTACCAGCATGCGGAGCGCTTCCACACGGCCCACGGCATAGTCATCCGTCGAGAAATGCGTTTGTATTTGGCGCACGGAATCCAACACGGAGGAGGGCAATGCGGGCGTTGTTTTACGGGGTGTGGGTGCTTCGACAAGGATGGATTGCACGGTCTCGCGCAGCGTATCTATGCCCTGACCGCGGCTGGCGGCCACCGGAACAATCGCCAGACCGAGTCGCTGGCTGATGCTCTCCGCGTCAATGCGTATTGAACGGGCGTCGGCCAGATCGGTCATATTCAGCGCTATGACGATCGGCACGTCACTTTCGACTAGCTGGGAGAGCAGGTAGAAGTTGCGGCGCACGTTGGTCGCATCGGCGATATACAATATGGCGTCAATGGGAGCACTGCCGTGTATTTGGCCAAGGAGTGCGTCTACTACAACGGCTTCGTCTGGAGAATGAGCGGAAAGACTGTATGTGCCGGGCAGGTCAACCAAGTCGGCATGTGCACCGTCGCTAAAGGTAAGCGTGCCGACTTTGTGTTCTACCGTTACGCCTGGGTAGTTACCGACGCGTTGGGAGAGACCGGTGAGCGCGTTAAAGAGCGTTGTCTTGCCCGTATTGGGGTTACCAATGAGCGCAAGAGTGGGCAAGGTGTGGCGTGGGGTAAAAAGTAGCTTAGGAAGCTATAGAATGGGCAGAGGCCATAAGGCCAAACGCTGCATCGTCGCACACGCGGATGGCATCCGCATCGTCGCGGCGGACGGCCAAGCGCGTCTCACCTATCTGAATCACGAGTGACGAGCCGGCGCGGAGCAGGCGTACGCGCACGCCAGGCAGCAGGCCGAGTTCGCGCAGGCGCGTGGACAGAGGCGACGTGCCCGCTACCTCTGTCACGATATTCTGACTGCCAACTGCGCAGTGGCTGAGCGGTGCGGAAGAATGGTTTTGTATGGTAGCTGTATGCATGGTTCGGGGTGCTTTCGTTGGTAAATGCCAACGCAAGATCGGTCTGTCGTATAGATGTTTGATCTTGCTCTTTTGTGTTTGTCTTGCCAAACACAGGGTAATATATAAAAAAATATCGAGTTAAGTCAACGCAATATTTTAGATAAAAAAATTTGACAGAGTGCAGAAGGGCGTTATATTAGCAATCGCGTGTTTGGCATACCAAACACATGGAGTATCTACCGATCGAATGTTGACCTATTGTCCTTTGTGTTCAGTCAAGGAGTCTGAACTTCATGAGACGAATATGTATCTTGATCGCGTTGAGTTTTGCATCTCTCAATGCACAGGCACAAACCGCCGGAGACACACAATACGAAAAGCCCTATATAGAACAAGGGGGGTCTGGAACGCTCTTGGGAGGCTATATAGACCACGAGTTATTCTGGAATGAAAAGAAGAAAACGTTCGACCAGCATCGGTTTATTCCATTCATTTACGGCGAGGTAAATGAGAACATACACGTGTTGGCAGAACTCGAGTTTGAACACGGGGGATTGGTTAAGGGCAAAGGTGAGACCGATGGGGAGATAAAGATAGAGTTCGCCGTTCTCGATATTACGTTTTCTGAAGCACTTACCTATCGATCAGGCATCGTACTTTCTCCGGTTGGCGGTTTTAATATTGATCATGATAGCCCGCGTAATGACCTGACAAACCGGCCGCTGACGGCTCGGCAGATCGTACCGACGACGTTGAGTGAAGCGGGGATGGGTTTTTATGGCACCTTTTATCCCGGTGACGTGGGCGTGTTAGACTATGAGCTATATGTTGTCAATGGGTTCAACGAGGGCGTAATTTTGAGCATGCGTTCGGGACGCGGTAGTCAGAAATCGGATAACAATGACGAAAAGTCGCTTACGGGACGAATCAACTTTAGTCCGTTGATTGGTGTGCAAATGGCCGGTTCATTTCACGTCGGCGCCTACGATGACGCAGGTGATCACAACCTGGGTATCTACGCGGTGGACGCCAATTTTAATCGCGGTCCCTTTGAAGTGCGCGGAGAGTGGGCAATGGCATCTATTGATGGCGCAATGCATGATGAGCGTTCGGGATATTACGCTCAGGTTGGATATCACTTTGGGGCCGGCACATTACAGGCGTTTCCACATTCTATTTTCACGGCTTCGCTGCGCTACGATTCTATCGACTTAGGCGCGAGCCAAGAGCGTCGCACGACGCTAGGACTCAATTGGCGTCCCGTAGAAGAAACGGCAGTCAAACTGGATTACGAATCCTACAAAGAGGACGATCAAAAGAGTGGCTTGGTCTTTTCCATTGCATCTTACTTTTAAAGGCGCACTCATCGCGCTGCTGTTCGGACTGTATGGAGTAAGCCCCGCTATAGCTCAAAAAACGGGCTCTATAAGGGTATATATGCAGCCGGAGGAGGGGCGTGCCCGTCTTTTTCCCGAGGCGGTGCACTTCGAATCAGTTGCGCACGCGCTGAACGCACAGGCCAAGAGGGATCTCGTTGAGGCCTTGGGGAGGTCTTTTTCTGGCGACAGTCTTGTCGTGGATCTAGCCTACAATGATGAGGGCAAACTGTTGGGGTATGCCGTCGTGTCAGAGGAGATAGGTAAGTTTCGTCCCATCACATTTATTGTTGGGATAGAGCCCGACTTTAGCGTGCGCGGCGCCGGCGTGCTGGTCTATCGCGAAAGCTACGGTGCCGAAGTGCGAAAAAAGCGCTTTCTGCGCCAGTATGTGGGGAAAAAGCAGAGTGATCCCATACGGATTAATCGCGACATTGTTAATATAAGCGGCGCGACGATGTCCGTTCGTGCGCTTAACTTTGGCGTGCGTAAAGTCCTTGCTCTCACGGAGCATTTTTATCACACCCCGCAGAGTGCGATGCATCCATGAGATACTTCAGCAATCGCTCTCAGTTGGCGCGTATGGATTTTCATACGCGCCTCATCATGACGTATTTTCTCGTATTCATGCTGGCCGCCTCTGCGCTGTCTATTTTTATGTCTCATGAGAATACGGGCTTGAGTGCGGAAGGCTCTGCCGCCTATTATCTGGGCGACGAAGAGCAGATGATGTTCGCCAAAGAAAAGGCCGAATTGGTAGAAACGGCTCATTTCCACCTATTTATCATGCCCATCGTCTTTCTTACGACGGGCCATCTATTTCTTCTAAGTGCTTGGTCCGCTAGGTGGAAAACGTTCGTAATCAGCTCCTGTTTTGTATATATAACGCTGGAAATAGCTGAGCCGTGGTTGGTGCGCTACGTCGGCGCCGTGTGGGGGATACTCGCGCCGATTAATGCGGCATTGCTCGGCATTACGATGCTGCTGTGTATTTTGGTGCCCATTTATGAAATGTGGTTCTTGAAAACCCAGCGCCGTGGCTAGCGTCCTGTTGATCTAGGAGCGAGATTCTGCGAACGTTTCGTAAGGGGCAGGATAGGGAACCTCTACGAGAAAGAGATCGGCGTGTTCACGGGCTTCGACGACTGGATCGACTTCGTCTATAAGCACGGCAAAGTCGTGGCGATCCATGGAGTTATCGCCCAAGGCGACAGACCCATCGACAAGCAGTGCGCCCACTTGATATCCCGGCGTTAACGGTAGGGTATGCCGCCCCTTTTGAAACTGCACTCGGCGAATTCGCGTGAGGGTGTCCATGCGCAGGGGGGAGCCGTATCCGACAAGGGTTTGTGTGCGGATGCCCATACCCTCTGACACGGCAAATGAAGAGGCGCGAAAGTCGTCATAACTCGGTTCCGCGCCGAGGCTCTGTTTGAGATTGGGGTCAAACCAGATTTGGAAGATCCGGCCTCCCGCCTTTATTCTTTCCGCGTGGCGGATGCCGCTCCCCGCGCGAATGATCTGAGCATCTCCAGCTTCTAAGCTGATCCACGCGTCCGTCTTGCTGTCGTAGTGCTCAATCGCACCCTCCAGTACAAAAGTGCATATCTCAAATCCGCGATGTGGATGCTCAGCGATCGTCCCTCCGTGCAGGCTCCAGGCATTTGCCCAATAGAAGAGCGTTGAAAAGGGCTTGAGCACGGGCTGTTCGTTGAGGAAGGCTATGGGTTTGCGTTCCTGAATAAGGCCGTTGTCGAAGGCCCCCCTGTTTTGCTCGTGGCTTTTTAGTACGTTGATAGGCATAGCGGCTTTTGTCTCGATATGAGATGGTAATCTATTTGCAGAATGAGCGAAAGAGAAGCGAAGGGAAATACCGTGGCTGATTGGAATATCTGGATTGACACGGGGGGCACGTTTACCGACTGCTTAGCGACGGGTCCCGATGGGACGATGCGACGCGTGAAGGTGCTGAGCAGCAGTTCTCTGCGTGGCGTGGTTGCCGAGCAAACAGCAGCGGATGAATTGCGAGTGCAGGCCGATTGGCTCCCCAGCGCGCAAATCGTTGGCGGTTTTGCCTTCGTCCCCTTAAGCGGTGCAGCGGAAGTCTCCCATCACGTCGTAGCGTGTGACAAAGAATCCGGTCTACTGCAGTTGGATCATCCGTTGGAGTGCGCGCCGGGGACTCTGTTCGAACTGCGTTCACCCTCTGAGGCCCCGATACTTGCTGCGCAGCTGGCTACCGGGGCAAGGACGCCGCGAGACCTGCCCCCATTGGCCATGCGATTGGGGACGACGCGTGCGACCAATGCGCTCTTAGAGCGCAGAGGCGTGCCAACGGCCCTGTTTATAACGCGGGGTTTTGCCGATGCGTTGACCATTGGCACACAGGCTCGCCCCGACCTCTTTGCGCTACACATCGAACGTCCTGAACCGCTGTATGAAGCCGTAGTCGAAGTCGACGAGCGCTTAGATGCTGCGGGTCGGGCAGTCCTTCCGCTGGACGTGGAATCCCTCCGCGCGCAGGCGTCGGCGCTGGTCGAACGCGGCATTGAGACCGCAGCGGTCGTACTGATGCACAGCTACAGGTCCCCCGAGCACGAGGTTGCCCTAGCGCACTGCCTACGTGAATGCGGTTTTAGACACATAGTCTGTTCCGCGGAACGCGCCCCTTTTATCAAGCTCCTACCGCGCGCGCAGACGGCGGTAGTAGATGCCTATGTGGGTCCCGTAGTCAATACCTATCTAAGCGGTGTACAGAGCGCGTTGGGCAGCGGGTCTCTGCACGTGATGACGAGCGCGGGAGGGCTCCTATCTGCCGCAGACTTTCGCCCTAAAGACAGTTTGCTCAGCGGCCCAGCTGGGGGCGTTGTCGGAGCAGCTTTGGCCGGACGCCGTGCCGGTTACGATCGCGTAATCAGCTTTGATATGGGTGGTACGAGCACGGACGTGGCGCGCTTTGACGGCGAGTATGAGTATGCGTTTGAGCACGAGGTGGGGGATGCGCATTTGGTGGCCCCTGCTCTAGCTATTGAGACTGTCGCAGCGGGTGGAGGCTCTATTTGCGGCGTGCGAAATGGTCGTCTGTACGTGGGTCCAGAAAGTGCCGGTGCCCATCCGGGGCCAGCGTGTTACGGAGCCGGTGGGCCGCTGACCCTGACGGACGTCAACCTGCTTTTGGGACGGTTAGACGCAGCGCGATTTGGTATTCCAATTCACCGCGAGCACGCCGAGGCGCGTCTTGCAGAAACGGCTGCTGCGCTGCGCCGAGGAGGCGGTCAGGTCCCCAGTCGGGAAGCCCTGCTTGCTGGTTTTATCGAAATAGCGGACGAGCGAATGGCCGATGCCATCCGTCGTATCTCGCTGCAGAAGGGCTATGATCCGGTTGATTACGCGCTGGTTGCTTTTGGCGGTGCGGGTGCCCAACACGCTTGCGGTGTGGCCGCGCGCCTGGGAATAGGCGTGGTGCTGGTGCCGGTAGATGCGAGTTTGCTCAGTGCGTTGGGTATTGGACATGCAGCGATCGAACGCTTTGCCGAAAAACAGGCACTTCAGCCGCTAGAGATATTGGGTGATAGGCTCGAAGCGATGGTGCACCAAGTCGAGCGAGAGGCGCTTTCTAGCGTGCGAGAAGAAGGGGTCGGTGAAGCTGCTGTGCGGCGGCGGATTGTGGAAATGCGCTTTGTCGGTCAAGACGAGCCGCTGGCCATAGACTGGTGTAATGACGTCGAGGCGGCTTTCGTAGAGCGCTACGAGGCGCTCTATGGACACCGTCCGGTCGAACGGCAGATCGAGGTCGTGGCCGTGCGTGCCGTTGCTGCGATTGGAGCCGCGCGAGAGGAGCGTCCCCTTCAAGCGTCGGAAAAAGTCGAGGAGCGACCCCAACGTCGTGCGCGTCTTTGGGCTGGCCATACGTGGGTAGACGCCGCTCTGTTTGACCGGAATCTGCTCCGCGCGGGTTCAACTATGAGCGGGCCGGCCCTCGTCTTTGAGACGCACAGTGCTTCGTTTGTCGATGTGGATTGGGAAGCTGAAGTCGATGGGTACGGCACGCTCGTATTGCGCAGCGCGTCGGTGGCTAATGGGGAGGGGCACGTCCGACCAGAAGCCGTGCGTTTGGAACTGTTTACAAATAGCTTGCGCAGTATTGCACGTGATATGGGAACGGTATTGCAGCGAACGGCGCTCTCGACAAACATTAAAGAGCGTCTGGATTTTTCCTGTGCTTTGCTCGATGCACAGGGTCGACTCGTCGTAAATGCGCCGCATATTCCAGTGCATTTGGGCGCGCTCGGGCTGTGTGTGCGCGCCGTGGCGGCTCGCTTGCAGATGAGGTCGGGAGATACTGTTGTAACAAACCATCCGGGATATGGCGGTTCGCACTTGCCAGACGTTACGCTGGTGACGCCCGTTTTTTCCGAAGAGGACGTGCTCTTGGGCTATGTTGCCAGCCGCGCCCACCACGCTGAAATTGGCGGCGTGCGCCCCGGATCAATGCCGCCGCATGCGACTACATTGGCCGAAGAGGGGGTCGTCATTGAGCCGACGTACTTGGTCCGTGAAGGGAACGTTGATTGGTCCACGGTGCGTAACCTACTGGGAGAGGGGTCCTATCCATCGCGATCTGTCGGCGATAATATGGCCGATCTTGGAGCAGCTCTTTCCGCCAACTTTCGCGGAGCCGCTAGCTTACGTGCTCTCTTCGATCGCTATCCAGATCAGGCGGCCGGCTATATGTCGCGACTGCAGCGCGAAGCCAGTGAAGGCGTTCAGCGAGCCCTGCGTCGCTTGGGCGATGGCGCATATGAAGCGCGTGTGGAAATGGATGACGGAACCCCGATTGCCGTGCGAATCGAGATCCGAGACGGGGCGGCATCCGTCGATTGGTCTGGGACGGGCGACGTGCATCCGGGCAATCTCAACGCAACGCCCGCCATTGCGCAGAGCGCGCTGCTCTACGTGCTGCGGCTACTCGTAGAGGAAGATCTTCCGCTCAATGAAGGCATGATGGAACATGTACAGGTGTACCTGCCCGAGCGCTGTCTGCTATCGCCTGATTTTTCGCTGTCTGCAGACCAAGCTCCTGCCGTAGTAGGAGGCAACGTAGAGACGAGTCAGCGTCTTGTCGCCGTGTTGCTCAAGGCGCTCCAGCGCTGCGCTGGAAGCCAGGCGACGATGAATAACGTGCTTTTTGGTAACGGTCAATTTGGATACTACGAGACCGTGTGTGGGGGGACGGGTGCCGGTCCCGACTTTTCCGGAACGGATGCCGTGCACAGTCATATGACGAATACGCGCATAACGGATCCCGAGATACTCGAGTTTCGCTACCCGGTGCGCGTGGAACGCTTTGCCATTCGTCGCGGATCTGGGGGCCGGGGGCGTTTTTTCGGTGGTGATGGCGTCGTTCGCGAGCTGCGCTTCTTGGATCGAGTAGAGCTTTCGCTCCTAACGCAGCAGCGGCGCGAAGGTGCTTATGGTCTGGCAGGAGGACAATCTGGAGCGGTGGGGCGACAGTGGATAGAGCGAGCCGACGGTCAGCGTGTCGAGCTCTCAGCTATTGATGGCAGCAGTATGTGGCCAGGGGATCGTTTAGTCTTAGAGACGCCGGGCGGTGGTGGCTACGGAGCGGAAGACGGGTAGGACTGTCGCCTACCGCACACGCTCTTTGGCGTCTGGGCAAGCGCCGAGATGCCGACGGCGCCGTGCGCTATCGGCATCTCGGAGAGAAATCTTTACGGTGCTAGCTCTGAGACTCGTATTCAGCTATTAGACCGCGGAGGTAGGTAACGGCCTTGGGCACGGCAATCGCCTCCTCTTCGACATCCTGTCCTTCGTAAACAATGGACAGCCAGCCGTTAAAATTGACGCCTTTGAGAATCTCGAATATGCGCGGATAGTTCAGCCATTCTTCGACGCCGTTTTGAATCCGATAGATTTTGCAGCGCACGTGTACGGCCTGCGGGGCCGTCTCTTCTATGCTGCCGTAGAAGTTGAGCGCTGGGTCTTCCTTGCCGCGCTGGCCCGATGCGCCGGGGGAGCCGACGTACTGTCCCGTGTCGAGAATGTGCGAGAAATACGGGTTATCGACTTCGGAAATGATTCTTTTGACGTCTTTTCCCGTGCGCGTCACGCAGCCGTGATTGTGGTTATGTAGACCGACGACGACGCCTTTTTGCTGACCGTAAGAAGCGACTTCCTGCAGGCAGGGAATCATGCGTGCCCATACGGCTTCTTCCGTGTCGCCCTCGGGAATCCAAGCGGCAAAAACGCGGACCAGCGGAATGCCCATAAAAGCCGCCACGTCAATCCAGTGCTTGGCGGTATCCACTTCGTCTTCCAGCTGCTCCTGCGGTTTCCCAAAGTTGGAGCTGATGCCGATGTAGGATAGCGCAAGCCCGCGTTTAAGGGCCTGCATGCGAATAGTGCGCAGGTAGTCGGGCTCGGTTGAGGCCAACGCACGCGTGTGTATGTCAATGCCGTCGAGGCGCATCTGATAGGCGCGCTCAATAAAGCCTTCTAAGTCGATCTTGCCAGCGGCAAACTCGTCTTTGTAGCTAAGTGACATACAGCCTAATTTAAGCATATCATCTCTCCTTGAAGGATGCGTATTCCCGACCCAACTTAGCAAATAAAAGCCCCAAATCCAAGAAGGAGTATTTATCGTGCAACCCCACCGCTAAAGTGCGTGCGCAGCGCATTGGAGACGACGCGATGTCCGGCGGCATTCCAGTGGCCGTCGGCTCTGTTAAAGAGGCGGTCGTTAGTGCGCTCTTTATGCCGGTCAAAGGCCGACTGCAAGTCAATCCAGTTTATGTCCTGTCGACGGGCAAAAGCGCGCGTATGCCCTTCAATACCCGTCTGGGATACGGAGAAATCAGCCGGCCAACCGTACAGGGGGTGCTGCTTGCCGACCGGTGTTTCATCTGGCCATGCGAAGGGGAGTGGTACGAGTGCTAAATGCATCGCGACTTGATTTTCTTTTAGGTATGCGTGTATGGAGGCGACGACGTCGAGTGTTGCACGTACGTTGTCATATAGTTCAGGTGGCCACTTCTCGGGCGGCTGTGCGAGGTGGACGATTTCATCGCGGATGGTGGGTAGAGACGACGGCTGCGTCCTGCGCCAGCGCAGGCCCAGTTCGCTATAGCTCGTTCGGAGTAGCTGTATCAGTCCCGAGTGTCTTAGGGTTTGTTTCCACGGCGAGGGTGCTGCAAGCTGGTACGATATGGGTATGCCGTTCCGATAGATTGCCTGTTGGCGATATGCTGCATCTGTCTGATGAAATGCACCGACGCGATAAAAGTCGTTACTGCACAGAAAGAGCACGACCTCGTCGGGATGTAGAGAAAGTCCCTGATGGTACAACCAAGAAAATTCCGGCGTGGGAGACCAGCTAACCATGCCGTGCGAAACAAACTCGATTTGCGGTGCGAAGTGTCGGTTGAGCAACTGACCAAAGGTGAGCGCAAAATCGACCTCATCGGCCTGTACAAAGGAGTCGCCCAGGAGTAGAACACGCGTTCCTACTTTTTCGCCGGGGACCGGACCGCGCATGCCTAGTCTATTTATCGAATTATGCGCAGGTGCAAAGCGGTCCCCCGGAGATGGGTGGGTTGTGAATGCAATGTCCGGGCGATAGCCATGGTGGAATCGCGTATCTGGTATGACGTTTTGCTGATCGGGTGATTTATAGCCGCTCCAAGCATAGCGTACAGCGCACTCTGCACAGACGACTATGAGTATGTACAGAGGCAGGAAAATCGCGATAGGATGAGCGTTGAACCAACGAGACATGGTCTTAATATAAGGTATTGATCAACGTGCGTGGCGTTTGCTCATGTCGCGCCTTTGTGCTATTTTTCCGCCCCTGTAAAATGCCAATAATGTAGGTAAGGATTGGGCAAATGATTGAAATGGCTGGCTATAGAGTAGCCGATCCGGAATCGTTAGAAACGCCGGTGATGGTGGTATATGAGGAACGCGTTGATCACAATATACGCGCTTTGGGTGAACTGGTGGGTGGCAGCGACAATCTGATGCCGCACGTCAAGACGCACAAGGCGGAAGCGGTTGCGCGTAAGCAGGTAGAATCTGGGGTAGTCGGTTTTAAATGTGCTACCCTAAGTGAGGCGGAGATGGCGCTGAATGCCGGCGGCAAAGAGGTCGTGCTAGCCTATCCGCTAACGCAGCGCATCAAAGCCGAACGCTTTGCTGATTTGGCGGCGCAGAATGCCGAAGCGCTCGTCGTAGCGATTGTCAGTCGTCCCGAACACGTAGATCTATTGGGACGAGTTGCGCAGGAGCGCGGCACCGTGCTCAGGGCTATGGTAGATTTGGACGTTGGCATGCATCGCACCGGCGTCGAACTGGGAGCGGGAGCGGCGGATCTGTATCGACAGGCGGCGGCTCATCCACACATAGAGATGCGCGGTCTGCACATCTACGATGGGCACGATCACTATGGCGATCCAGCAGAGCGCGCGCAGGTTGCACAGGTACACATAGACGAAGTGCGTGGACTGGTGCAAGCGCTGCGCGATGAAGGATTCCCGGTTGAACGCCTCGTGGGCGGCGGCTCTTTCTCCTTTGCATACTATGCGCGAGCTGAAGGTTTCTGCGGTTCGCCAGGCACGTGTATCTACTGGGATACGGGCTATGGAGATGCGATGCCGGATATGCCTTTTCAGTGGGCGGCTTTGGTGCTGGGCCAAGTTGTTGACGTGTACGCTGGCGAAGGGGAGCAGACTGTTACAACCGATCTTGGACACAAGGCTATCTGCGGAGATATTCCGCTGGAAAAGCGGGCGCGCCTGCTAAACGACCCGGAAGCAGAATTGGTCGGACAGAACGAGGAGCACGGCGTTTTTCGCTGGCAGGGGCCGCTACCTGCTATTGGCACCTATGTCCTAGCGGTGCCGGGTCACGTCTGTCCTACGACGATGCGCTATCCGGGCAGCTATGTCCTCGACGCCGAAGGGCAGGTAGTCGATTACTACCCGCACACGGCGCGCGATCGCCAGTAGGCAGCGCGTGGGGCCGCTAGCGCCCAACTGGCTGGTCGAGCGAATTGCCGCTCATCACATAGCGCGGGCGGTCAACCAATGGGCGCGCGGGCGCGTATTGGACGTGGGGTGTGGTGCCATGCCCTATGCACACCTGTTTGACGACTATACGGGATTGGAATTCGACGTGGCGCGTTACCCCAACGCGCGCGCCCATATTGGGGGCAGCGCATTGGCACTGCCGGTGCGCGATGTCAGTTTTGATACCGTGTTTTCGTCTCAGGTTCTCGAACACGTGCCCGAACCTTGGCGGATGGTTGAAGAAATGGCTAGGGTGCTCAAACCCGGTGGCCATCTGTTGCTCAGTGCGCCCCACATCTGGGGGCTGCACGAAATCCCACACGACTACTTCCGCTTTACTTGCTACGGGTTGCAGCATCTTGCAGAGCGAGCCGGCCTTGAAGTGCTTGAAGTGCGTCCCATGGCGGGCTATTGGGTGACGGCAGGCGCTCGTTTCTGTTACTACCTCCGTCGCTTTCAGCGCCGCCTGTTTGGGCCTCTCATGGGGCCTATATACGCTTTGATACAGTGCACTGCATGGGCGTTGGACCGCCTACACCGCGTTGATAGCGATACGTGGAACTATCTGCTTGTGGCTCGCCGCCCAGAGCGCGCGCCATGAGTC
>Ga0181571_10001373_pt1 | contig 17478 bp, 26 predicted proteins | sample 101ome_17_FD_132440 | JGI IMG/M metagenome (GOLD analysis project Ga0181571, IMG submission 132440) | Coastal salt marsh microbial communities from the Groves Creek Marsh, Skidaway Island, Georgia - 101407AT metaG (megahit assembly) | ecosystem: Environmental > Aquatic > Marine > Intertidal... | reverse complement strand
GCCGGGGAATGTGGACAGCCCGTCTACATCGGTGATGAAAGCCCTTGGATACGAGGGGGTCAATGCTGTTGGTACTGAGCTGGACAACTACACCTACGGCACGGTCATCTACGATGTGAAGCCCGGGGCTGCTGAGCAACGCGTCAGTGTAGACACCGAGGGTCCGACCATTGTCTATCGGTCCGGGGCTGTAGACTCCAAGGCTGAGCCGCGAGGCATGATGTCCGGCGGCCGAAGCACGGGACACTTCGGTACCGGTGCGTACTTCTTTGGAGACAGAAAGCAGGCGGAGGAGTATGACGACCGGGAAGTTACTGCCGTAGACATCCGAGACTACAACCTCGCTCCGGCAAGCATGAAGCTGCATGACGCGCTAAGGGATGTCAATACTACCTATGGTAGAGAAAAGGACGAGTTTAGTGAATCGGACTTCTTTCGTGTCATCATGGCTTTGGGCCGGTATGATGAGTTCTACGCTGAAGAACAGCTTGACATAGACGCCTCCGATGAGGTGCTTCAGGAGCAGATTCGAAGGAACAGTGAGGTGCAGTCTCGACGGACGAAGCTCAGGTCGGACGCCAAGCGGATGTACAATGAGCCGGGTAACGTAGACTCACGGTCCACGGTGGTGATGAAAGTCCTTGGCTACGATGGCGTGTACGCTACGCCCGGTAGCGACATGGACAACTCCACCTACGGCACGGTCATTTACGATGTGAAGCCCGGGGCAGCGGAGCAACGCGTATCCGAGAACGAGGCAGAGAACACCAAACTCCCCTCGACACTGAAGGAAGCGCAAGCACAGGGCCTCCTTATGCACGGGGCTAACGCCGCTTTTGCTGCGTTCAGTCCTGCGTACATACGGGGTGGCTCAAGGGCTAGGCTGGGATACGGGTTCTACTTCACCGACGATGCCACGAAGGCGCGAGACTACGGGTCTTACGATGTGTACGTAGATAAGTCGAACCTGAACATGTTCGAGCTGAGTGAGGAGGACGGCACCAAGATTGATGTCGAGGGCCTCCTGCGCATGGCAGCCGAGGAGATGACGAGGGACGAGCCTAGGATGCGTGCGGAGGACGTAAAGTCCCTTGAAGAGCGTTACCTAAAGGAGTTTTACGATGCCGTTAATGACGCGGAGGAGAACTCTGACACTCCGATGGAGACGTCTATCGAGCTGATAAGGATGTACAACCGTCGTCAAATCGGCCTTATGACTCTCGGTGCCGCAGTGCTTGATATCGCTCAGTTGGACGTCACCAACTCGGAACGAGCGATACGTATCGCAAATGGATACCTGCCTCCAGACGGGGGTGGAGTTCGTGCGTTATCAGTCCTATTCATGAGCGCAGGCTTTGACGGATACTACGTCGGTGGCGTGATGACGCCCATGCGCGAGGCTGTTGTGTTCAACATCCCGAAGCTCAATGAGTCTATCGTTAACGCCGTCCCTAGGAAGAGTGGAGCGGAGCAAAGGATAAGCGAACCACTGCATGACGCTGCCGTCAGATACAACGTGAACGAGAAGGGCTTCATGCCCAATGATGCCCCGACAGAAAACATCATCCAGTTTGGAAAGATGTTGGCCAAAGAGGGCTTCGGTCTCGGTCGTGCCAGTAATGGTAGTCGCTACGTTACTCGTAATGGTAGGCTCTTCAGAATCTTTGAGGCTTACCGCAAGCAGAGGTCGGAAGACATTCAAGACAGGATTGAATACGAAGCCGAGCAGCGGGCCCGCGAGCTGGAGGAGCGCATCATCGAAATCTACAATGCCGATGAGCGCCCATACACGGGCAGGGACTTTGAAGGCCGCGCCGCAGAACAGAAGGTGGTGGTGGAAGCCATGGCTGAGCCGGGCACCATCGCTGACCTCGTGGCCCGTGGTCGGGAGCTGGGTTTGCGTGACGCATCTATCCGCTCCGTCCTGCTCAAGAGGTTCGGGAAGGACAACGCCGATGCCATCGACACGGCCCTGACCGAGTACTTCGATATGTTCCGCGCCATCCCCGAAGCGTTCGGAAACGTAGAGGGTGGCATCGAGGTGGGCCGACAGATTTACGATGACGTGCGCCGACAGCTCGATGAGTTCGCCCGCCCGAAGAAGCCGGGCCGGATGACTACGAGGGAGCGCACCGACCGTATCGCTGAGCTCCGCGCCAAGTTCCCGGAGCAGAAGAAGCTGTCCGATACCGAGCTGCTGCGTAGGCACCCGCGCCAAGCTGTGGCTCCAGCTATCGCTGACGTTAGGGCCGAGGCCCTCAACCTGCTGCGCAACAACCGCCTGTTCAATGAACAGACCACAGAGGTGCAGGAGCAACTGCTCGTGGCTTTCGACAAGACGTTGCAGACCAAGGCTAACAAGCAGGTCAACACCCTCATCTCACAAATCCGCAACAACATCCGTCAGCGGAGGAAGGGGGCCAAGAACGCACGCACGGTACAGACCCAGTTGCGGAAGCTCATCAACGAGGTTTTGCCGCGAGGTAAGTACGGGAAGAGAGACATCAACCGCCTCAACAAGTTGGTGGCCGAGGTCAACGAAGACAACTACTTCGACAAGGCAGAAGAGGTCTTGAAGATTGTAGACAAGCAGCGCGAAGCAATCCGTCAGAGCCTGCTCACGGACATAGAGAACATCGTAAAGAAGGCGGCCAAGACGCGCCGCACTCCGACAGGAAAGATTCGCCCACGGAGTCTCGATGCCCCGGGTCAGGCGTTCTTCCGAACTGCATTGCGCGTACTAAAGGCTGCCCGAGCCGACGATGCAACGCAGATTGAAAACATAAAGGCCAACCTGTCGCACAACCCTGAGGTAGATGAGGTAACGCAGAAGTATCTGAATGGAGAAACGCTGACGTCACGGGAGCAGCAGATAATGGACCAGAAGAGTGCGCTCGACATATTCTATGAGGTTAATGGCAAGAGTATCGAAGAGCTCGAGGCCATCATCGAAGACCTGAAGATTTCTGCTGCATTCTCCCGCGCCAACCTCAAGGCTACCCGTGCTGCCCGTGCCGAACGCATGGCCGCACTGCGTGAAGGGGCAAAGGAGTCTGTGACGCGAGACTGGGGTGACCTCGCGGTGAGTGAGGACGGTACCGCGAAGAGTCAGAACCAGATAGAGTCTGACCTGCGCAAGCAGAAGAGCCTCGGCGAAGCCCTCAAGACAAGGGGCATGCGTGCCAAGTACGATGCCTTGATGGAGTGGGCACAGGAAGGCAAGCGCATGGCCCCGGCGAAGATTGCTAAGAACGCTTGGTCACACTACGGTTCGCTGACTGGAATCATGGGAGAGTTCTTCCGCGAGAACCTGTACAAGAGGCTCGGGAAGATGGAGGAGGATTACTTGCGAGGCAAGTTCAAGGAGCGAGAGAACCTCGATGCCATGGCAAATAGCATTGAGGGCATTACCAACGGGTTCGTAGAGATAGGCGAAATCATCTTCACCAACGGTGACCTGACCGTTAAATACGGAAACACTTCCCGCAAGTTCACCACCGATGAGTTGCTCCGAATCTATGCCCTGAGCCTGAACCCCGTGCAAAAGCAGAGGCTCATGCTGATGGGATTCACCGATGAGGTGATGGCAGATATCACAGAGTTCCTTGATGACAGGCTCATCGAGTTTGCCGACAAGACAGTGGCGTACCTGTCTACCGATTACTACGAGGGGGTCAACGACGTTCATGTCAAAGTCAACGATGTGAACCTCCCGTATGTAGAGAACTACTTCCCGACCAAAACGCAGCTCGAAGAGTTCTTCCGCCTCGATGACGAGCAGGCTTTGAGGTCTACCTTCTTTGGTCCCAATGCTCAATTGGCATCGCCGCTGAAAGACAGGGTAGCGCAGACCAGTGAGATTAGCCTGAAGAGGGACTTGGGATTCCATGGTGAACTGACATCGCACATCAATAGCATGGAGCGGTTCAAGGCTTTTGCGGAAGGAACGCAAGAGATGAACGCGGTGCTGAGCGACAGCTATACCACGGCCCTTGCCAACCTCATCGGCGCAGAGAAGGCGGTTGTTATGCTCGCCGCACAGGGTGTATCCCCGGAGCGGTTCATGTCAGAGATGAGGGCCCCTCTGGTAGACAAGCTGGTGTCTAGGTACACCGGTGTCTCTCTCGGATACAAGCTGATGCAAATCCCCAAGCAGGCCAGCTCGATGTTTGCGGGAATCCAAGACTACCAGTACGGAGACAAGAAGAACCCCATCATCGACCGAATCATGTGGTCCGTGGACATGATGAGGATACTTCCCGGAGCTATCCTCGAGGGAATCTCTCTCGCTAAGTACAAGGGTCCGATACAGCAGATGATGGAGGAGTCATCGACCCTACGCTCGCGTATGGAAGAAACCTTGGAGGGTGACCTGTACGGCCTTGCTACTGGAGCAAGCGGAACGGCAACGAAGCTGTCAAAGAAGGACTTCCAAAAGGCGCAAAAGGCCCTGAAGGGGGTGAGGAAAGGCGGTGCCGCAGTCACTGCGTTTGGTGACGCACTCGGTGTACTGGGCTACGTACCTGCTTATCAGCGCAACCGTCAGCGCGGGATGTCCAAACGTGAAGCCATCGACAAGTTCAATGAGTACAACGAGACGCAGCAGTCGCGCCGCCCCGGTGAGCGTGCCCCGATTCAAATCTACCGAGACGGATACCGCAGGCTGCTTACCGCGTTTACTAGCTCGCAGCTTCTGTACCTGAACAATATGATTCGATTGACCGCGCAAATCAACAGGTCTGTGCGTCAAGGGGGTTGGCGCTCCGTAAGCGCGTCCGACCTGCGGGGCCTCTACTTCAATACTTTCGGAGCCGCGTTCACTTTTGCTATCGCGTCCAACATCATGCTCATCCTGTTTGGTTCGGATGAGGAGAAGGAAAAGGCATGGTACGATGTGTTATTTTCTTGGACCAAGAACTTCTTCATTTACCCCATCCTTGGTAGTACGGCTGAGAGCGTATACAATAAGCTTATGGGCAACCAATACCCCAAGAGAATCGCGCTGGACCCACTCGATAGGGTTGAGCGGTCGATGACCAAGGCGGTTAAGGACGGTGACTTTGGACCAGCGATTCAGAACACGACCGAAATGCTAATCGGAACCAACCTTGACCCCGCCATCTCTCTTATCGAGGTTGCCGGTGGGGAGCCGTTGGAGGATGAAATCTATGACATCATTGGAGTACCGAAGTCACAGCGGCCCGAGTGACCAGTGGACATCGACGGCGCGGACCTCGCACTCCTCGTTGATGCAGCGCCATGACACCATGAGTCCCTCCTGACCCTCTTCGTCGGAGTCGTGGTCACCCAACCACATCATGTTGTGTCGGCACTGCGGGCACTTCATAAACCGTTGTAGCCTCTGTTGATGCGGTTGGCTACCTCCTCCTCCTCGCCACGCTTGGTGCGGATACGAACAATATCGAGGATGGGTTGCAGGCGGCGGTCGTACTTCAACTGCTGGCGTGCCTCCTCCAGCCTGTCCCTCGTCTCCTCCAACTCTTGGCGCATCTCCATGAACTTGCGCCGCAGCTCCGGAGCAGAGTAGTAGAAGACCGGGTCCTCGCCGATGTATTGTTCCCGTGCGGTGACATACCTCTTGCGGAACATGGGGTCCGTCTCAAGCAGGGCCTCGAACTTACGGAAGTAGTGCAGTACGGTAGCGTGGTCGCGACCGAGGATGCGCCCGATACGGGACGGGCCCATGCCCTGCTCCTTCAAGAGGGCAGAGAAAACGATGCGTCCGTCGACAAAGGCCCGCTCACGGCAGGAGACGAAGACATCGGCGTTGAAAAGCATGAAGCAGATATCGGCGAGGCGCCGAATCTCATCGGGGTGGTGGGGTGCAATCATGATATTACTAGTGTATTGTCTATGAGCATATCGAGGTAGTCGTCAACGTCCATCTCCTCAAACGTGAGCAGGACCGGGTTCCACCCCTCGATATTGTAGTATTCGAATTTGTAGAATAGCTCGCCACCGATACGCCCCCCCGCAAACAATGTGTCATCATCGTCGTGTTCAAGGTCGCTGATGGCGCTGTTGATTTGTCTTAGTACACGCAGTCGATGGTGGGCAGGCAGCTCCATGATGCCGTCCACGAAACCTTCGTCCAACTCGTATAGGGAGTCAACCTCGATATACTTCGGTCTCGATTCCATGGGCCCTTAACTCTTTCATGCGATACTCCTGCAACTTGGACACCTTGCCCGTCGGTCGCTTGACCTCGGAGAAGAGAACGCCACTGTCAGGAGGGATGGCAACGAGGTCAGGGATACCGTTCTTGTTGGTCTTGATGAGCTTGATGACGTAGTAGCCCTGCTCCTCCAGTTCCTTGATGCGGCGACTCTGAATCTGTTGCTCAGTCATCCTACCCTAAGGTACGGATGTCGTCACGAAAGTGATTTAGCGTGTAGTCCTTCTTGTTTGATACTGCTTTGTGGATTTTAGTTTCTATGCCCCGCTCACTGAACACCCAGTAGATGTCACTGTCGGTGCGGTCCTTGGTTGTCATGCGGTCCCGCGACTGCCAATAGCTTGTCGCCGAGAAGTCGATGTTGTAGTACACGAGGGCCGAAGCTTGGCGTAGGGAGATGCCCTCACGCCCGCTGACAATCTGCAAGGCGATGCTCTTGCCTGTGGTCTCGAACTCAGGTAGCTCCGTAGTCAACTCTTCTCCGAACACTTCCTTCAGGGCGTCAAGCTCGGCCTTGAACTTGTAAAAGATGCCAATCTTCTGGCCCTTGAAGTAGTCGCGTATGAACTCGGCTTTGCTGTAGTCGAACACCATGGTGTTGCCGCTCTCGAACTTGACCGTGCCGGAGTACATCTGGTGCAGCTTCATCATCAGCTTGACCGGGGTGTCGCCGAGGATGGTCTCGTCTTTGCCGTCGATGACACGGTGCTTGCGCAACTCGTTGCACCACTTGTATGTCCTCTCGTCCATAGGCACGCGGAGGATATGCTCGCGCAAGTCGTTCTTGAATCCAGCCTGCTCCTGACTGAAGCTGATGGTGTACGGAGCCATGGCCTTGAGGATGGCGTCCTTGGCATCGTCGTAGAAGTACATGCGCAAGCCACCGATGGTGCGCTCCTTGACGTTGACGTAGTCGTCAGCGAAGCGGTAGAAGTTCTTGTACCGCGCAAAGGGATTGCCCTTGATACCGTACACCTGATGGTACATCTGGCTGTACGACTCCGGGGTGGGTGTGCCAGACATGAGGATGACCTTACGACCGGTCGTTAACGACCGTACTTTCTTCGCTCGTTGGCTCGGCTTAGGGAACGCACCCAAGGTGTGGGCCTCGTCCAAGATGACCACGTCCCAATCAATGGGAGGCAGCTTATGCATGCTCTCGTAGTTGATGGCGAAGAACTCATAGCTCGGACACAACTTGTTGGCGTCCTCACCGATACTGTGTAGCGCCTTCTTCTTGGTCAGGAACAGTACACTCTGCGCACCCAACTCCTCAGCGATACTCATCGACGTGAGGGTCTTGCCCGTCCGCACCTCCATGGCGAGGTACAGGAACCCATGGTTGCGGATGATGTCTACCCCCTTGGCGACAATCTCCTTTTGGTATTGCCTCAGCTCCATTCCATCTCGGTTTGTTGCTCCAACTCATGGCGGTTGCGAACCCGCATCCACCTGCCGTTACTGTCTCTCCCCTCCTCTGGTGGCACGCCGTGCTTGTGTAGGCAGTACGATACGAGCCACTTGTAGAACCGGGTGCGGGAGATAGACATCTTCGCCTTGGGTGCGTAGTCCGGGTACTCCATGACGAAGTCGTTGAAGATGGTGTCCTTATACACTTTCTTATACGGCTCAAGCATGGCGTTCTCAGGCCCACCAAGGAGGCCACACCACTCAATGAAGTCGTGACTTGTCTCAGCAGACAACTGCCTGATACCAAGGTTGATGAAGTTGCTCTTCACCAAGCCCGTGTCGAGGTAGGTGCGCAAGCATGAGACCATGTAGTTGTCGAACATGCACCAGTCGTCTTCATCCCACTCTGCGAAGAAGTGTTTGCCGAACTCCTGCACTGGGGTGAACGCCTTGTTGTAGTACTGGTGTAGCTCCAGCTCCCACTTGCGGCGGGCGAAGCTGTTGCCCGCACCCTTGATGGCATAGTTGGTAGTGATACCAATCTTGGGTGACTTCTCAAATGGAATCTTGATGGCGTCCTTGTTCTTCTTCTCCAAGGTCAACCCCTCCGTAACCACGCTGAAGAGGCGCTCGAAGTCGAAGTTCTTCTTTACGTCATCGAAGCAAAGTATCTGCGTGTCAGCACTCACGAGCTGATATGGGAAGCTACGCTCGAAGGCGAACGCCTTGCCGTCTATGACTACCAGCTTCTTCATGTGGCTGAGGCCGTTCATGAAGAGGCCCTTGCCTGTCCCGCCCTCGGGGTTGTCGCTGATGACCTCGTCGTTGAGGATGACCGCTGGCGAGTAGCTCAGGTTCTTGTACCCGTGCAGCATATACCCGATGGTAGATTCCATGCTTGCCGTGCGGGCCTCGTCGCCACCACAGATATTGGTGATGAACTTGGAGTAGTCGCAACCCTCGTGGCCGCACTCAACAAAGTTGCGGTCGATGATGTGGTCGTTCCATACGTAGCCGCCAAGGTCGAGGTAGTCGATGATGTCGATGCCGTCAGTGCTGATGCGCACGGCGCAGTTGCGGTAGTACAGGTACGCCGAGTCCTTGGTGTCCTCCATGAAGTAGACGTCGATGGTGGCGAGCAGGGTAAGGAACTCCTCACGGAAGTAGCGCACCGCATCGGCGAAGAAGTTGTAGATGGTCTTGTCCTCAAGCTTGAGTAGGTAGCCGAGGACAAAGTCCTTTATCTCTTTCTCCGAGGCGTGGTCGATGAGGTTGTTGGTGACCTTGACGAAGACGTAGTTCTTGCTCCCCTCCGGTGCGTACTTGTAGAAGCCGTTGTCTTCGAGGAACTGCTTGAAGTCGAGAGGGACAATCTTGATGACACCCTTCTCGGTCTTGGACCAGAACGTCTGCTCCTCGTTCTCTTTCTCTACGCGCTCAAGGACGGACTCAATAACATCGCTCTCAACCTCGCCCTTTAGTTGGGAGCGGATTTCTTTTTTTGACACACCCCGTTTGAGTTGCGCCTTGATGTTGTTGATGCGGTCGGTGTCCTCGTAGTAGCGTGTGCCGTGCTTGGCTACGTTACTGTACGCCGAGTTGAGCGTGTTCTCTATCTCCGCTGCCGTGAAGTCGGACTGCTCGAACTGACGGAAGATGTGCGAGGCCAAGCTCTTGGCGATACCGAAGTCGTTGAATGCCATCGCGAGGATGTACACGTTGTGGTTGCGCTCGCCCTGAACCAAGCCGTACTTCTTGTTCCACCACTTGATGAGGATGTCAGCCGTCTTGTTCTCGTCGGTGATGGCAATGGTGGGGGCATCGCGGTTGGTCTCCACCTCCACGTACTCCGGGTCTTCGATGCCTGTCCATACCTCGCTCTTCTCATTGACGTAGATGAGCGGGTCGTAACTCTCGTAGCATACCCGGCTCAGGTTCTTGCACGTCCTGTCGAAGTGGTCGGACGAGAAGTGTTTCTCAAGCGCGTTGAAGTAGTTGGTGTGGTTGTCTGGGTCGGGTGGTATCCGAACCAGCGCCTTCAGCCCATTGCCTGACGGGGAGGTAAAGACGGAGTAGATGTACTTGTCTTTCTCCAGCCTGTCACGCTCGGCCTTCATATCCTTCTTGGTGTTGTACCCATCGAAGTCGAGGCAGATGAAACCACTGTGCTCCTGTATCGCGGCGTCGCTACGCTTGGTGAAGAAGCCAGAGAAGCATACCGCAGGTAGCTCCTTCTTAATCTCGTTGCGCGAAGCTTTGTCTTTCTCCTTGCGGATGCGTGTGACAATGTCTTTGCTCGCTCCATCCTTGATTCTGTTCAGCACGAATGCCACGGAGCGATGGAATGGTGCCTCCGTTTCCCGGATGTTCCGGAAGATTGTGACGATTTCCGACATGGTTGGTGTCGATTTTTTTGTATTTGTGTCGAGTTAACTTGTTGGTTTACAGTGAGAGTGTCGATAATGTCGATTATTTCTTCTCGTATACAAGAGTAAAAGAAAAGAAGAGTAACTACTACTACTACTATAGGGCCGATGAAAAACGACATTCCGACACAGGAAAGAAAGGGGGGCCGTTGCCCCCCTCCCATTCTGTGCCTAGGCAAACCAACCCTAGAACGGCACGTCGTCTTCTTCTTCCTTGGCCTTCGGAACCCACGTGTCGAGTTCGAAGTAGTACCTCCCGTCTTGGGATTCCTTCATCTCGAAGTTGACCCATCCGTCTTTCTTCTCGTTCTCCTTGAGGAAGGCGGTGAACTCCTCCACGTTGATGCCAACCTTGGCCTTGATGAAATCAGGTGCAGCATCGTTGGGCTGCCTCCATGACATACCGGGTGCGTAGACCCTGTCTTTCTGTTCGCTCATAGCGTCTCTTTGATATAAAAGGTTTCTATTGTGTGTGTGGCATCAGCTCCGAAGAACTTGTCATGGACCTCAAGGGCCCGCTCAACCTTATCCCTGCCACGGAGGACAAAGTCTTCGCTTGGTTCAAACATACCCAGTCTACCCGTCTTCTTGTCGATGGCGAAGAACACCAACGGTACGCCGAACAGGCTTTGGTAGATGTAGCATTGGCTGTCGTAACCATACTTGCGTGCCGACCACTTGAACTCGTCGATGTTGCTCGTCGTCTTCAGGTCGATGATGCGGTCGGGGCAGAGGATGTCAGCCTTGGCTTTGAACTTCCTGCCCATGATGGTACCCACGATGGGTTCCTCATAGACGTTGGCGTCATCACGGATGGCTTCGAAGAAGTCGTAGTTGCCGAGCATCTTCTGTGACCACCGGTGTACGTCCTCCATCTCCTTGGTCAGGAGCATGAACTCGACACCCTTCTCGGCACACGCATCCTTGTAGACCTTGGTTGTGCGCGTCGAGGCGTTGACCCCCTCGACCTTGGCCGCCTTCTCCGGCTCGAGGATGAGCTGATGGAAGAGGCGACCCAAGGCGAAGGCAGGGTTGTCCGGGGTGGGGACACCAAACATGGTGGGGTTGTCAAGCAGAACCTTGATGTCCGAGTTGGACAGGTACTGCCTACCGACCTCGCCGTAGTAGTTGGCGTCGTCACGCAGTTGCTCGATGATATCGCTCATAGGTTCTCGGCAATCGCTTTCTTGACAGGAGCACCGATGCTGTACTTCTGCCGCAGGTCCGTAAGCAGGGCGTCAATGCCTTTCTCCTTGTTTGCGACTACATACTTCAGCACCTTGGCCCAGTTCTCATCGTCCACCTCAAGCTTGATTTTCTTCTTCGGGTCGTTAACGACCGATTTTGAGGGGGTCTCCTTGGCCCCGGACGGTTGCGATGGGATGTCCTCCCCGGTCCACAGAGAAAGTCCAAGACCGTGCATCGCAATGGCCTTAGCGGTGGCGCGTTGGATACTCTTGTTGACCTCGAAGCTACACAGCTTGTCAATCGGGATGGATTTATTGCGGTGGTCCATGACAGGAAGCATGTCGATATGCTCAACACCACCGATGATGATGCCGACCTTGACGTATGCTGTCTTGCCGTCGGTGAAGTAGTTGAGTCCGGTATGCTCATGCTCATAGATGACACGTTGCATGTCCGGGTACTCACTCTTCGCCATGTCCCAAGCGTGAGCCCATGACAGGTAGTCAGCGCGGCCTTTCTTCTCCGCCTTGGGACGGACGTCAATGGACTTTAGCTTCAGGTATACAGAATCTTTGCTCATTGCAGTCGTTCGATTAGGGTTGCGTAGTCAGGGTCGTTGCTTATCTCCTTGTCCATCCTCTTGATTCCATGACCAACGGAAGAGAGGGCAATGTCGTAGCCGTACTCACTCATGTAGTGCTTGATGTAGCTACTGGTGATGTTGCGTTTGTGACACAGGTAGAACAACACGTGGCGTGCGTCCACGATAGGTTTGTCTTTCTTCTTGGCGAACAACTGCTCGCTCGTCATGTCGAAGTGGTCGGTGACCTTGTCGACGTACTCTTTGAATACTTCTTTCTTCATTGGGGTTGGGGTTAAAAGAAACGCTTGTGCTTGGCGGCACTCTTGCCGTGGTTGTAGGTGTTGGTCATCGGGCGCTCGCTGCATAGGTAGTACAGCATGTGCCGTGCGTCGACAACGTCTCGTGATTTGTCTTTGGTGAACAGCCGCTCTCGTGGGATGTCGAACCGGGAGCTGACCCGGTCGACGTAGTCTTCAAAAATATCTCGCTTCATCAGAAAAAGAGTCTTACTCGGTTGCGTCCTGTCTTCTTGTGGTTGTATGTCTTCTCGAACACACGAAGGAAATCCTCGGTGGTACCCGCAAAGACGAACTCGCCGGGGTACCGCTTGGCTTGCTTGAGCAACCGCTTGGGGTCAAAGCTATCGACCTCGCGCAAACACCGCAAGAAGGCGGTGATGAAGTTGCCATTCGTGTACCATGGATAGCCACTGAACTGCTCGATGGCATCGAGGCGTGACATGGCGTCGTCCATGGTGCCCTTGAACTCCCATGTGCCAGCACCGAGGTTCATCTTGCCGCCATCCTTGCGGGTGTAGCTTGCCGCAGAACCCTGAACAAGACGCGAGGCCGTGACCATACTGTACTTGGTGTTGCGGGACTGACACTCCTTGTAGAACTCAAGGAGCCGTTGGTAGTCGCGTATACCAAGCTTGGCATACGTGATGCACTTGTCTTTGACCGTCCAGTTCTTGGACAGGTTGTTCATCTTGACCACCTCCTCGATAGGGATTCTGTCTCGGATGATGTAGTCGACATCGAGGCCAAGCTCCATACACGAGGTCAGGCGGTGCTGTCCGTCAATGACCTCGCCGTTCTCATCGACGATGATAGGTACGCGTAGACCGGCATGGGCCATGTCTTTCTTGAGCCTGTTGACGTGCGCCCTGTCGACGTCACGGTTCAGGTGATTCAGCTTGAAGAAGCTGTAATCTTTTGTTGTGTGTATCATGAATTGAATTGTAATTGGTGAAGCTCCAAGAGGGCGCTCAACTCCTCGATGGTTTTAGTTCCGCACTGACGGAACTTGAGCATTTCCTTGACGGTGTATTGCCGCAACTGCTCGAGACTTTCAATGTCTCCGTTGCGCAGTACGTTCTTGGTGCGAACCGAGAGCATCTCGAACTCCGGTGGCATACGGTATGGCTTGCGCTCCCGTGGCACCATGACGGGGCGCGTAGGCACCACCTGTACATCAACCGATTGTATCGCCTTGGTCAGCTCACCGTTGAGTGGGTTGCGCCAAAAGCGAATCCGACCTTGGATGAGCACCTCTCCGTCTCCGTCGGCCAGCTCTGCGGGTAAGCCCCGCATGGCTTCAGCTATCTTGTCTATCGGCTCCATTGAGAATGTATTCTGCGATGTCGTTCCAAATCTTTGCGGCCTTGTCGTCGAAGTCGCAATCGTGATAGTCCTGCGTCACCATCCACTTGCGGAAGTCGTCCATGCGATACCCGAAGTGGTGGATGTCGTTGATGAACCCGGAGTAGAAGGGCGTGATTTCGCCACGGTCAAGGGCGTTGCAGAACCCGTTGTTGTAGTAGTCGTAGATGAGGCGACCGTAAGCACGGAGCACGTTGCCGTACCGCGTGTCGGCCTCACCCGAGGCGGGGACGTACTTGTCCCACAAGGCTTCATACTCAGCCTGTCGTGGATGGTTGCCGTCCCAAAGTGTCTGTAACATTTTCGATTGTATTGATGAGTGAATAATAGATGTCGTCACGACCGTACCTCTCCAAGTAGCCGGACGCTAACTCGGAGAGGTGGTCGCGCAGTTCAATCAGTTCGTCGGATTGATAGGGGTCAGGATGTCTGCCAAGTCCCATAGGGTATCAGCGTTGTGTGCAAGCGCACTGTCGTTGGCGGAAGACAGGGAGTAGTAGTGGCAACCGATACCCATACCAATGCTGTCACGGTTACGGGTGATGACCACGCCATACTTGCACGGGTCTTCCTTGGCATCGTATGCCATGACCTCTGCGTTCTCCATCATCTCCTTCCATCGCCTGAACGCATCCTCGGTGAATGCCTGACGCAGGGTGGTGATGAAATTCTGTGGCTCAGGGACATAGTGAATATACCCCTTGATGGTGGGTGAGTTGAAGATGTCACAGCAGGTGACACTTGCTCCAAAGGCAACGGCTTTGCCCAAGGCTTCCGCAAACATGCGGGCTTCTTGTGTTGGTTTCATGGTAGAAGAGAAAGCGTGGGGGGACGCCTCCCCCCACTATCATTCAACACTTACTCGGCTTGCGTCTTGCCGGTATGCTCACTGATGACCTCGTCAATCTCATCGTCGGTGATGACCGGGTCAGCCCAACTGATGGGGTCGCCCCTGTCTAAGTCCCACTTGTTAAGGGTGATGTCACCGTGGAATGACCAAGAGAGTCCATCGCCATCGCCTTCAAACTCGATATCGCTGAACTCTGTCTCTGTGTAACGAGAGTCCTCTTGCATGGCCTCGGCACCCATGACGTAGAACTTGCGGCACAAGGCACGCAGTACATCCTTGGGAATGGATGGGTCTTGGACAGCCTCGACACTGCGGATGCAGGACTTGACCTCAAGGAGTTGTGCCTCGATAGACTCGATGGCTTGCTTTGCTTCTGCGAGGTTGACCTCGACAGTCTTTTGAATTGGGTCGTTAACGACCGGTGTTGAATCATTCATTGCACTTGGTTTTTATTGTAGTTATAGGTTCCGTTAGAGTGCGCTAATGGAAACCCGTTTTGAATTTGTGTGAACAAGAACACTCGTGCCTTGTCCGGTACGTCCACACCCAAGGTGAACTCGATGCCCTGTCTCAGGAGGGAGTACTCCAACCCGGTGACCGTGACACCCTCCCGCAACTTGCGGTTGAGTTCTGCCTTGCTCTTGGCGCGAACGAATAGCTTCATTGTGGTTGTGAATCATACTGCAATGTACAAAAATTATATGACATATGCAAATGATTCGGTATCTTTTTGAAACAACCTAAGCTTTGCTTCGTAGTTGCGGAGGCAACAATCAAGGAGCATCGCTACGCCCCTGTCTTCCGGGCTCTCTATGAGTCTTCGCTCCATGTCCTCGATGCGCTCCCATAACTCATCGAGGTATGCTTGGGTCATGTCAATGGGATTTGGAAGTCCTTGCTACCGATGAGGTAGCAGTCCAGCTTGTCGGCAAGGAGCAGAACGTCAGGGTTGATACCGATGGACTTGAGGTATCTCTGCCCCTGCTCAAGGACGTTGCCGTACTGGTAGTCGTAAGGGATGATTACCCTGTCTTCCCTGCGCAAATCGCGGATGCGAATCCGAGCGCCAAGGGTGTTGGTCGGCGGCATGAACCGCACGTCGAAGGCTCTGAATCTAACCATGTTGTGTTTGTTTGATGACGTCGATGTCGAAGTCGGTGATGCCGTGCCGCCCGTGGATGGCGTTGGCGATATTGTTACTCAGGTAGTGCGCCAACTCCTCAGCGGTGTATGGCGGGTTGTCTGCTTCCTTGCGGACACGGACAACGATGTCGATGTGCGTAGTCACTGGCATTCGGGGCATGGTTTGTCGTCTTCGTCAGGGCCAAGGTCCGTCCGCACAACGCCCGTGTCTTCGCACATATCGCATTCGATGATATGCTCGGCGTCTTTCCCGGTGATGGTATAGCTACTCATCTGCGCTTGCAGGTCGTCGTCGTCCATCTCCTTGGCCTCGGCGATAGCCTCGGCCTCGCTGTCGGCATACACCTCGACCTCGTAAAAGCCGAGTGCTTGCCATTCAATAGTTACTTTGTACTTCATCGGTTCATCCATTCTGTGATTCCAATCTCGATGTCCTTGACGAAGACGTGGTCGCCAACCTCCATGGGCATACGGAACCCATTGTTGGACATCCATTGAAGCGTCCACTCTGCCGCCCTGCACGTGTCCTTGACCAACGGGAACCTCTCGGCGATGTGCATCTCGATGTACTGAAACATGGCTCCGTATGAACTACCATACACAAGGGCATCCTCGGTGTAGTCCTCCTCGCTGACATCGTCCCACACACTGACGTTGAGTACGAGACGACCATCGTCAGCGTTGTCGATGCTCCAATAGACTTCTCCTCGATTGAAGGGGTAGTTGCAATCCGTGTCTTCAGGTCCGCCGAACACCCCGGTGTCGAGCATCTCCATGTTGGTTGCGTCGAGCCGGTCGAGCCGCTCTTGCAATGCGTTGCGCAGGTCGGAGTACGTCAGGTCGCTTGCGTCCTCGTTGCTATGGTCAACGCTGAAGGAAAGGGTGAATACTGAATTGTATTTCTTCATAGCTGTCCTCTTTCAATGATGTGGCCGGTGTCGGTCTGCCCGTTCTTGACAGGGCAGATGAAGTATCCCCAACCAAGGGAGTTGTAGAAGAGGTTGATGTCGAGGTGCTTGCCCATGCCGAACCACAGGTCGTCGTCGCCGTTGCTCATGGCAGTGATGATGTCCTGCGGGATGGTGATTTCTCCGAACACCTTGCTTGGGATGATGGTTACCCCGCCATGCAGGGCGGCCATGGCCTCGACCTCAATGGTATTGGCAAACTCTTTGACGCGGTTGCAGTCGGCTCCAATTTGTATGGAACGGACATCGCGAAGGATGCTGATAAGGTGGTCTCTCATGACTTAATGTATTCGGGGTCAAGCCAAGCGCGAAGTCGGTCGGTGATGAGGTCTAAGGCAAAGAAGTCCTTGTCCTCTTTGAGAACTCCCGCGTCGATTAGCGTGTTGACGCATTCATTAGCTAAGTCTTGTGCTTGTTCTTTATTCATAGCTCTTGTATTGATTTGAACATGGCGCGGTTGTTCTCCTTGTTGAGGCCCAACGAGTGGATGTACTCTCTGGCATCGTTCCAATCGTTGAACACCTCGCCGTTGACGTGGTACTTGAACAGCGTGTACTTGTTGGGCTGTCCGTCGTTGTCGTAGACCTCCATCACGTCGATGCCGAACTCGTTGGTTAGGATGTCCATCACCACAGTGGGTAGTGACCCGACACCATCGTAGTCTACAAGCCTGCCGCTGTAAATCTCAAGGGAACCCTCAGCGTAGTACTTCTCTCCGCTCCACTTGGTGTCGTGGAACTCGAACCACGCATGGCCCGAAGCTGTGGTGCCAACGTGGATGATGACCTCGACGTTCTCGTCTCGGTGGATATCCTGACCCGTACTGAGTACGGTGTGACCAAGGGTAGGATAGATGACCTTGGCGTTGATGAGTTTGTCTTTCATGATTGGCGGTCGTTAACGACCGGTTCCGATTGGAACTCGTCGTAGAATTTGCCCATGCGAGAGATGAGTCTCGCCTTGTCGTCCTCGGTCGTGAACTGACCGATGAGTACCCACCGGGGGTAGACCGGGGAAGCCTTGGCTCGCGCCCGGAGATTGAACTTGTGTTCG
>Ga0181571_10001366_pt1 | contig 17527 bp, 17 predicted proteins | sample 101ome_17_FD_132440 | JGI IMG/M metagenome (GOLD analysis project Ga0181571, IMG submission 132440) | Coastal salt marsh microbial communities from the Groves Creek Marsh, Skidaway Island, Georgia - 101407AT metaG (megahit assembly) | ecosystem: Environmental > Aquatic > Marine > Intertidal... | reverse complement strand
TGAATAGATAGTGTACTATGCAATTGTATTAAAATGTATTTTATATTACTAGGATAGCCTTTAACGTATACTAAATACGTATGCGCAAAACGATAAAAAGTTGCTTCGGCCTGAGATTTAGCCACGCCCCTGGTAACCCCATACCGTTCGAAAAATTTCGCACAGTTGTCGCAACCTGAATCTAGTGTCTCAAGACCTGAATTTACACGTCGAAGAAGGCAACGCGTGATTTTCTGAGCCGTTGTAGTCGTCACACAATCTGTCACGTATGGACGTGCTCCACGACAGCGATGCAGAACTTGATACGTTGCTGGAGCGCGTCAAAACGCAACCCGATCCGAGTATGTTAGCTTAGCTAGCAAGGAAAACTATAATTAACAAATGAACGCACAACAGAGCTGAGGGATGCACTTCTGAAGCTATTACTTCACTCGACACAAGGCATGTTACCTCCCTTGAGACGACGGTACGGAGGCATGCTCGCAAAGGTGAACTCAAGTGAAAGTTGTACTTTTGTTTCTCCCTCTCTTACGACATGAGAAGTTGTGCAAGCTCAATCGAGTTCTCCAAACCTGCGGTAGCTTTCTACCCTCATTAACTACTTTGAAAGCGATAGAGGACCTGGAAGATTCGGCTCTGCGTGAACTTCTTCGGCAAGGAAGATGCAATTTGGTGTGTGCGATAGGGAAACTGGTACGTTGATATTTCATTTTCATTACATATGGGGATGATAGTGTGATATCCGTAGTTGAGTCGAAAGTCCAACCCATGCACGTCGTTTCTCTCCAGCTTCGAGGGTAAATATTGGACGTGCTTTCCTGCAAGTCACGAAGAAAAGTGCAACTGTCTTCATTTTGATATGGAGTCAATGCCCTTAAAGCCTACGATGGAGGTGAAAAAAAATCTTGAGGTAGAGAGTTCCTGTATTGGGGATCAACTTTTATTTGAAGACATATCTAGGGGCAGTTAGCAGAATGCGACCTCATAAAAAGCAGGAATAGATACCTTGCTTACATTTTTCCAGTTTGGCGACAGCCCCACTCAAGTGCACGGAGTCCAACCATGGTACTGAGTGTTGCTCATACTCGCACATCTCGCTAAACTGCCAATGTACAGGAGATGGTTGAAAAGTCCTTAATTGAACCAAGATTAAAGTCTCATGATGTAAGTGTGGAAACTCACTTTTTTCCGTTACTCAGTGACTATTTTTCAGCTAGTTGAACGTTCGGGTAGCAAGCATGAACGCGTAGTTTTCAGTTTGTTCTTGGAGTCTGCAAGAACACTTGAGGACTAAAACAATTTTGAACACAAGTTTGGGTGTGTGAGAAACAAGCAAATAGATTTAGATTAGGACATGTTCATAGTTTTTTCATAACACAATAGTCCCAACACTAAGCATCTAGTAAGAAATAGGTCGTCCTACAGTGCTCTGGTTTACCCTCTAACCCTGTCCCTGAGTGCGGGGGCTTGCGGAGGCTCCCACAAGAAGGTCTCATTAAATGAGCTTGATCTTGCTAAGCGCAACGTACTGGATGAAATAACACGATGGTTAGTGACGTGGACAACTGACTGTATGGTGACTTACCGCTCCAGCTGCAAAGGTGAGGGATGAAGTAAGGAAACCGAAGTACAAGAGAGGAGTGGGAACATCTGCGAGCTGAATAACCTAGTAAACATGTCGTTATATTTGCACACATTTACCATTTCGACTAAGGGTACCTCAATTGCGCTTTGATCGAATGTTTGTGCGGCGACGGCCGTTTGCGCAGAAAGAGTTGCGCCTGTGGATTTGATTTTCACACACGCGTGTCAGTCACCGAAGGTAGAGCGGGACAAGGGAAACGTTCATAAGTATCGCAATTATCCTGGATATTTTTTACGCTGCTGACGAAACTCACCCATGATGGCCGCAGCTTGCGCGGCTCCCTTCGGCCTGACAAGCGCAGCAGAGGGTTTGGCGGGCGTGACTCGCGCATCGCTGGCACGCGGGGCGCGGCACGACTTCGACACGAAGGTCACATTCGACGGAGCTGCGGCGCGTACGGTAAACATATTATCGCGGAGTTTCCGTGTTTACTTGTGCGCTTCACGCTTCGGCCTTGTCACCCGTTTGTTTGGATCATCGTTATCCGCTCTCCTTCGCAACCTTCAAATTTTCTTTGAGAAAAATTGTTAGATTGAAAACCAACAATATATGTGACATCCGCATCTTATTAGTCTTTCGACGCCGAACAAAAAATGGTGGTCGTATCATCGTGTTGTGAACGTCAAATACGCTAAGATTCATACTGAATGTTCAAGCCGGCAGGGATCCACCCACGTCGCGTTTGTTGCCAACAGCTTGGATAACAACTTGGACGAGCAACGAACTAATGTTAGACAGCAGGTCGACATTATAACACAGCGCCCGACAAGGAACATTGAATGGTCGTTGTGCAGTACCCGCACCAGTTGATCCGGCGCCACGTTGAAGTGCGAAGATATCCACGGAAGAGGAACTCTGTTTGTGGCCGTGGACTAGAAGAGAGGAACCTGAGTCACCGCGACTACTCAAAACCCCGTCGTTTTTTCTGCGCAGCGCTTGAATATGACGATATAAGCACCCGGCCGCTAGAAGTGATCATAGCAGGCGGCGGATTGGGGGGTCTTTTCACCGCTATATGCTTATTGGAAAAAGGCTTCAAAGTCACCGTACTAGAGCGAACTGCAGAATACAAACCACTTGGTGGCCCCATTCAGTTAGCTAGCAATGGTATGGGAGTTGTTCACGCGATCAGTGATGAACTTGCAGAGCGTATCCAATCGGTCAGTCGACCTTTTTGGTCAACGAGAAGTGGTATACGGGATGGACTGACGTCTGAGTGGATGTTCATGTTTGATGCTATCACTGAAATACCAGCCGCTGACAATTTACCTTTCTCGTTATGTATAGATCGATCAGACTTGCAAGCGGTACTTGTCGATCATCTAAAAAGTATTTCTCCGCATAATGATATCGTGAGACTAGATTCTGGAGTATCGAGATATGAAAGGTCAGATGAGCGTATTCTGGTTGAGCTCGAAGACGGTAGAACTCTGTCAGGTGATATTTTGATCGGCGCCGATGGGATTTGGAGCACAGTTCGCTCACAGTTGTTCAATGAAAAATGTCAATCAACGCAAGATAAGTTCGCAGTTGCCTCATACACAGGATTCAAACTTTACAGTGGTTTACCAGAAGTTCAATTATCAGAGTACTTTGACATTGGCTATTGTGCTTTCATCGGTCCAAATCATTACTTCGTTGTCTGTCCTGATCGCAATGGCCGAGTTCAGTGGTATGCCTTCGTACGAACGCCACCCCACACCCCTAATAGTGAAGCACCGAAGGAGAGACTTCGCGAGATCTTCGCAGAGTGGGCACCAGAGGTGAAGCGTTTGATAGAAGCAACGAGTGCAGGAAGTATCATTCAAAGAGATTTACTAGATCGAGCGCCTAGCTTAACGAAAAGTTGGGCAGCTGGACGTGTTACATTGCTAGGGGACTCTTGTCACGCTACTATGCCTAATATAGGTCAAGGCACTGGTTTGGCATTTGAAGACGGTTACGTGCTTGCACACATGCTCACTGCAGTTCAGTCACGATCCGACATTCCACGTACATTGCAGAGGTTTTATCGACATCGAATCATACGAACATCGATAATACAAGGCCTGGGGCGTTTAAATAGTGAAGCGATCAAGTTCTTAACTCCGTTGCTGCCGATCCGTGCAGTCGTGGATTTCTTCCTGTCTCCTTTACTTCCAAGAATCTTTTTTCTGCAGTTCAAGTATTGTTATTCGTTTTGTCCAATTCGCGTGAAGTCACACGACAGTATTCGAATTGCAACTATGATGAACGAGAGGCATTTTGCTGAGACTATTAGTGCGTGGGCAGGAAACGAAGATAGCGCTGAGCGGCACAACAAGCAGTAGTAGTATTGACACATTCCTAAAGATCGCCTTCCATCATGTCCAGCTCTCCCTGATGTGGTATAAGTTCCAAACTTCTCTCGCTCAAATAAACGTACCCCAATCGCGTCTAGCTTGCCTTGTAAAATGTGTATCGCTTGCAGAACGACCTCCTCAGTTTCGAGGACACCTGTAGACTCGACATCAAACGTGAAACTATCTGTACCAGGGCGGATTGTAATCAAGCCGTGCTTCCCCAGTTCATCCGCCTGTGCCTGATCAGTACAAAATTCCATACGAACGACGGCCACTCACCTTCTTTATTATTTCTCCATCGAAAGTACATGTATCACAAGTTGCGACTTGCAGTGAGTCCGTTTCTGCATCGTACTTGAACATTTTAGAAGGATCACTTTCAATTAGACTCTCTCTCTCCGAATCTGTGTATGGTTGCATAAATTTTATTTTTCGAACTGTGCATAGAGCCGAACTTACCTGTCAAAGTTTTCACAAGTGCTTGATTGATCTCAATCACCGGATCGTGCTTGAACACCGCTGTTGCAACTGGGGACCACTTGGCATGATCTTTACCAGTGCCCTTACGCGCGATACATTTCAATGATAATTGCTGATTTTTTCGAAGCTTCGCGATAAGGATTGCAGAAGATTTTTCTACTTGACCGTCGTTACCCCAGAAACATACCGGTTTGACTCTTTCATCGTGCGAAAAGAGATCTTCACTCGTCACGTCTCTGGTGTGTTCACCCGTGCATCTCACATTCAGCTCCAGGTGGACATCCGTCGCAGAATCATCTTCTCCCATATATTCATACGGCTTGACAAGCTCCGAAACCTTCGTGCTATCAAGGGGTATGAGACCTAGCCGGTGTGATAAGAACTCGTCACAAAGAACAGACGAATTCTCGACTATTTCAACCAGGTCTATTGCAATAGTAGGTACTTCTGCGATCATAATCCTCCGTAAAGCGTTTGCTAAACTCACATCAACGCATCTCAAGTTGAATTTGAGGGTTTGACCCTCTGAACGAGAAACTGTTACAGCTGCACTCGTGCTGGCCGAGGTGTGAGTGTGACTCATCTCGATCTTTTTCAAGCTCTGAAAGTAGCCGGTCTATTTAATTTTACGAGTACAGCAAGAAGAATTTCGTGACAATGTCCCGAGTCCTGAAATTCTCACTCACAGGGAGAAGTGTCTCGCCGAGCAGTGCGACGTTGACTGCCGCGTGCTAGCAGGATGCGGGAAGCTAATAAATTAACCCTGTCAAGTTAGAGCGCTGTTGACTTTTAGGTAACAGCGGTATGCTCGTGGCTCAACGCTCTGGCTGCATTGCAAGATTGACAGCAAATCTGAGAAGAAAATCTCTAGCTAATCGTTTGGGAAATTTCGCGGATTCGCTCTGTAAAGTTGTCAGCACGGTGGTGCTGTGTCGTGACAGTTCGGGTGAGAGCTCTAGCACTGACAAGAGTATTTATCAAGGTTATGTGTCGCACTACAATCGGCAGATATAAAAGAACACACTTACTTCGTATCCGCAGGCGCCTTACGGCTCGCCTTGCGCATGAGGTTACCCATCTCTTCTCTTTTTTTCTTCCCTCTCAAGTGGGTACCAAGCTGTAGATTGATACCGCACATCGGTCAGTCACGTAGGCGTGCCATCAACACGTTCTGCGAAGAATAAAATCACACGAAGTGATATGGAGCGGTAACAAACAACCTCTCTCTCGCAGGGCTAAAAAAGCTCACGTGAAAACGGTGGTTTCTTGAAAAGCCCTAGCGGACACGAAGCGCGCCACGTACCTTTCTCTTCGCCAACTTCAAGGCGCGCTTATCCCGTCCATTCTTGAGTAATTCAACCAAACGTTTTTCGTACGGCGCTGAACCGGCGACATCTCTTATGAGGCTGCGGATCATACCGACTCGCTTTCCGCAGCGCTAAGAAAATAGTAAGTAAGCGAAACCTGTATCAATCGAAGCTGTTGCGTACCCCCTTGCGTGATCCCGGTCTTGAGGATAGAGTGCGCTTCGTTACAACATGACCCTTCTCGAGACCAACTGCTATGTTACTCTTCATGTTCCTGGCTACAGGCAGACGCACAGTGTTGCGTTTGCGCCGCCGATCGAACAACAAGGTGACGTTTTTTAAAGTGGGTTCCATCTTAAACTTGATAAGTATCTTTTGAACTTGATATGATAATGACGTCGGATGCGAGCGCACATACTTTAACACCGTCATCCGCAGTCACTCGGTTTCTCCGATTGGTATATCTTGAGCTCAACGTAATTGCTAGTACGAACGATGTTTGCGCCTAAAGCCCTGAATTTGTCCATAAAGAAACCGCTTTTCCTGCAAGACGTGACGTGTAGACGTCCTCTACCGCTGCCAAGATCATTTGAAAAACAGTCGGCTGTTGCAGATTCAGCTACCTGATCCTCGCAGAAGGAGGAATAGGTGCTAGCAGGCTTTGCGAATATTGATTTACTGCATTGCTCTACTCGACACTTATTTCGTTTTAGCGAGTGCGACTGTTTAGTAAGTCAACACATGACGGAGAAAGCTAGTATCGTGAGCTCACTACCCTGGACGGAGAAGTACCGCCCGAAGACATTAAATGAAGTCGCACGGGATGATTCTGCGATCGATATAATTCAAAAGTTCGCACAAGATGGAGACCTCCCACATCTACTCTTACACGGTCCCCCGGGGACAGGAAAGACATCGACGATCCTTGCACTAGCAAAAGAACTGTATGGCAATAACTTTACCAATATGGTTCTTACGTTGAACTCGTCTGATGCTCGTGGTATTCAGGTCGTCCGAGATGAAATACAATCATTTGCATCTACCTCGCGACCATTCGCTAACTTCTTCAAACTAGTCATACTAGATGAGTGTGACAGTATGACGAAAGATGCACAGTTCGCGCTTCGGCGCATCATGGAAAAATACACGTATCACACAAGATTTTGTCTGGTCTGTAATTACTCGTCGAAAGTTATATCTGCGCTGCAAAGTCGGTGTACGAAATTCAGATTTGGACCGATAAGCCATGATGCAATGCGTCGAAAGTTGCAGCTTATTGTGAGTTCTGAACGCTTGAGTATAACGGCTGAGTCTATCGAGACACTCATAAGACTCGGTGAAGGAGATCTACGGAAGGCAATTAACATCCTTCAAAGTGCACATCTTTCGTCAGACACAGGTAAAATTAACGATAACATTATCTTTGCGACCACTGGGAACATGGATTGGCGGAAAGTTGACGGACTTTTACACACTTTACTCAATGACTCTCTGAAAAACATCTGTACCTACTTGACCAACCTGAGAGCTGAACAGAACTTCGCACTAGCGGACATTTTGACACCGCTATGCGATTCTCTTTTCCGCACACACTTACCCCACGATGTTCGAGCTTGCTTTCTGAGAGCTCTAGCAGATGTTGAATACTCGCTGAGTTTCACCAGCTCTGAAACAAGTCAAACTCTGCTGCTGATTTCTACGTTTGTACAAAAACGAAATGGATTTAGGATTGAATAGCTAAAATTTGTATTTGAATTAAAATCCAAGTGTTTTCACACCTAAACAAGGGTGTCTAGAAGAGATGCTCGTATATCTTGGACAACCTTGCTCGAGTCGCTGTTGTGCAGCTGGAAGATACTCTCCATCACCTAGGTTTCAATTTTAAGGAGAGGCATGGGATACGATATTACTAAACAATACCTGGATCTCCGTAGAAGTGGTGTCCAAACCACAAAAGGCTGTCCAGTCATTTACCAGAAGACCAGCACCAAGTACGACACTACCACGGTTAACAGTTCCTGCCACAAGCGGTACCTCAAAAAGTGTTCTCAGACTGGTTCGATGGTTGGAGAAAGCCTTACCTGCAACAGAGAAGATAATTCGTCTACTTCTTGCACTGAGGATTGAGGATGCACGATCCCTCCTCTATTTGAAAATTTACAGAAGCTACCAACAAGGACATTACCAGCAACACTCTACTTGGCACTGATGACAGCAAAAAGATGTTTCGCAGCACTCACCTGTCGATAAACTTCTACCCCAAGAACGTCTGCGATGATTTCCTCTGTCTCTTGATCGATATCTGGATGGACAAGGGCAACATGATCGTTGCAAGCAACGCAATTGCCCAACGCTGACGCAAAAAACTGTTAGCACTCCTCGCAACGCGAACATGTGGCTTCACCTGAAAGTCTTTCCTCTGTTCTTTGAACTATGACTTCGTCTGGTAGCGAATTCCGAATGTGCATGATCTCTACAAAGCTACGGTGTGATATGCAACCAACAAGTCCAAACAAAATTACCTTGATCCGTGGTTGTTGTCGGCAACAATAGCCCTTGTTTGTTACCTGAAGTTGAGAACTCAGTTCCTTTCCCAGAATGCACACAAACGTACTGACCAACACTTAGACGACCAACTAGTCTCGTTCCAGCCAAGCTTGTCTTAATGATTGGTATTTCACCGCTCAGCTCTGCTTCAAATATGCTGCAACATGTCAAGCGAGCGAGCGTAAGACAAGCAGAATCTGCTCACCTGTAGAAGTTCTCGGATCCACCCCCTGCCGTTAGGCAATAAGCGTTCGTCAACGTGGCGAACACGCCAATGTCATTGCTAGGCACGGCGTAAGATGTGTTGTCACTTCCTTCTTGTAGGTCTCACCTGTTTTCAAACTGATGTCGAGTTGCCATACACGTATCCAAGGGCGCTGTCTTGAATGCGGTGGCGGCGGCCGCTCGAGTTCAAGTTGTGTCTTTGCAGCCAATCGCGGGCGCTGAGGTAACCTTAGGTGGCACATTCTATGGGCATTGGAATATTTATTATCCCACATGACGTGGAATAATTAAATGTACGCGAATATAGTACAGTACTCTCTGTATACGGGAAATAAATTTGTATGCGGCAAATAAATAAATATTATCGCCCATATCAAAAGTAACGTCACGGTCTGTGACTCATGAGTGCGCATTTGAATATTTTTATCGCGGATTACAAAATTTTACATCGACCTGTGAAGCACCACAGTATTGTACACGTCGAGAAAAACGTGCGCGCGCGAACTTGTGAACTTTTTTATCGTGGGAGAGTGAGGTTGAGAGCAGGGAGGCGCTCCTTGGGCGTCTTCGTAGCTCAACGTTCGAGCCAAGGGCTCGTCGTCGTCGCTCGAACTATCGTCAATGTCTGGAACGATTGGTTTCCATTCGTCGTAGCCGTGCGGAAGTCCCCATCTCGTCTCGAGTCCTGACTCTACGTCGTAGCTGTGCGAGTTGTGTCCTCTCTTCGTCCGTGAGTTGTCGGCTTCCGCGCTCAACCGTGGCGAGCGCAGGCCTACACGGACTCGGCAACGCGTCAAAATTCACCATGCGAGGTGTTTTCAGTGCCACCCTTAGACGTCCACTCGCCGGTCGCGTGCGGACGGCGCCGTGTGCCTCCTTTTGCGTCCGCCGTCGCGCGTGATTTGAACTCCAGGGCGTCGACACATCTCCGACACCCGGTGCTCCAGTGCCTCGGTTTAGCACGCGAAGCGGCCGTTCGCGCTAAGACTTCGCACGCGCGCCGCCCATGCCCGGCCGGGTCGGCCGCCGCGTCGCGCGCGCGCCACTGAGGCGCGAAAGGGGGGGGGGAGGCTGTGTCAGCGTCTTCGATCGATGGAGATGGTCGTAGTGTTGCGTCATTAACCCTAACAGCGCTAAAAACTTATGAAAATCGTGGTCCAACTTTTTGGTGCATTTCCTATCATTTTGATCGATGAGTGAAATTTTCAACTGCAGTTTCCGGCGAAATTCGTTGAAAAAAGAACAGCGCAAATGGCACCGTCAGATGGCATTTAACGAGAGCTTTCGAACGCAGGGCTAGACGCGGTCATAGACGCAGTGACGCGCTCTATCGACCTATTTATGAAGTTACTTTTGATATGGAGGAGAGTAAATAAAATACACCGAGACTTCAACCTACTTCGCGGGTGGACACCTCATAACCAACCGACCTCAGGCAAAATTAGGTAACATACACACTGGTACACATGGACGCTGGTAAAATCATTCATGTTGTGTGGTGCCATCCTTTTCTTGACCTAAACCATAGAGAATTCCAACAAATTGTGTCATGTCGACATTTGCAAAATGGGACTTATGTAACTTGAAAAAAGTATGTGCTGTCAGTAGGCTGTCACTTCCTGCCTGGTGTTGTGGACCAATCCTTGGAACGTGAAGATGTTCAGCAAGCCGATTCAGACCACCATGCATATTACCCACAAACTGCATCAGATGCTTAATGTCGAAGATGTGGGGGAAATATGTCTGCAGAAGTGTGAAGAACTCTGCTTCGTGTTGTGGCAGCGGTGCGTTTGTTAGAAGTTTAAGTAGATACCCGAAGTCATAACTACTGTGAAACGTCAGCCATCGGATATCATCGTTAAGCACAACACCACTAATCATCAACCTCTCACCAAACTGTACAATATCGATTCCCTGCTCTTCCAACTTTCCGAAGTCTATCCCACTTTGTTTCAAAAGCTCTATGGAGTCTTGAGCATAAAGCTCATCTTTCACGTTAAACTCTTTGAAATTGAATTGCCAGATGCAATACTGTCCATCGATACAAGGTAGATTGCCATTTTCGTCTGTAAAGGTTAAACCCAGTTGGATCAGTTTCAACATATCCACATTGCAACGTAACGTTTGATATTGAAATTCTGCCTGATGCTTGAACGAGCCAACTGGTCGAGCTACCTGTCGAACGAAAGTCATTATCAACGACGGTTGCGAAAATGTTTCACTGTACTCACCACACCAGGAAACTCTGTATCCATCGCCACGTAGTGAAACCGGCAGACTATTTCACGAATCAGTGCGCACTCTTCATCCAAGTTATGTGCCCACACGTTACGCGTCAGCAAACTCGAGGGTGTCAGTGAATTCATAGAAGCCATCACGAATCAATCCGTTGAGGCTCCAGTCGCCACGCTCACTACTGAATTTCAAGTGCGTTGATCAGTCGCTATCCAGCTATGTTTGGCGGGTTGCTCTTCCAAAAGAAAAATGTCGTGCATCCCTTGGAAACTCTTTCGGCGTCCATGATCAGATTTAGATTTGTCTATGGTGATACTTGCATATTGTACAATTGGTGTATTCTATAAAAAAGCCTCATAAAAGACCCATAAAAAACCCCGTGGGCTGAGTGAGCTTCGCGCGAAAAACCTGCAGCTCGACTCGACGTCGATGTTCAAACCACGGCGGTTCGGATGTACTCTCGCAAAGAAACAGAAGTCGCCACAAGGCAGATTCGAGACGATTTCGGCTATAACGCTCAACTTGTATTCGAGACCATTGCTCGTCGCGAAAATTCTACGTTTGACTACCTCAGAAGTTCCTTGCCACTGAAAAGAAGAACCTGTGGCAACATACTGTACACACTTCTGAAGCATGGTTGTGTGAAAGTGCAACCTTGCGCGTTCCAACACATACAGCGCAAAACTCATAAAAAATACATATATGGCGCCGACCTGGCCTACGTAAACTGCAGGCGTAGATTTTCGAGGTATATAATGCACACAGAACAAAAATATGGTGCAAAGCATGCACAAATTGTCCTCACGGTGTTACTGCTTGGAACAGTTTCTTTTCAACAACTCATGCTGGCGATACAAAAGCTAAATTTGAAGGAAGGTGGCATTTGGAATGAAAATCTGTATGAAAGAGGCTTCGTGGATCTCATATGTGCAGGGTTGTTGTGCCAAACAAACGCTACCACAGTGCAGCATCGCCCAAAGCAACTGGAGGAGGTTAACTTGGCCACACATGAAATAGATGGTGTAGACTATCATGGATGCTTTTGGCGCATTAATCCGCGCACCTTTGATGACGACCTTCGTCAAATGTATGTACAATCCCAATTGCAGCCAGACAGTGAGTATTTGACGGAAGAAGTTGAAACACATATTCTCTCCCAACGTCAGAAGTATGTCGAGGCAATTATTCGATGTCGCTTGGGACCGCATGCCCTTCGTATTTATCGATTGCTTTCACATTCGCACCTTGAACAGAAACAGATAGCTGAATTATCCATGGTTCATATCAAGGACACTAGAGACATTCTTTACAAACTGTTGAAGTTTGACTACGTGCGAATGCAAGAGCTTGCAAGAACGCACGACCACGCCCCTTCACGAACAAACTACTTATGGCGTGCAAATCCATCAGATGTCGAGAAGGCGATGAAAAAGGAACTCTTCCAGACTTTGATGAGCATGCAGATTAAACATTCTTCACTTTCTTCACTGTGTAGGTATCACCCACATCACTTGCAGAAACTGTTAGAGATGCAGCGTGGTGTGAAAACGGAATTGCGGCGCTTGGAATTTGCCACTATTCGTTTGGATGAGCTTCTTTTAATTTTTGATGACATCACGTGCTCATAGTGTAGGAAAGGAGACAAAACAAGTATCATGTCATTGAGAGCTCGGTTATTACAAAAGGATAAACTTTGTGTATCTGGTTTCCTGTAACCTAGTTGTGTATTCATATCGAGAAACATACTTTAAGAGACTTGCTTAGCCAATTCATCAGCCTTCGAAATAGCCTCGTTCATGTCGCCAACCATATAGAACGCCATCTCTGGCAAGTCGTCGTAGTTACCACTGATGAGACCCTTGAAACCAGAAATTGTGTCCTTGAGATCGACATACTTGCCTGGACTGCCAGTGAAAACTTCGGCAACGTGAAAAGGCTGAGACAAAAAGCGCTGGACCTTTCGGGCCCTGGACACCGTCAACTTGTCATCCTCGGAAAGTTCGTCCATACCGAGGATGGCGATGATATCTTGAAGGTTTTTGTAGTCCTGAAGGATTTTCTGAACTCCACGAGCGGTATTGTAGTGGTCATCCCCTAGTGCCAATGGTGACAGCATTCGTGAAGTAGAATCAAGTGGATCTACTGCGGGATAGATGCCGATTTCAGCGATTGATCTTGACAGAACTGTGGTTGCATCAAGGTGCGCGAACGTCGTGGCTGGAGCAGGATCTGTTAAGTCATCAGCGGGCACGTAGATAGCTTGAACAGAAGTGATAGAGCCTTTCGTTGTCGTTGTGATTCGTTCTTGCAAACCTCCAAGATCGGTTGCGAGGGTAGGCTGGTAACCAACTGCAGACGGGATTCGACCGAGAAGCGCCGACACTTCTGAGTTAGCTTGAGTGAAGCGGAAGATGTTATCTACGAAAAAGAGGACATCCTGTCCTTCGAAATCGCGGAAGTATTCCGCTACAGTGAGACCAGTGAGACCAACTCTCGCTCTCGCGCCGGGAGGTTCGTTCATCTGACCGTATACCAGTGTGCACTTTGAGTCGCCTGCTTGCTCGCCGAGCTTAATAACACCACCTTCAATCATCTCGTGATACAAATCGTTACCTTCACGCGTTCGCTCACCAACGCCAGCGAACACGGAAAATCCACCGTGGCCCTTTGCGATATTGTTAATAAGCTCCATAATGAAGACAGTTTTGCCGACGCCTGCTCCACCGAAGAGACCAATCTTCCCCCCTTTCTGGTAGGGCGCTAGTAAATCAACAACCTTAATACCAGTAACGAGCATTTCCATATCTGTGCTCTGGTCGACAAAAGGTGGGGCTTCACGATGTATGGCGAGTGCGGCTGTCGTTGAGATAGGACCACACTCGTCAATAGGTTCTCCTATTACGTTCATGATGCGTCCAAGGGTTGCCCTTCCCACGGGAATTTGGATGGGACTACCTGTGTTCTTTACGACCTGACCTCGAACCAAACCTTCGGTTGTATCCATGGCGATAGTTCGAACCGTATTCTCACCAAGATGCTGCGCAACTTCCAGGACAAGTCGCACATCGTGGCCTTCCACCTCAAGGGCTGAAAGGATCGGTGGGAGCTGTTCGTCGAATTGTACGTCGACCACTGCTCCGATTACCTGCGTGACTTTGCCATCTGACGTAGACTTTACGTTCACGTTCGAATACGATCGCGCTATCAACGCAGACTTGCCACGCTGTTCGGGCCGCGCAGCCGCGGTTGCCGCAATGCCCGCAGCTTGCAGTTTGGCGGGCTCCGTTGTCCGCGAGATAACTTCACGGGCGACACCAAACGGTAAACTCTGGATACTACGACGCATGGAGTAAATTGCGATACCGCACAGCCTGTTGCCTTGGCACAAGTTTCAGTACCCGCCGCGCGTGGCGATGAAGACCTTGTCAGATCGATCCTAAGTTTCGCAAACTGAACAAGAAGATTTGTCGAATTTCTGCTTTTTTTAGTTGCACACATTGCTTTATACAAGATTGTCGCAAACTCTTATCGGAGGAGAGTCATCAGTCATAAGTCACAATCAAACTGCGGGCAGGGTTTTCCTAGTTTCGCCTTATGCTTAGATCGTCTCTACTGCGATTAGATGCGTCAGTTTCTTCAGTGTTACAATCGCTAAAACATCTTCCTAGCTCGTCCTGGATAGACCCGCTCTTTGATCACATCATACCTTGAATATGGGATTTACATTGAGTAGTCACATCATAGGATATTAATATTTACAATACGATGCTTTAAAAGTTTACAGTGTGAATTTTCGGCTCAGGCCTACGCCCTCTATCACCACGAAAGTGTGGGTGGCTATTCCAAGTTCGTGGCCGCCAGAGGTCGCTCGAAGCCTCGACTATTAGTCTCACGACGGCAGTCAGTATCGTCAGATCTTCCCACACCGACGCGACGATGCAAAGCTTAGACGCGGCGAGCGGTTTGAATTCGCGGGCTGTGCCACTTAGGTTCTGTCCTAATAGTAACGATCTACTGTATCCGAGGGAGGACCGAACTAATAAGCGATTGATGTACTTTTGTCGTAATTGTGACTACAGTGTCGCTGCTTTTGATAATTGTGTGCATAGACGCAATATCTACCACTCAGCGGCCGAAGTAACGACCATCTTGCACGATGTGCGAACTGATCCAACTTTGCCGCGGTCTAAGGATGTTCAGTGTACGATATGCGATGGTAGAGAAGCAGTGTTTTTCTCGCAAACAACAACTGAAGGGATGTCTCTATTCTTTCAATGTATAACATGTGGTAACAAGTGGAAAGATACAGGCGCGTAGCTTTTGTGTAAAACAAGTGGGACTCTTGTTCCAAGCGACAACTCACCAGTGACGTTTGGTAGGATTTGCTATAGAAGGTGTATCTCGATCATCTAGCTTCGAACTGCACGACTATTAATAGAAACGATGTAATAAGCGACGGTAGGCATAGAGTGTAAAAACGTTGGTCTTACCTTGCCTTGTTCGTTTCTTGTACAAAATACGGTAGCCACACTCCCGACAGATAATGACATCACCAGGTCGCAGAAGTACCTCAGAGCCGCAGTCTGTCGTCAATGTTGGCTTATTATGAAATGTCTGCTCCTTTCGAACAACTTACCGCCGCAATTATAAGCTACTCCAACCCCAGTGCTGGGCTTAGACTCTTGGTACATTTACCGATGCCCCACAGACGCTACTGCTTGTGTATCTCGCTCACGAGTGGTAAGATAACGCGGGGTACCTGCGCGACCTGGCTGAAACACGACCGTTATCTTGCGTTATCTCAGGGCTTGAGTTGCGTTGTGCGGGGAAGTCGAGCAGTTAAGTGTCCGACTGCACGTAGCACGGGCAGACCTTAGTTAGGGTTATGGCACTAATGCGAATCATAACAAAGAATATAAAATACGTGTCTAACGCAAAGTTACACCGAGCGAAGTCACGAGCGTCTCTCGGACATCATCTTGAAGAGTATTGATTTCTTCATCGGTCAGTGAACGATCCATGGAACGATATGTGATTCTGTAACAGTTAGATACTTGATTAGTTTTCGGGTTATGGAACTCATCTATGAGCTTTACTTCTTCCACAAGATTACCAGCCGTCGATCGAACGATTTCACAAAGATTGTTCTCAGTGAATTTTGAGCCATCAGGCAGCCAGAATGAAACGTCTTTGTAGCAAGGAGGATACTTTGAATAACTCTTGAACTTTTGCATGTTATGGCCGCCACTGCGGAACATACCGGCCTTAAACTGTTTTGAAAATCTTTCATCATTCGTCCAGAAGAGTCGAATATCTGGAATGTCAAAGAGAACCATAGCGAGACGTTCGAGACCCAATCCAAACGCCCAGGCTTCCTCGTCGACCAAAGATGCTTCGTTCAAAATCTGTTTTTGCATGACGCCACACCCGAGAACTTCTAACCACTCTCCGTTGAAAAATATTTCGAGTTCGTACGATGGGTCAGTGAAAGGAAAATATGCATCAACCCATCGCAACTCTACTTCGCCAAACAAATGTTTTGCAAGACCTTCGAGCATAATTTTTAGCTCTTGGCTCACAAAGTCTTGAGGGGTGAGTTCGGTACTGGACAACTCACTTTTTGCAAATACTCTAACTCCTTCCATCTGGTGAAAAACAGGAAAATGAGTAGCGTCGATTGAATCGCGTCTATAAACGTCTCCTGCAACTAGAAACTTTTTTTCACCTTGCTTCAAAAGGCTCAACTGGTGGGCTGAGGTGTGGCACCTCAAGACCCTGTCTTCCGTCACGTAGTACGTGTCATTTCTTGAGCGTGACACGTGACCTTCTGGTACGAGGACGGAGTCAAAATTGTCATAAGTACTCACAACGGGGTGTAAATCATCGAACATTCGAAATGATTCTTTCCCATATGCACTGTCAAAATATTCAAGTATAGCGCTCTTCAGTATTCCAAGGGGATGTTCGGGACGGCGGTGTAAGTCAACACCGATTTTTTCGAAAATATACTCGGATACATTGTTTTCTGGGGTATCAAGAAGAATATCTAAGCGACTCGTGTGAGATCAACGTTTCAGAAGTACAGATATTCTCACCTTCTCGTAGAATCGCGTTAGTTCCTGTTCTCCGTTGCCAGCTTGGTTGCTTGTTTTTTGCATTTTCCCGCGTGAGTAGCAACGGTTTGCCACTGTACACCCTCTGGACGAAGCGAGAAAGGCACTTGTTCTGGACGCATCGCATGAACTTCGTTTGATAACTAGTGCGGGGAGTTTGTGGAGCCCGTCGACGTCAGCACGGGCTCTGTCAATTATGGTACGATCGGCCATCAATTGTCCAATTAAATACAATCATTTATTAGTACTATCGATAGTAAAAGAAGTTTAAAAGTAGTTGGCGGGGCGCTTTTCCTAGTTTCGCCTTACGCTTAGATTGTCTCTACCGAGATTAGATGCGTCAGTTTCTTCAGTGTTACAATCGCTAAAACATCTTCCTAGCTCGTCCTGGATAGACCCGCTCTTTGATCACATCATACCTTGAGTATTGGCTTTACATTGAGTAGTCACATCATACGATATTAAGATGTACAATACAAGGTTTTATAACGACCTCCCACATCACAGAGGGCAGTCATGACTCCGCAGGCAATCAGGAGACTACTAAGGCCGACTAAGAGTAACGTAGATAACTTTGACCATAACTACGACTTTAATGCCAAAGTTATCGTTATTGGACTAAGAGTAAAGCGTTCTCATAACTTTATGCCCCGA